>Ga0268299_1002051_pt1 | contig 27324 bp, 27 predicted proteins | sample NOBtaG_FD_193484 | JGI IMG/M metagenome (GOLD analysis project Ga0268299, IMG submission 193484) | Activated sludge microbial communities from bioreactor in Nijmegen, Gelderland, Netherland - NOB reactor | ecosystem: Engineered > Bioreactor > Aerobic > Activated sludge | place: Netherlands...
TGTCAGTTCGCACGAATCAAACTCTTTCAAATGAGAGATGTCCTGAATTGTTTTAAACGCGGGTATCAGATGGTTTTTATTAAATTTCAATTTCGTGCCAAAATTTACTTTGCATTCCCATTCCTCATCCAGCACAAAAAGCGCAAGCCTTTCAATGTTCAGGTTTGATCGAAGGGTGAAGTTGTAAATCTTATATAACGATTCCTCCGCCATATTGCTGTTAATGGCCTGGGTAATCTCCAGCAACGCATTGAGTTGCAGTTCTTTAATTTCAAATCTGCTTTTGAGGGTCAGCTCCGACATGTGGTAAAGTTAACACTTAGACGTTCGCCAGCATCGGATAGAAAAAGTTTTATTTTCTGCCTTTCCACTCAGGGGTTTTAAACAACGATAAAAGACCAATGCCTATTGCATACGGTGCATATAAAATTTGCAGAAGAAAAAACGATGGCCAATGCCACCTGATTTTTAGCCAGGAGGTAACTGCACGAAGGAAAATAAACTCCACCATACCTTTCAGGAGAAAAAGAATAAGAACCAATACCCCCGTAACCTGACCAAAGCAAAACAACAGCAACAACAGAAGGGTTGATGAATGAAATGCAAAAATAAAAGTGGCTAATAGTTTCGTTGAAGTATCTAAATGGTGGCGCCACTTACCTGCCCAGCGTAACCGCTGGTTCACAAATGCAGACAGTGATGACTGTGGTTGTGTAGTTACAACACTACTATTCAAATGATTGAACCGGATTCCGTTTTGGTACCTGGCTGAAATCTTCCGCATCAGGAATTCGTCATCACCGGAGGCAATCGTTTCGTTGCCTGAATAGCCGCCTACTTCCGTAAATACTTCTTTCCGGTACGCCAGGTTAGCACCGTTGCACATCGTTGGGGTTCCAAAAGATAAAGTGGTCGCCCCGGTACCAACCAGACTTGAAAATTCCAGGGCCTGCATTTTTGAAAAAAGATTTTGACCGGTTTGAATTTTTACAGAACCAACAACCATTTTTACCGATTCGTTTTCGAAGGAAGAACTGATTGACTCCAGCCAATTCGGGTCAAACCTGCAGTCGGCATCGGTAGTTGCCACGATGCGCCCTTTGGCATACTGAATTCCTGTAACAATAGCCGCTTTCTTACCTTGTCCGATTGACAGAATAAGAGTCGCGTTTGGTACTCCTTTTATCTTTTCCTGAACTATCTGTACCGTTTGATCCTCAGAGTGATCGTCCACAACGATCATTTCATATTGATCGTTCGGAAAATTTTGTGCAATCAAATCATCAAGCAGGAAAGAAATGTGTTGGCCCTCATTCCGCACGGGAATAATTACCGAAATAAAATGGTTGTCGGGTTTGTCGACCTGAATCTTTCTATGAACAGCATCCTGCCAACCCAAATGAAGGCAGAAGACCATTAGTGCATACAAAACAAAAATTCCAATCAGGAGAAAAGTCATAGCTGCAATTTCTAAATTTCTGGCCGACTGCCTAACTTACCCGCGTGGGAAAAGTTGTGAAGGAAAAAATTATCCTGGGTCTCGACCCCGGAACGAACATCATGGGCTATGGTGTGGTGACCATCCGTGGAGCGAAAGCCTCCCTCCTGCAATTTGGGGTGATTAAGCTTGGCAGGGTTGACAGTCATGAACTTCGCCTGAAAAAAATATTTGATCGCGTACTAAGCCTCATTGATGACTACCACCCGGATGAAGTAGCGTTAGAGGCACCATTTTTTGGTAAGAATGTTCAATCGATGTTAAAATTGGGAAGAGCACAAGGCGTGGCCATGTCGGCAGCGCTTTACCGCGAAATCCCCATCGTAGAATACGCACCTAAAAAAGTGAAGCAGTCCGTTACCGGAAACGGCAATGCTTCTAAAGAACAAGTGGCCAAAATGCTGATGACCCTGCTGTCGATTAAAGAATTACCCAAACTTTTAGATGCTACCGATGCGCTGGCAGTGGCACTCTGCCACCATTACAACAACGGGCAGGCTAAAGCGAAAGTAAAATCGTGGGGTGCGTTTGTGAAAGAAAACCCTGGAAGGGTGAAATGATTTAAAACTGAAGTTCGTTTAAATTCTTTTTCCATCCTGCAGGGTTCTTCCACTTCTTCCAAAATCCGGCCAGTCTCTCTTTTTCAACCGGCTCATAAAAACCAAGCCAATATAACAGTAAAGGAAAGACGGCAATCAGCAGAAGTTTTACGGGCACTCTGATCCAAACCGAAAAATCGTTTGACAATAATGCCGGCACAAAAAGAACTGATGCCAAAAAAATCATCATCAAAATTTTTCCTGTTTCATACGGAATCGGATAGTGTTTTTGGGCTACCACAAAAATCACAGCAAAGAAAACACCCTGCACAACCACGTTAGAGAGTGCCGAACCATAAATCCCGAGATAAGGAATCAATAAAATATTCAATAACAAGCTGAGGCCGGTAACGATAAATGTGATGACTGCAATGGAACCTGTTTTTTTTGTGATGTTTAAACCAATCAGCGAAACATCTTTGAGCATGCCGAAGAAAATACCCACAGATACAATTGGAATAATGTTAGCCGCCTGCCTGTACACTTCTTCCTTTGCCAAAACATCAACCAACTCGAATCCAAAAAATGAAAATCCCATCACAAAAAACATTACCCCAAAACTCATGTACGTCATCACTTTTGAATAGAACCGTTTATTGTTTGGTTCGTGCATCATTTTGTAGATCGTTGGCGTAAGTGCAAGCCAAACCGCGGTAATCACAAATACCTTAATGGTATTGGCTAATTTTGCACCCAACGAATAAACACCTGCATCAACCAACCCATTGATATTTGATAAGACAAACCGATCGTTGAAATTAAATACATTGAGCGCCACAATTGGCAGTAAGAAGGGAAAACGAAATTTCAACATATCAGCCAGGGCGGCTCTCTCAAAACCAACGGTGGTGTGTTGGTAAATAAATTTTGAAAGCACGATAAAGTAAACCATCACGCCCAAAATCTGAGCATAATAAACTCCTTCAAGGCCCAATTGCAGGTAAACAACAAAAATGACGGTCGCTAAAATACTGGTGAATAACCTTACCAGATTAGCGGTTGTGTACAAAACCGGTTTTTCACTGAGCCGAATGAGTGAGTTTGGCGTTTGAGCAACAATTTCAAATCCTGCATTTACAATCATGAGCTGAAAGACCAGCGCATACGAATCAGACTCAAACAATAGTCCTGAAAAAAAACCAGATAGCGGAAAAAGCGTGACGACTAATAATAGAGAAATACAAATGGTAACGACCAGGATGGTGAAGAAAATTGTGTTTCGTTTTTCCAGGTAGCTTTTATCCCAATACCATCGTTCGTACGCATAACATAAACCTAAGCCAAAAACCGAGATCAAAAACTGAAGATTAGCCTCTACCAGGTTTAACACCCCATAATCTGATTCTGACAGATACCGGCTGTTGGTATAGATGGGCACTAAAACAAAACCGGCAAGCTTTGTTGAAAACGTTCCAATACTGTAAATAAAAGTATCCCGTACGGATGATTTGATAATTTTAAGCATCTTGGGCTACAGATCAGGATCGTTTAAAAATCTGGGTAAAAATAGTATAAGTTAAACATTCACGTATAATAGATTGAAATGCGAGTTGCCTTTTTTACACCGCGAAGCATCAGCCCTTTACACCCCAGGCTACTTCACTTTCAGGAATTCTTTACTGATTTAGGAATACAGCCCGACTTTATCAACCGGACTGACTACCGTGCCCGGTCAAGCCGGATCAATTGGTTGACGTTATGGTTCTTTGATCTGCAGGCCATCCGGCAATGCAAACCGTTGATAAAGCAATATGATATCATTTTTATAAACGACCTTCGGTACCTTCCGCTTGCGCGGTATGCCCGCAGCCTTGACAAGATTGTTATTTACGACACCATCGACCATAATGTTTATTTACGGTTCTACCAGCTCGAACAAAAAATTGGTTTATTCAAATTCTTTAAAGGCCCTGTTACGGCATTGTTCCGGATGCTGGAAAAAAGATTTGCTAAAAATTGCGATGAGATATTGGTGAATTCAGACTCCCTTTTCCACTATTTTAATCAACAGGCTACCATTCTACTTTACTCATCCCCATTCGAAAAACTAACTATACAGAATAAACCAGAAAATAAAATTGCCTTTCTGTACCTGGGTGCTTTCACGAAAGAAAAAGGAGTTTCTGACATCATTGACCTCCAAAGAAAAACAAATCTTCCGCTCTTCATCTTTGGAGATGTGAGTGATCAAACCATCTTACAAAAGATTCCTGCCAATCCAAACATTCGGTACCATCCGAAAATTTCTGTCAAGGATCTAAAAACGGAGTTGGAAAAACTTCTATCCGATTATTTTCTGTTCGGATTCAGCCTCATTCAACCAGCGCATTATAGCTATGAAGTGCAGGAAGCAAACAAAGACATTGATTATCTGGCAATGGGTATGCCGCTGATTGGGAATCAACGAATTCCAACAAAAGAAAAAATTGACGCAGGATGTGGTATAATGATCGATGACCCGGAGTTAATTCAAAAGATCAATAATATTGACGCTCGCAGGCAATTAACAAAAAACTGCCAGCAGTACTACCAAACTAAGTATGCCGCTATTCATTTTAATCAGAAACTGCAAACCCTGCTGACCCGGTACATCACTAAGATTTCCTAAAAACCAGGTAGTAATAATCTTTAACTCGTTTACCCAGCACTCGCTTTTCAAAAATTCGTTTTAGCCGCGAAAGCAAACCGAAATAATAAAAAATATGATACGATAAATATTCAGCCCGAATTTTTCCGGCAAGGTTATCAATTTCCACCAGTGATAAATTAACCGTCTCACCTTCTTTTTCTGTTCCTGAAAAATCGCTGGAATACCCTAAAACAAAAAAACCTCCATCCGAAAGATAATCCACATACTTATTTACCCAGGAAGCTATAAAATTGAGGTCGTGCGTGTTGACCCCACTGAAGCCCCTGCAAAAAATCACATCAAATTTTTCGTTAAAGGTTGGCTCAAATCCATTCATTTGAACAAACCTGCACTGAGGAAAATTTATTCCCGCTTGTTTAACCGCAACATCAGCGTAATCAAGACCGGTTGCCGTAAATCCCAACTGCCTGAATGCTTCGGTATAATATCCGGTAGCGCACCCAACATCCAGCACCTTTCCACTGAGCTTACTGAAGCCTGATTTTTTTAACCAGCCGATGGTTTGTTGCGCTACTTTTATAGTCTTCTCTGCATCGTTTGAAGTCCATAAATTTTTGCCACCAGAAAAATATTGGTTGTAAGTATTCCTGAGTTTCTCGGCATCCATTGTTCTACTTCCTGGTTAGGATAAAGATCATATTCGGGCTAAAGTTTGGCCGCACCTTAAACAGTAGATTGCTGATGAAGATTTTAAATTTTTGGTAAATACCCTTTACTTCGTTCAGCTCAAAATAATTACCTGCCCAATAAAAATCCTTCAGGCTAAGATTTGCGCGCAACGTAACCTCCAGTAATGTTTTTGGGCAAAACCAAAAAACGTGCTCCGGATTAACCGTGTAGTTATTGTTAAAAAGAATGTTCACAAAATTAATAGACCTGTTTGAGTTGGGTGTACTCACAAAAATTTTTCCGTTTTCATTCAAAAACCGGGAATAAAACGAAAGAAAACCAACCGGATCGTTTACGTGTTCAATCACATCCGACATAACCACCACATCATAGGTGTTTGCCTTCGTTTGCAGTTCCTCAACTGAATACATGGAATAACCCTGTGCATTCAGATGACTAATCTGATCCGTTAGAATGTCTACCCCATCAATTTGCCGGGCAACCTTTCTTAATTTATTATGCAACCACTCTGGCGAACTAAAGTCTCGGTCCTGGCCAATGCACCCGACATCCAGTACTGTTTTGCCTTTGCAAAGCTCTAAGAGAAAGCTATCCTTCTCAATCCGTTTTGCCTTTTTGGCATACTGATGAATTTCCTGTTTGGTCATCTCACATGGTTTTCAATTCGCATCATTAATTCGTTGCCGGTAACACTTTCAGGCAAATGCAAAGCTGTTTCTTTCAGTAAAGCGGAATAGAAGTTAGTAACACCGGGGTATACTGCCTCATCGAAAAAACTATTGTGCCAAAGCAAGGTAAATACGCCTCCAAATTTTTGAATTTCCTCAATAAGAGCTTTACATTTTTCCATGGCTGCAGCAGGCGTGTATTGTTGGTACGCAAACAAAGTAACGTCCATCACATTCAGCGGGTACTCCCATACATCCAACATCCTGTCTTGCTCAAAACTGAATAACTTATACGGCCAGCAGTATGAATTTCGGAACCCCTCATGTGCCGCAAAGCCAAGTGTGCAGTCGTATTTCAACCCAACGCTTTCTTGTATTTCTGCGGTACGCGGATGTTCCCATAATAGTCTGTGTTGCCTGATGCCGGTTACGCCCGCACCACTTGTTTTCTGCAGCTTATCTAAACTGCCCTTCATGACACTGAAGTCATGAACTGACCTTACCGTTCCGTGTAATCCAATCTCGCAATTTTCAGACTGCAGGAACGAAAACAATTCAACCATTCTTTTCTCATCAAAAGAATATGGGGCATCATGATTCTTCACCCCCTGATCTAAAAAGAAAAAAACACTTTTTAAGTCGTGATTTTTTTCCAACTTCCGGAGATATTCGAAATTCCAGTATGGATTATCGCTTTTCGCCAGACGCAGGTATTTCAGCAAGCCCTGCACAAAAAGTTTAACATTCAAATATGCAGGAAGCTTACTTTTTTTTATCCCGATAATCTCCTTGAATTTGTAACCAAGAAAATTGTAAGTATAATAATCAACCACATCAATGTCGTGGGTAAGCAGGAAACCAAACGTATTAAAGAGTTTCCGTCTCTTCAGCGATCGGTTATTCTTTAAACAAAACTGGTTTAACCCGTCAATCAATACCTCGAAATAGTAATTAACAAGCGGCCTGGCAACAAAACCCAGTTTACACTGGATTGAATCAGTATAGGGAAACCTGTTGAGTGAATCGCGTGAGCTACGGTTCGCATACTCCTGGTATCCGGAAAGCAGGTAAAAAATTGCTTTCAAAATATCATGGCAAAAAATCAAATTCCCCGATTCATCAAAAAAGAAAAACTCGTTTCGTTTCGAACATGGAAAAAGAACCGGCAAACCTGAAATTTCAAATACATCATCCCGAACAAACTCACCTGCGGAAGTAAAAAACACAACCCTGTTCGAAACACCTGTTACATGAGAGGGGGCCTGCCTCAGAAAACTATTCATAAGGTCATCCGGGAAGCAGGCATGATGCTTCAGGTGAAATAGAACATAATTGAACTGAGCAGATGTTAACTCACCCATGAAGGATTGAATAATTCGCGCAAAATAGCCTATTATTTTAACTCTGGAAATTACAGCATTCACCTATCTTGCGGGGAGCCTGTTATCATGAAAAAAGTACTGATTCTCGTTTTCAGCAACCTCAACAAAGATGCCCGCGTTTCCCGACAGGTGGAATTCCTAAAAGGTTTGTATCATATTGATGTAGCCTGTTACGAAGCCACACCCGAGGGGTTTACCGTTTTTCCAATCAGGCGACCAAAACTCACTTTAGTAAATAAAGTAATTATTGGAGTTCTGCTTCTATTTCAACAATTCGAACGGGCAATTGGTCTCCTTTACAACTACAAAAACATACTTAAACAGTTAGCCGGGCAGTCGTATGACCTGATCATTGCCAATGATATTGAAACTCTCTCGCTGGCATTTCAATTAAAAAAGCCACAAACAAAGATTATTTTCGATGCGCACGAATATGCCCCCCGCCATTTCGAGGACAAACTCATTTGGAGACTATTGTTTCAGCCAATGAACATTTGCCTTTGTAAAAAATATATTCCGAAAACCGATGGCATGATAACGATCGGCAAAGGGCTTGCTGACGAATACCGGAAAAATTTTCATGTCGATCCGGTTATCATTACCAATGCCAGTCAGTTTCATCCATTGCAACCCTCTGCAGTAAATCCAGCAGCCATCCGGCTGGTTCACCATGGCATTGCCACACCCTCGCGCAGGTTAGAGTTGATGATTGAAATGATGGAATACCTGGATGACAGCTTTACCCTGGATATGTATCTGCTCTCAGAAGGATTCAGTGCTCAAAAAACAATCCAATACCCTGAAGAACTCAAACAACTGGCTGCCAAAACAAAACGGGTTAACATCCTTCCACCCATTAAGCGAGAGCTTATTGTTTCAACCATTAATCATTACGATATCGGGATATTTCTTATCCCGCCTGTTAATTTTAATTACGCCAACACGCTGCCGAACAAATTTTTTGATTTTATTCAAGCGCGACTGGCTGTTGCCGTAGGACCAACACCCGAGATGGCCGAAATTGTTCGGCAGTATAAACTGGGTGTTATCGCTGAAGATTTCACTCCGGAAGGGATGGCTGCTGAAATCCAAAAACTAACCATTGAAGAAATCAACACATATAAAATGAATGCTGACAAGGCTGCCTTTGATCTGAGTGCCGAATCGAATAAAGTAAAATTGAATGCGTTAGTAGCCGGGGTGCTTCATGCCTAAGGTGAAATCAAAGAAGCCAGCTTACCCGTAATTTCCTTGCGGGAATACAAAACAGCCTTACTACTTTCCGAAAGCATCTTCCCTTCCTTCCATGACGAAAACAATTGCCAAAGGGTACTTTTGATTTCTGCTTCATCTTCCGATGCTATCATCCTTCCTGATTTGGTTTCCATAAGCAATGCAGCCGCATCACCATCCACCGGTCCAACACCGAGTATGGGCAAGCCAGTTGCAACGTATTCAAACAATTTACCGGGCATATATCCCGCTGCATCTTTATAGCCTGTTAAGATCAAAAGCAAAACTGCGCTTGACGCATAGATGTCCATTAAATCGTGGTGCGGCACAGCAGGAGTAAAAACGGTTATATCAGAAAGTACTTTGTCGGCAAAAACAAATTCTTTGAATGCCGGATGAACCGATCCTACAAACTCAACTTGCAGCAGGTTTCTGATTTCTGCTTGCTCCCGACACACAGCAGCAACAGCTTGCATGAATGGCCTCGGATCACATTTTTCATTCACAACACCAACATGCCGGATGAGAAACTTCTCATGCTTTACAACCGCAAAGCCTTGAAAGTCTTCATCGTCATACCCGTTTGTCAGCAGACAAACATTTCTTCCTGAAATTCTTTCGAATTGCTTTACATAGAAAGGTGTGATGGTGATCAGTCTATCAGCTGCTTGCAAGACTTTCTTCTCAAGCCTTTTATGAAAGTATCTTGCCATTGTTCCAACCCGCAAACTATCTAAAAGCCCCCACTCGCTCCAGGGGTCACGAAAATCGGCCAGCCATTTCAGTGACGGATTATTCTTTTTCAAACTCAATCCAATCAAATGAACGCTATGAGGCGGCCCTGTTGTAATGATGGTGCTGATTTGATTTTCTTTCAGGTAATCTTTCAAAAACCGAACAGATGGCTTGACCCAAAAAACCCGCGGGTCAGGAATAAAAAAATTGCCACGCACCCAAATACCGATTTTCTGAAAGAGCGAAAGTTTACTGCCGCCCGGAATTAACGTTTCTGAATTTTTCTTCTTTCCGGAAAGTTTATTAAACAATGAATAAGGCTCCCAAATAGGAAAGCGGATAACCACCGCCTCTGGGGGTATGTCCTTCACCAGCGATTCATCTTTAGTTTCAAACGATGGATTTTCAGGAGTAAACACATAAGGCTTCCATCCAAATGAAGGAAGGTATTTCACAAACTTAAGCCAGCGCTGCACGCCACTCCCTCCGCTCGGTGGCCAGTAGTATGTAACAATTAATATTTTTTTTTCTACCATCGTTCAGCTTCAAAAACTCCAATAATATTCAGGCTTCGATTAGTCCGTTTATATACCTAAACTTAAAAAGTAGAAGCCGTCTGACCGCTCTTAGCGGGAGCATAAAGCGGTCTGACGGCTCAGTCCTTTGAGTATTGAATGGTCGTTTAATCATTGTGTATGTTTTGCGGAATATCAGTTCAGGCTATGTTTCACCAGCAATTCATCAGTTGTTTAATGAAATCCAATCGTATTAACTCAAAATATTATTCGCATGATCTGAAATATATTTAACAATCAAATCAACCTTGTCAGGACTAAACCATCTCATCTCTTCATCTCGTTTAAACCAGGTGAGTTGCCGCTTGGCGTATCTCCTTGAATTTCGTTTCAACAATCTCACGGCCTCATCTTTATCGTATTTACCATCGAGATAATCAAAAATTTCGCGATAGCCAACGGTTTGTAAAGCATTCAGGTGCTTCATGGGGTAAAGACTTTTCGCCTCCTCAAACAAGCCAATGGCAATCATGCGATCCATTCGGTCATCAATACGCTGGTAGAGTGTGGCACGGTCAAGCTCCAATCCTATTTTAATAACTTTAAAAGGATGATTTTTCTTTTGTGCCTTTTGAAAGGAAGAAATCGACTTACCGGTTGTCATTTTCACCTCCAGCGCGCGCATTATTCGTACCGGGTTTTTCTGATCAATTTTTTGAAAGTACTCAGGATCCAGTTCGCGCATTTTGTTTTGAAGCCACAACAACCCCTTATTTTCAAATTCGTCAATCAATTGATCCCGAACCTCATCGGGAACTTCGGGAATATCATCAAAACCTTCGAGCAAAGCTTTTACATAGAGCCCCGACCCACCACATAAAATAAGGTAATCATACTTTTCAAATAAGCGGATAATCAGCGAAAGCGCATCAATCCCAAACCGGGCCGCGTCATAATCATCCTGTATAGAATGGCTGTTTATGAAGTGATGATGAACTTCCTGAAGTTCTTGCTGCGTTGGTTTCGCTGTTCCGATTTCTAATTCCTTGTAAATCTGGCGAGAGTCAGCCGATACAATCTCTGTCTGAAAATGCTTTGCAACCGATATTGCCACGGCCGTTTTTCCAACAGCCGTTGGCCCAACAATCACGATCAGTTTCTTCCCGGAAAAATCCATTCCCAAAAGTACACGAAATGAAAGTAAATACTGTTTAACTATTGACTTTGGACTATTGACTTTTACTATCTTGCGCCCGTTGACGGATTCGATGACTATGATTAAATATACTACTGCCTTCCTGACTAAATTAGAGGATCTTATTTCAGAATCAGATTATGCCCTTCGTTACGAAAAGGGCAATTTCAAATCGGGATACTGCCTGTTGAAAGACCAGAAGATCATGATTGTGAATAAGTTCTATACGACCGAAGGCAAGATCAACGCCCTGCTGGATATTCTGAGAAGCACCACCTTAGACCAAAGCAGGTTTACCGAAAAAAGCAAAGCACTCTACGAAGAACTGAACCAAACCGAAATTAAAGCTTGAAGGTAACGTTCCTGGGCACCGGCACTTCTCAGGGCGTACCTGTTATTGGTTGTGATTGCCAGGTGTGCCGTTCACTTGATTACCGCGACAAGCGGCTTCGCACGTCCATTCACATTGAAACAGATGGCCAAAGCCTGGTAATTGATACCGGGCCGGATTTCCGCCAACAGATGCTCCGCGAAAACATCGGCAGATTGGATGCTGTCATTCTCACCCATGCACACCGCGATCATACTGCGGGACTGGATGACGTACGCGCCTATAATTTTCTTCAACATCAGGCCATGCCTGTGTACGGCACTGCTGAAACCCTTCAGCAAGTAAAAGAAGACTTCGCTTATATTTTCAATCCCGATGGCTACCCTGGTTTACCAAAACTTGATCTTCGCACCATCTCCGAAGGAGACTTTACCATTAACAACACCACCATTACTCCCCTGCCCGTTCTGCATTTAAAATTACCTGTATTTGGTTTCCGCCTTGGTAATTTCAGTTACATTACTGATGCCAATTTGATCCCAGAATCAACCTATGCGAAATTACGCGACACAAAAATACTGGTGATTAACGCCCTGCAAAAAGAAGAACATGTTTCACATTTCAATTTAAAAGGAGCGATTGAGGTAGTGAAAAAAGTTAATCCTGAAAAAGCTTACTTCACACACATCAGCCACAAGATGGGGTTGCATGCGGAGGTGAGCAAAGAACTACCTGAGAATATTGCACTGGCGATGGATGGACTTCAGGTTAGTCTTGAGTATTGAGTATTTGCTGTAATTTCACTTTCAAATTTTTACTCAATACTCAGGACTCACGACTAAGGACTAAGGGCTAAAGAGAATGCACAACAATTATTACTTCCTTCGCCAACTTTCTGCAGAGCTTGCGAAAAAAATATCGGGCGCAGTGGTGTCGGAATGCTTTAGTCAGAATAAAGATGAGCTGATCATCCGGTTTGAAACCAACACAAAACCCTTTTTTATCCGGGCAACCCTCCAATCAGATTTTTGTTGTATCTCCTTTCCGGATGATTATAACCGCGCAAGAAAAAACTCAGTTGATCTTTTTACATCGCTGATCGGGCACCATGTTATCCGGGTCAGGCAATTTGAGAATGAAAGAAGTTTTGCCATTGAATTTACAGAAGAAACCACCTTACTGTTTAAGATGCATGGCAACAGGGCAAACCTGGTGCTTTTCCAAAAGGATATTCAGCCGGTACTGTTCCGGAATCATTTGATTGCTGACGAGGTTATTAACCCGGCTGGCCTTCACCGGACTATTGACTGGAGTTACGAGGCATTTGAATCGAACATTAACGACCTTCCAAAGCTTTACTACACTTTCGGCAAGGCGATATGGAATTTTCTGATCAGAAATAATTTTGAAGAAAAATCCACCATTGAAAAATGGCAAGCTATTCAGGACCTGCAGCATTACTTAAAGAAACCAACCTATTACATTACAGTAACGGAAGGAAAACTTCTATTGTCATTTTTTCCTGATGGCGAAATCAGGCGGCAATTTAAAGACCCCATAGAGGCGAGCAATGAATTTTTTATTCAGTACACCGTTTTATCAGCATTTTTCCAGGAAAAGAAAGAAGTTCTCACCCGGCTAACCACCAAACTTCACAATGGCTTCGGTTATCTGATAAAAGCAAACCAGAAAAAGAAAGAGATCGAAAAAGACACGCACTACAAGGTATGGGCCGATGTGCTGATGGCCAATCTTCACCAGGTGAAGCCGGGCACCGAAATGATTTCTCTACCCGATTTTTACAATGCTAACAAGCCAATCGAAATAAAGCTGAAGAAAGACCTGTCGGCTCAAAAAAATGCCGAAGTCTTTTACCGAAAATCCAAGAATCAGCAAATTGAAATTCAGAAACTTTCTGAATCAATCGCAGCCAAACAATTAGAAATCAGCAATCTGCAGCAGAAAATTACAGCGCTTGAAAATACTGATGACCTGAAATCACTTCGAAATTTCGTTGCTTCTGCAGGTCTGGCAAAAGAGGCTGGTAAAAAAGAAAATCCGCTACCTTACCATGAGGTAGAATACAAGGGGTATAAAATATGGATTGGCAAAAATGCCCAACACAACGATACCCTTACCCTTAAGCACACATTCAAAGAAGATCTCTGGCTGCACGCCAAAGATGTTCCGGGATCGCATGTGGTTATTAAATACCAATCAGGAAAAAAAATTCCGAAAGATGTGATTGAACGTGCCGCACAATTGGCCGCTTATTATTCGAAACGTAAAACAGAATCACTTTGTCCCGTTGCGTACACGACTAAAAAATATGTAAGAAAGCGCAAGGGTGATCCTGCTGGTGCAGTTATCGTAGAAAGAGAAGAAGTTATTCTGGTAGAACCGAAAGGAATTTAGGAGCTAGATTCTGGATTCTGGATTCCAGCATCCAGAAACCAGCATCCAGATTATTTAACTACATTGATCTTCACCGCATTGGTTCGCTGTCTTTCTTGTATCGGCATACTGGCAAGGGTAATGAAGATATCGCCAGACTTAATATGGCCTTCTTTCTTCAGGATTGCCTCTACATCGGCAATCGTTTCATCAGTAGAGTTTATTTTATCGTAATGATAGGCCCGGGCTCCCCAAACCAGATTGATTTGTGTGAGTATGGTTTTATTGCCGGTGAATACAAAAATATTGCAATTCGGCCGGTGTGACGATGACTTAAATGCTGTGTAACCAGAGGCCGTCATTCCAACAATAGCTTTGGCTCCTACGTCCTTCGCCAGTTTGCAGGCCGAAAGCACCAGGCTATCGTTGATGTAGATCGGTGATTTCGGGTCTACCTCATGAAAATGGTAATACATTTTCGGATTCTTCTCCACGGAAGAGATCGTACGTACCATACTGCGGATTACTTCAATTGGATATTTACCGGCTGCTGTTTCTGCCGAAAGCATCACCGCATCGGCACCATCCATCACCGCGTTGGCAACATCGTTGGTTTCGGCCCGGGTGGGGCGAGGGTTTTCAATCATGCTCTCCATCATTTGGGTAGCCACAATCACCGGCTTTGAAGCCCGGTTACATTTTTCTACCAGCATTTTTTGAACCATCGGAACTTCTTCCAGCCAAATCTCAACACCCAAATCGCCACGCGCAACCATAACAGCATCGGTGGCATCAATGATGGCGTCAATGTTGCTCAACGCCTCCGGCTTTTCAATTTTGGCTACGATACGAGAAGTGACCTTCCGGTCGTTAATGATCTTGCGTAACGTTTCAATATCAGAAGCCTTTCGTACAAACGAAAGGGCGATCCAATCGAGATTATTTTTCAACCCCAACTCAAGATCTTGCAAATCTTTTTCTGTTAGCGAAGGTGCCGTTACTTTCGAGTATGGAAGGTTAATCCCCTTTCTTGATTTCAAGGGGCCACCGTAAACCACTTCGGTCACCACATCAATATCACGTACCTCTGATATCTTCAACTCCAGCTTGCCATCATCAATCAGTATCATATCACCTACCTTTACATCGTTTGGCAAATTTTTATACGATGTACTGGCAATTTCCCGGTTACCCACTAACTCACGCGTGGTAATAATAAAAGTCTGACCTCGTTCAATTACAGTATCAGGTTCCATTTCCTGAATTCTGATTTTCGGACCCTGTAAATCAAGCAGGAGCGCGACCGAGCTGTTCATATCCTTATTGATCTCCCGCACGTTATCAATTACTTTTTGATGGTCGCTGTGCGTGCCATGCGAAAAATTCAATCGAAATACATCCACACCCTCCTTCACCAGGGCACGCAGCATTTCTTTTGTATTGGAAGCAGGCCCAACTGTGGCTACGATTTTTGTCTTATTGTAGGAAACTTTTTCGGTCATACAGGTAACTACTTTGTTAAAAAATAAAATTTGACTTTGACTTCAATCCATCTAATGGAATTTCGGTGGTTAGCTCAATGGAGGGTATTTGTTTGAGTTGTTGAAGGAGCGCATCGCGCTGATTTGAATCGTCCATTTGAACCAAAAGTATAAAATCAAATTGATGAAATTCAGGCACGAGAAAATACTTTCCTGTGTCGGAATCCACAGGCTTGTTTTTAAATAATTTCAATCGATTGAGGTGTGTGTCGTGGGCATAAAAAGAAAATTTCTTTTCCTCCTTGTTCTTAAAGCCAACGGCCAGGTCGACCTGGCGGATCAGGTGCAAACCCAGCTTCTGGTTGAACTCCCAGGCCAACCGGTAACCCTTCACAGATGACCGGATACCGATTAACTCGAAATCATATTCATAATCAATAACCAGCTTGCTTTTCTTCATTTTCAACCCGAAATACCCTGATTTTAGTCGAAGCCACCAAGTTTAAAAAAGGTTTGCCAATATTGCATGAAATATCTTTCTTTGCACTGATTTTTAAATACTAAAACTGTAAAAACATGTCTGAAATCGCACAAAAAGTAAAACAGATCATCATCGATAAACTCGGTGTAGAAGAATCTGAAGTTACTCCTGAAGCAAGCTTTACTAACGACCTTGGCGCTGACTCTTTGGATACCGTAGAGTTAATTATGGAATTTGAGAAGGAATTTAACCTTTCTATTCCTGACGATCAGGCTGAAAACATCTCAACTGTGGGCCAGGCCATTTCTTACCTGGAGCAAAATGTGAAGAAATAATCTCATCTAAATATTTTCTTTTCTCATCGATCTACTGAAGCATGGTTTTAAAGCGCGTAGTAGTTACAGGGCTTGGTGCACTCACCCCAATCGGAAATACCCTCCAGGAATATTGGAACGGATTGAAGAATGGAACCAGTGGTGCAGCACCCATTACTAAATTTGACGCAACGCTCTTTAAAACAAAGTTTGCCTGCGAAGTGAAAAACTTCGATATCGGAAATTTTATGGATCGCAAAGAGGCCCGCAAGATGGATCCCTTTGCCCAGTATGCCATGGTGGTTGCCGATGAGGCAATAAAAGATTCCAACCTCCCGCTACAGGAACTAAACCCGCATCGCGTTGGTGTGATTTGGGGCTCCGGTATCGGGGGGCTATGGACTTTTCAGGAAGAGGTGAAGTCGTATGCCAAGGGTGATGGCACCCCACGCTTTAACCCCTTCTTTATTCCTAAAATGATTCCCGACTTAAGTGCGGGTCATATCTCTATCAAATACGGTTTTCGCGGACCAAACTTCGTAACCGTATCAGCGTGTGCCTCTTCCACCAATGCCATCTATGATGCCTTAACCTATATCCGTTTAGGCAAAGCCGATGTGATTGTCTCTGGCGGTTCAGAAGCTGCCGTTACCGAAGCAGGTATGGGCGGGTTCAACTCCATGAAGGCGCTCTCTGAACGGAACGATTCACCCGAGACCGCCTCAAGGCCTTACGATAAAGATCGTGATGGTTTTGTATTGGGCGAGGGAGCCGGTGCCCTTATTCTGGAAGAGTACGAACACGCGAAAAAACGTGGAGCAAAAATTTACTGCGAAGTAATTGGTGGCGGCATGTCAGCCGATGCGTACCACATTACCGCACCTCACCCGGATGGTGAAGGTATTACTCAGGTTATGTTCAATGCATTAGACGATGCAGGAATAAAACCACAAGAAGTTGATTACATTAACACGCACGGAACTTCAACACCCCTTGGTGACATCGGGGAAATCAGGGCTATCCAAAAGGTGTTTGGCGACCATGCGTTCAACATGAACATCAGTTCAACCAAATCCATGACAGGCCACCTGCTTGGAGCTGCCGGCAGCATTGAAGCGATCGCCAGTATCCTGGCCCTTACTGAAGGTGTGGTGCCTCCTACCATCAATCACTTTACCGATGATGAGGGGCTCGATCCAAAATTGAATCTGACATTCAACAAAGCGCAAAAGCGCGAAGTGAAGGTTGCCCTAAGCAACACATTTGGCTTTGGTGGGCACAATGCTTCTATTCTCCTTAAAAAAATATAGCTAATAGCCATGAGCTAACGGCTATTAGCTTTCTTATGTTAACTTAGCGGAGTCGAATGAACCGCATGTGGCGATTACTGAAACTTCCCAAGAAGACTTCTCAGAATACTGATAGAAAAATCATTTCAGCTATTCAAACCATTGCCGGGTTTACACCTAAAAATCTGGAATTGTACCGACTTGCCACGCTGCACAGTTCTGCTTCAAAAGGTGATCAAAACGGCTTTAAAGAAAGCAATGAACGCCTGGAGTATTTAGGCGATGCCATTCTGGGCGCTGCGGTAGCCGATTTTCTATTCAAAAAATTTCCTTATAAAGACGAAGGCTTCCTGACAGAAATGCGATCACGAATTGTAAACCGCGAATCGCTGAATCTTCTGGCGCGTAAAATTGGCATCGGAAGTATTGTTCAGTTTGATCAGAAGAACGTACAACTTCAACAAGTAATTTTAGGAAATACATTGGAGGCCATCGTAGGCGCGGTGTACCTCGACCGCGGTTATCTGAACTGCAAAAAATTTGTAATCACTAAACTGATTACACCCAATTTTGATCTGGATGAACTCATTCACTCCAACTCAAACTATAAAAGTAAACTAATTGAATGGGGACAACGCGAAGGCAAGGAAGTACGTTTTGAAATTGTAAGCGTTCAAAAAGGAAAGCTCCATAAAGAATTTACAGCCCAGGTATTTGTCAGCAACGAAGCAGCAGGAACAGGGTATGGTAACAGCAAGAAAAAAGCTGAACAGGACGCAGCTTTCAAAACCTGTGAAAAACTAAATATCGTCCAACGATTGAACGTTGCAAGTTAGAGAGTAACCGACATGCCTGAAACAACGCAACCCACCCTTAAAATCGCTGGCGCAACGCTCAATCAAACTCCGATTGACTGGCAAAATAATACACAAAACATTATCGCTGTCCTGAAGCAAGCCCGTGAAAAGCAGGTAAAAATTCTGTGTTTTCCCGAATTGTGTATAACCGGATATGGCTGTGAAGATCTTTTTCTCAGCGACTGGCTTTCTAAGAAAGCATGGGAAGCGTTAACGAAAATTATTCCTCACTGTCAAAACATTGTTGCCTGCATTGGCTTGCCAATTCGAATGAACGGTCTCACATACAATGGAGTATGCGTTATCAGTAACGAAAAAATTCTTGGCATTACACTCAAACAAAATCTTGCGAAAGATGGTATCCATTATGAGCCCCGCTGGTTTGAGGAATGGGAGCCCGGAAAAATAGTGGAATACGGAACCGGAAAAATTCCTGCCGGTGACCTTACCTACGAAACAGAAGGTATCACCTTCGGCTTTGAGATTTGTGAGGACGCCTGGATTAAAAAAAGACCCGGGGCCAGCCTGATGCAACGGGGCGTTGACCTCATCCTGAACCCAAGCGCTAGCCATTTTGCTTCTGAAAAAAGTGTCATCCGCGAAAAACTAGTAACCGACAGTTCAGTTCAATTTAACTGCGCGTACCTCTACGTCAATCTGCTAGGCAATGAAGCAGGAAGAATTATTTATGATGGCGATATTCTGCTGGCAAAAAATGGAAAACTTCTGGCGCAGAATAACCGGTTATCGTTCGAGCCTTTCAACCTGCTCACCTATGAAATCAATTTTGCATCATCAGATAATAAGCCACTACCCTTTACAGATGGAAAAGAAAAATTCGAAGAATTGGCACGCGCTACGTCACTGGCCCTTTACGATTACCTGAGAAAAAGTAAATCGAAAGGATTTGTACTTTCCCTCAGTGGCGGAGCCGATTCAGCCATGTGCGCAGTACTTGTCGCTGAAATGATCAGCAGGGCAGGCAAGCAACTGGGATGGAAAAGATTTTACGAAAGCATTGGACTTACGCCATCAGAAAAAGAAAACGCGGCTTCCGCAACACAAAAATTACTTACCACAGTTTATCAGGCTTCCAAAAATTCTTCCAACATCACCCGGGAGGCAGCACAGCAACTGGCCGAATCAATTGGCGCAGAATTTCACCATTGGAGTATTCAGCAGGAAGTTGACAGCTACACTCAAAAAATAGAAACTGCCTTAGGGCGAAAAACAAGCTGGGAAACTGACGATATCAGTCTGCAAAATATTCAGGCACGTTCCCGTTCTCCAATTGTATGGATGATGGCGAATATCAAACAGGCAATCCTGTTAACAACTTCCAACAGAAGTGAAGGCGATGTTGGTTATGCTACCATGGATGGCGATACCAGCGGAAGCCTTGCTCCTATTGCCGGCCTTGATAAAACATTTATTCTGAAATGGCTGAAGTGGGCTGAGAAGGAACTTGGATATAGTGGACTTCAAGCAGTTAACAACCTTCAACCAACTGCCGAACTGCGACCGGAAGAACGTCATCAAACAGATGAAGCAGACCTGATGCCCTACGCTGTTTTAAAAGAAATTGAACAACACGCCATTCTTCTGCGTAAGTCGCCTGTTCAGGTTTTTGATGCCATGAAAGATACAAGCGGTGATCACACCAGATTGAAAACATACATTCGAAAATTCTTTAAACTTTGGAGCATGAACCAATGGAAACGTGAACGCCTGGCTCCATCCTTTCATCTGGACGAACTTAACGTAGACCCCCGTACCTGGTGCAGGTTCCCGATCCTCTCAGCGGGTTTTAAGGAAGAACTCGACCAGCTTGATTCACGGTAATTTCCAATCGTCATTAACAAACCTTGAACTTTAAACCCTGAACCGACTATATTGCGGCCTTAAATTTTGACTTACTATGCTTAGTTACATTATTTGGAATGCCAGCCCCGATATTTTTACACTACCCATTCCATTTCTTGATAAAGAACTCACCCTTCGTTGGTACGGCCTCCTGTTTGCTTCCGGCTTTTTAATTAGTCAGCAAATCCTGTATTACATCTTCAAAAAAGAAGGGAAGTCGGAAAAAGATGTTGACACGCTAACCATTTACATGGTAATAGCCACTGTGATTGGCGCACGTCTTGGGCATGTACTTTTTTATGAGCCCGAACGGTATTTCGCTAACCCGATCGACATCATTAAAATCTGGGAAGGTGGGCTGGCCAGTCATGGTGCTGCCGTAGGTATTTTATTTGCGCTTTGGTTATATGGCCGCAAAAAGAAACCGGGCCAATCGTATTTACAAACCCTTGATCGCATCGTTATACTGGTTGCCTTAACAGGCGCGTTAATTCGTTTTGGAAATTTTATGAACTCCGAGATTATCGGAAAAGAAACCCATTCGAATTACGGGGTGGTGTTTGCCCGCAATGTTTCAGAAATTTTAAAGAGCGATGGTGCGGTGAAAAAAGTAAGTTACGTTCAGGTTGATTCAGCCTCCAATCAGGAAGGCTATCGCCCGATAAAAATCTTACTTGAATTTGATGATCAGGGTACAGGAAATTACAATGAGTACGCCCAGTACATCGAAGGAAGGGTTAATTCATCCCTTTCTTACAGTCCGTATGTTCGCGAGCATATTGATCAGCCCGGATACGTTCAGTACAATGTCAGTCAGGATGAGAACAATAAGTATTATGGCATTGTAAGCACGTATGCCATTCCGCGCCACCCGGCTCAATTGTATGAGTCTATTTCTTGTCTGTTTCTTTTTGGCTTTTTGTTTTGGATATGGACGAAGCAAAAGGAAAAGCTTGCAGAAGGAAGACTGTTTGGAATTTTTCTGATCGTTTGCTTCGGTTTACGTTTCGTTTACGAATTCCTGAAAGTGAACCAGGTTGACTTCGAGAACAGCCTGCCATTGAATATGGGTCAATTTCTAAGTATTCCGTTAGTCCTGTTAGGAGTTTTCATTCTGGTCCGCTCCTTCCGGAAGACTGGAGTATAAATCAAATAGTGACAGAGCGGGATGTTGGCAATTATTGTGGGATTTTTATTTTCTCTTACACCTCCGGAGAACCCGGCAGGGTTTGCAATTGCCTCTGATACCATAAAACATTCAAAACGCAACTATCATTCTACAACCGACAGCATCAAATATGTACAGATCAGCAGGGTTATTGTTATTGGCAACAGGGTAACCCGTAATTCAATAATCCTTCGCGAGCTGTCTTTTAAAAAAGGAGATATTGTAAGCCTGACAGACCTGCCGGTTATCATCCAAAAAGATCAGCGAAAGCTTTACAATCTTCGATTATTCAATACCGTTACCATCAAACCTCTCGATCTGGGAAATGGCTCAATGGACTTACTTGTTGAAGTACACGAACGATGGTACACCTTTCCCGTGCCAATTTTCCAGCTCTCCGACAGAAACTTTAACGAGTGGTGGGAAAATTACAACCACGACTTCAGCCGTGTAAATTACGGGCTAAAACTTTACCAGTTTAATATGTGGGGCCGAAACCAAACCATGAAGTTGACAGCCCAGTTTGGATTTCAAAAACGATTCGAATTTCATTACACCATGCCCTATATCAACAAAAAGCAAAAACAGGGGTTAATTATTGAAACAGACTATAGTGAAGCGAAAAGCGTTGCCGATAGCACCATTGATCATAAACTTGACTACTTCAAATTTAACCATAGCCTGCGCAGAACCGGAGGAGTTGGTATAACTTACACCTACCGGAATAACTTTTACATTCAACACCGCCTGAAATACGAATACCGTCAAACTACCATTGCTGATACCTTACACAAACTAAATCCCAACTACCTGAGAGAAGAAAACAGAAAACAACAATATGATGCCGTTACGTACGAATTCATTTCGGATCACCGCGATGTGATCGCTTATCCGCTGAAGGGATACCAATTTTACATTCACCTTCAACAAACAGGGCTTGCCATCAGGAGTGATGTAAACAAAACTGAAGGGTTTGTTGGGTTCAGTGGTTTTCTGGATCTTAAGAAAAACTTCTACCTCGCCAATATGTCCTTTATCTATGCAAGCACACCAGATAATTTACCATACTACAATTACGGGGCAATGGGGTATAATAAAATCTTTGTGCGTGGTTATGAAATTTATGTGATTGAAGGGCCCAACTACTTTCTTAATAAAACAACTTTAAAGAAAAGGGTATTTTCAAGAAACTGGAAAATTGAAAACTCACCGATTTCTCAGTTTACTCATTTTCCACTGTCCATCTATCTGAAAACCTATGCGGATGCCGGCTATACTAATAATTACAACGCCTACGAAAGAGCAGATATAAATACGCGGTTGTCAGACAAATTTATTGGCGGAGGTGGTTTTGGGATTGATTTTGTTTGTGCCTACGATGTCGTGCTTCGGTTTGAATATACATTCACTTCCCAAAAAACCAACGGACTATTTTTCCACATAAAAAAGGAGTTTTAACACATTTCATTATCTTGGAATAATGAAATAATTCTGTGAAACACCTCCCCCTCCTGCTTACAGCTTTATTGAGTTGGAATATTGCACACTGTCAAAGTGTGTCCACTCTGGTGGGCAGTCGTGCCAACGCCATGGGATATAGTTCTTCAACCTTATCCGATACCTGGAGTATTCTCAACAACGTTGCCGGTCTGGCTCAGGTAAAAAATACAGTTGCATCATTTACCTATGACCTTCACCCTTCCATTATTGGTGCGAACCGTACCGCTGCGGCATTTACACTTCCAATAAAATTTGGCACAATAGGAACAGGTGTTTATCGCTTTGGCGACAATCTGTACAACGAACAAATGCTTACCGTTGGTTTTGGTAATCAGTTTGGACTGGCTGCATTGGGCGCCAGTATTAACTATATTCAATTTCGTACGGAAGGTTTTGGAAGCAAGGGTGTAGTGAGTTTCAACCTTGGCGGCATTGCCAACCTGACACCACAATTTTCAATCGGTGCTTATATTGTTAACATTAATCAGCCTTCCATCAACCAGGCCGACAAACTCCCCACAAAACTGGTGGCAGGATTTGGATACAAACCAATTGAAAAGGTGTTGGTGGCCGTTGAACTCGAAAAAGACCTGGAGTATGACCCCCTTTGGAAAATGGGGTTAGAGTATAAAATCCATGAAAAGTTTGTGGCAAGAACAGGCTTCAATCTGAATCCAAATATTGCCTTCTTCGGACTGGGTTTTAAGACGAAGAAGTTCACGATCGACTACGCACTCCAGCACAGCACCCTGTTAAACTTCAGTCACCAGGCATCGGTAGCATATCAATTTATAAAGCCATGATGAAGACATCGGTTGTTACTACTTTGCTCATCTCGATCATGCTCGCGGCAGTTGCGCAAGAATACCCGAAAAAAGAAGTTGACATGGAAATTCTGGCCGATCAACTATTCGGTTTTCAGGACCTCGATTTGAATTACGAAGAACTATATGAAAACATAGCCTTATTGCTTAACAACCCAATTAACCTGAATGAAGCCGGAGCGGAAGAATTAAGATTCTTAAACCTGATGTCTGAAAATCAGGTTCAGAGTCTCTTACAATACCGGAACGAAAACGGCCCCCTCCTTTCTGTCTATGAACTTCAGGCTATTCCGGAATTTGATTTGACAGTGATCAAAACAATCATTCCATTCGTTGTGATTGACAACGCTGCATCAAAAGGTTCTCTATGGAAGCGTATCAAAGCGGAAGAGAATAATTACCTCATCCTGCGTTACGACCGGACTGTAGAAGCCAAAGAAGGATTTAATGAAAGCCCGGGCTCTTCGAAATTTCAGGGTGATGAAAATAAAATGTACATCCGATTTAGAACGAGTAAATCACGCGATTTCAGTTTAGGCTTTACCATAGAAAAAGATGCAGGAGAAAAAATTGACTGGAACACAAACCAACGGAAATACGGGTTTGACTTCTACTCTTTCCATGTTCAGGTACAGAACAAAGGCCGGTTAAAAAATATTATTATTGGCGATTATCAAACGCAATTCGGGCAAGGCTTACAACTGGGTGGAAGTTTTGGCTACGGAAAGGGATCGGAAGCTGTTATGACAGTAAGAAGGAGTAACCTGGGGATTCTTCCCTATACCTCCGTCAATGAAGCAGGTTATAAGCGCGGAGCAGCCATGACTTTTATGCTAAACAAGTCGTTTGATATTTCAACTTTCTATTCATACACCTGGCGGGATGCCACCCTTGTAAGTGATGAACGGGAAGAAGCATTCGTTTCATCATTCCAAACCACAGGCCTTCATCGAAATGAAAATGAGCTATCGAAGCGCCATACTATCCAGGAACAAAACTATGGTGCGGTGCTAAACTTCCGAAAAAACAGGATCGATGCAGGTCTTATTTTTACCGCAATTGATTTCAACATACCGGTAAGTCCTAATCCTCAACCGTACAACCAGTTTTCTTTTACCGGGCACAACGCAACAAACATAGGTGCATTTTTCAATTATACATTTCACAACTTTACAATCTTCAGCGAAGCTGCCCAATCGTTGAATGAAGGTTATGGATTTACTGCCGGTTTACTGGGCAGTATTGCCCCGGGCCTTGATATGGCTCTACATGTCCGCAATTATCAACGCAACTTTTATAGTTTGTATTCCAACGCCTTTTCAGAAACGTCACTGCCTCAAAATGAATCAGGAGTGTATTGGGGATGGAAATACACGCTAAATAAAAAATGGAATACTTCAGGGTATGTTGATTTATTCCGGTTTCCATGGTTGCGATACAGAAGCTACGCACCTTCCGAAGGACACGAATGGCTTTTACGTATAACCTTTCAACCTTCAAAAAATGTTATACTCTACGCCCAGTTAAGAGAAGAGGTAAAAGCGATAAACACCCAAGACGATCAGCCAAATTTGTATTCAACCGGCAACGGAACAAAACAAAACTACTGGGTTAATTGCGATTTCGGTTTAACACAAAAATTACGTTTGAAAACCAGGGCACAATTCAGCAGGTATGAAATTAACAGGCTAACCACAACAGGCATGGCTTTAGTTCAGGATATCAGTTACGATCTTGGCAAGTTAGCCCTATCAGGCAGATATTCCCTCTTTGATACCGATGATTATGACAACCGTCAGTATGTTTATGAGCGCGATGTATGGCTGGCCTATTCCATGCCCGCGTATTCAGGCATTGGAATACGAAGCTACATTCTGGCTGAGTATGCTGTTAACAAAAAACTTACGTTCTGGATCCGCTATGCCCGCACCCGCTTTACTGATAGGGATGAAATCGGGTCGGGGCCCGATGCCATCACTGGAAATACCAAAACCGATATACGAATTCAAATGAAAGTTCAGTTCTAAAAAATTCCATTATGCACGCAGTCAAACAAATAACACCCGAAATACTGATCATCCTGGCCATTGGAATAGTGGGCTGCATGGTTCTGATGCGGATCATCTTTAGGAAAAAGCGCTGATCAAGTGTTTTTTAACACAGGTTAACCATCAATTTATTGGGTTAACCTGTACTTAAGTAGCGATTAAAACCATTAATTTCGGACTACTAAATGTTAAATAATCATTCCTATATGAAAAAGCTATTTGTATCCACGGTCCTTCTGTTTGTTTTTTCCTTGGCTGCTTTTGGGCAGGTAACCAAGAAAACCCTTGAGTTAGGCGAGTTTAAATCAATCTATAATAACTCAAACTATACGGTATATCTGAAGCAAACCAACAAACAAGAAGTGATGGTTGAGGCTCTTACTGAAATTTATGAGTTAACCAATATTATTGTTGAGAATGGCGTACTCATGATCAACGTTGAGCGTAAACCTGATAGTCCGAATAAAAGTGTATGGGCTAAAATTGACGACATTAAAGTTAACCCTACCATGAAAGTGTACGTGAGTGTAAAAAATCTAAACGATTTACAGGTGAACGGAAATGGTAAAATTATTTCTGAAAATTCACTGGCCTCTTCACTATTGTCACTATCGGTTAGCGGCAGCGGCAGCATGGACCTGGACATTAAGGGTGATGTGGTAAAAGCTGAAGTAAGCGGTTCGGGAAAAATTGCGCTAAAAGGTTATGCTTCTTCCATTGAAGTCTTACTCAGCGGAAGCGGTAATTTGAACGCCTTTAATTGTCCGCTTGATAATGCTAAAGTAAAAGTGAGCGGGTCGGGCAATTGCGAATTGAACGTAACCACCACTATTGAAGCTGTTGTGCTGGGAAGCGGTACTGTCAAGCACAAAGGCAACACGAAAAACGCCACCAAAAAAGTATACGGCTCAGGAAGCATTGAACGCGCCTATTAATACAAAAAACCACGTAAACAGGTCAATTTCGGGATAATTCACCTCGATCAGGTATAATCGCATTTATTACCTACTTTTGACACGTTTATATTTTAACACATTCAAATTATCGACAATGAACATTTATGTTGCAAACATTCCGTACAAAGCAACGGAAGCCGAGCTGAAGGGACTATTCGAAGAGTATGGTGAAGTTAGTTCTGCCAAAATTATTCTTGACAAATTCACTCAGCGCAGCCGTGGCTTTGGGTTTGTTGAAATGGCTGACGACTCAGCTGCACGCCAGGCAATAACATCCCTGAACGGTGCCGATTTCATGGGAAAAAATCTCGTGGTAAATGAAGCGCGCCCTAAAACTGACGCTCCAAGAAGCGGTGGCGGAAATCGTGGTGGTTTCAATCGCAGGGATTACTAAGTACAAATAATCTCAGTTGCTTTGAAAGTCTGAACCCTGATCCCGAAGTTTCGGGGTCGGGGTTTTTTGTTGCTCAACGTTGGTTTTCAAAATTTCACTTGAACATCAGCCAACTATTTCGTAAACTTTGTATAAACCAACCAACAAAGTTATGAGTGTTGTTACTGACGTTGAAAAATGGGGTAACTCTCATCGCCCCGGTTTTCTGGATATCTTTAGGATTGCCCTCGGTGTTTTTCTTACCTACAAAGGGATCGACTTTATCACCCACATGGATGAATTGGAGATGACAACCTCCGGAGTGAATGTTGCCTATGCG
>Ga0268299_1002052_pt1 | contig 27302 bp, 19 predicted proteins | sample NOBtaG_FD_193484 | JGI IMG/M metagenome (GOLD analysis project Ga0268299, IMG submission 193484) | Activated sludge microbial communities from bioreactor in Nijmegen, Gelderland, Netherland - NOB reactor | ecosystem: Engineered > Bioreactor > Aerobic > Activated sludge | place: Netherlands...
AAGCTTGCTGTCGAGTTTATCAACGATCTGGATGCGCGAGGCGGGACCAATATTGGAGACGCTCTTTCCATGGGCACTACGATGCTCAATCAAACAACCGAGCGTCCCGGATTTCTCGTCATGATGACCGATGGTGAACCGACTGTCGGGGATACCGACGTCAACAGTCTGCTCAAAAAAGTAAAATCGAAACGCGATATTCGCGTCTTCGACTTCGGTGTCGGAAATGACCTGGACACGCGCCTTCTCAATCGCCTGGCCGAAGACAATCACGGCACTGCGCAGTACGTTTCTCCTGATGAAAATATCGAAACCGCGCTTTCGAGCTTCTATCAGAAAATCAAAAGTCCTGTGCTCAGTGATGTGACCATCACATATGAAGGCGTGCAAGTAAGGGACATTTATCCGCGCTCCGTCAAAGATATTTTCCAGGGCTCGCAAGTGCTTCTTCTGGGCAAATACAAAGGCGGCGGCAATGCGAAAGTGAACGTGACGGGCAAGGTCAATGGTGTCGCCAAATCATTTAGTTTCCCACTCTCATTTGCCGTGCAAGAGGCGGCCCATACATATCTGCCGCGGCTCTGGGCGATGCGCCGCATCGGCTATTTGACCGAAGTAGCAAAAGCCAACGGCGACAATCGCGAAGTGGTCGATGAAATTGTGGCGCTGTCTAAAAAGCACGGAATTATTTCGGCATACACTTCTTTTCTGGCTACCGACCCCAACGAAGGTCGCCGGCTGGCGCAGCCGACCATGCGCGTGCGTGCGCCCGGTATCAGTATGCGACGCAACACCAGAGCGGAATTTCCCGAGCCTATGGCTATGCCTGCGCCTGCAGCCGGTGCTTCTGCAGCCGGTGCTCCCGCCGATGAGTTCCGCTCCGCAAGCAAAGGTTTTGTGGCATCGCACTTGATGGGCAAGAAAGCGGAATTCAGTTCGTCTCTAAGGCAGCAACTGGCAGCGGCACCGTATTCTGGGGCGCTGGCGGTGGCAAGAGAGAAAGAGATAAACAAACTGAAGACGAAGGACGTGGTGCAAGAACGCGAAGGAAAAGCGTCAGGAGTTAAATGGATAGAAGGAAAAACATTCTATCTGCGCGACGGATTCTGGACGGACCGCGCGGTTTTGGAAGGAACACATCCCAAGGAGGAAGTAATAGAATTCGGCTCGGCCAAATACTTCGAGCTTGTGAGAAAACATCCCGGCGTAACGAAGTTTCTCGGTGCCGGTGCGAAAGTGATAGTCCTTTTCGAAGGGCGCTGTTTGAAAATCGTTGCACCGTAAATGGTGGCGCGATAACAGCTCGAGTTTAATAGAGCAAGGAAGTGCAGGCGAAAGCCTGCGTTTCTTTTGCTTTGTTATAAGCCCGGTTGGAAGGTTTCAGGCTGTTTGAGGGGACGGCTCTGTGGCTCGAGGAAAGGGAATTTTGAACCAGAACGTCGAGCCCTCGCTCGGTTTGCTTTGCACGCCGATTTCGCCGCCCATGAGATCGACATAGCTTTTCGCGATGCTCAATCCAAGACCGGTCCCGCCGAACAATCGGGATGTGGACGGGTCCGCTTGAACATAAGGCTGGAACAATCTGCCGATCGTATCTTCGCTCAGACCTATTCCCGTATCAGTAACTTTGAATTCGATAACAAGTCCTTTTTCATTGTCTTCAGCGAGGTTTGCCGCTATGTAGACATGCCCCTTCTCGCTGAACTTGACAGCATTGCTAGCCAGGTTCAAAAGCACTTGCTTCACTCTCAACTCGTCTCCGCAAATCAACTCGGGGATGTCGGGATCGACGATAGAGCGCAGTTCCAGCCCTTTCCTCGTGCGTTCAGGGTTGATCATGCGCACGACTTCTATAATGGTGTTGCGCAGAGAAAACTTTCTATTTTCAAGTCGCACTTTTCCGGCTTCCACTTTTGCATAGTCCAGCAATTCGTTCAAAACGCGGTAAAGGCTCTTGGAAGCATCAACAACGGCATCTGCCACGTTTTTAGCCGTCGGGCTGAGGTCTTCTTCCGTAGACAGAATCTCGGCAAGTCCGATGATGCCTCCTAATGGCGCGCGAATTTCGTGGCTGACTGTTGATATAAAACTGCTCTTCAACCTGCTTGTTTCCTCAACATTAAGCAGCGTGGCCTGCAACAGGTCGACCTGTTCTCTAAGCGCTTTTCCTTTGGTGATATCGCGGACGATTTTCGATGCGCCGATTACTTCTCCGGTCATATCCCGAATCGGAGAAACAGTCAAAGCTACGTCGATTCGCTGTCCGTCCTTCCTGACACGAACCGTCTCGTAATGTTCTATCCGTTCGCCTTTTTTCAATTTGGCAATAAGTTGGTTTTCTTCATCGGGCATCTCCGGCGGTATCAGAATGGTGATCGATCTGCCAATCATTTCTTCTGCCGTATAGCCGAAAATTGTCTCCATGGATTTATTCCATGTTTGCACGATGCTGTTCAAGTCCTTGCTGGCGATGCCGTCTTCGGAGCTTTCAACGATGGCGGCAAGGATAGCCCGGTCTTTATTGATCTTTGCCTGGTTGGTAATGTCTCTGGCGATTTTAGAGCCGCCAATTAGCTTTCCCGCATCGTCATAAATAGGTGACACAGTCAGTGAGATGTTGATCAATTGCCCATCTTTGCGGCGGCGAATTGTCTCATAGTGCTCTATTCTTTCGCCCAATTTGAGTTTGGAGATAATCTCGTCTTCTTCGAACAGCAGGTGTTCGGGAATGAGCGTTTGAATCTTTTGGCCGATCATCTCGTCGGCTGTATAACCAAAGATGCGTTCGGCTCCGCGGTTCCAGCTCTGGATGACGCTTTCCAAATTCTTACTGATGATGGCATCTTCGCTCGACTCGACGAGCGCTGCCAGCATTGACTGCATCTGACCAGCGCCGAGCTTGTCCAAGTCACTCATTTTCAAAGATCCCTTTTCTCTCCGCCCGTTGTCCGACTGTACAGGCCCGGACAAGTTCAAGGCGTAAGGCAGACCTCTAAAGTTCCTGCCATTACTGAACTATAACAGTCCCTATGTTGTATGGCAGGCGAAAGTCCGGACATTTTATGTCGCCATCTGGCGATGATGCCGGTCGGCTCAATTGGTTGCGGTTGGCTGAACGGTTACCTTCCGGCAAAAATCGCCCCGGTTCCGGGGGCGTTGATTGTTTAACGGCGGACCTGTTGTCAAGTCTGTGAGGTCTTGCTGCCGGAGGCATTTGGGCAATTAAATTAGCCTAAGTTTCGGCCGGCAAAGCCTATGCCAAAAGCTGGGGTAAACCCCAGATGGAGACACACTCTTATCCTGGCGAATCAGGAAGGCGAATTGCCTAAGCTGATAAAAGCGGCTTTCTGCCCGATTGGCATCCCTCTTTTGTCACAAGCGCGGCGAAATCAAGAGGTCATTTAAATGAGAACTGTAGCACTTGCATCGGTACTGGCCCTGGCGACTTCGATGGCGCTGCCTGCCCAGGTTTTCGCTTCCGGCTGGATCGTCATCGACCCGATAATGGGCGGGCGACCCGTGCCTGTTCCCCGCACTGTGGTGCGGCCCACGCCGGGGACGCCGTCCGTGCCTGTGCCGGGCCGCCGTCCGGTGCTTCAGGCTTCGGTCAGTTTTGGACTGCATTTGCAAGACGAAGACGTCAAAGTAGATATCGTCGATCAGGTGGCCAAAACCTACATTTCTCAAACATTTTCCAATGACACCGATCGTGACCTGGCCGGAACATACCTATTTCCGTTGCCCGAGGACACGACTTTCAGCTCCTTTTCGCTGCATATCGACGGCAAACCCGTCGAGGGCAAAATTCTGGAAGCAAACGCTGCTCGCACTGAATACGAGCAAATAGTGCGCCGAATGGTAGACCCGGGCTTGCTGGAATTTGCCGATTACAAAACAGTCAGAGCGCGCATATTTCCAATCCCGGCGCACGGAACGAAGAAAGTCGAACTCGAATACACGCAAGTGCTGAAGGCGGAAAACGGCATGCTCAAATATCGCTTTCCCCTGAAAGCGGAAGGCGAGGCGGAGCCGGTCGACTCTATAAAGATGAACGTCAAGATTGCAGGAAAGCAGCCGATCCGCACGATTTGGTCGCCCACTCACACGGTCGAGTCGAAGCGCAGCGGCGAAACGGAAGCGCGGGTTTCACTGGCTGCTTCCAACAGCGTGCCGGATAAAGACTTCCTTCTTTATTACAGCCTTTCCGACAAAGATGTATCAGCCAATTTGCTCACTCACAGAAAGACCGACGAGGATGGGTATTTTCTGATGACGCTGTCGCCGCCGGTAACTGCAAAAGGTCCGTCCGCTAAAGACATAGTCATAGTCTCGGATACATCTGGCTCCATGCAAGGCGACAAGATGGCGCAGAATCAAAAAGCGCTCAAGTATATCGTCAATGCACTTTCATCTGAAGACAGATTTAGCCTTGTCCAATTCAACACGGATGCAGAAGCCTTCAGTTCTCGATTGATGAGTGCGAATGCCGACAATAAGAAGGCTGCGGAGAAATTCATCGACGAATTGGAAGCACGTGGTGGTACCAATATTGGTGACGCGCTTTCGCTCGGCACAACCATTCTCAATGAAGAATCCAGCCGCCCTGCCTATCTGGTGTTGATCACCGACGGCGAGCCCACCGTGGGTGAAACCGGCATAGATAATCTGCTGAAAAGTATCAAGTCCAAACGCGACATTCGCATCTTCGACTTCGGTGTGGGCTATGACGTCAACACTCGCCTGCTCAATAAACTTGCAGATGATCACCACGGTACGTCTCAATATGTCGAGCCGAGTGAGAGTCTGGAAGTGGCTTTGAGCAATTTCTACCAGAAGATAAAAAGTCCTGTTTTGAGCGATGTGAAAATTGCTTACGACGGAATTCAGGTGAAAGATGTCTATCCCAAAGATGTGAAAGATATTTTCGCAGGGCAGCAAGTTCTTCTCATTGGGCGCTACAAGGGCGACGGCAAAGCCTCGCTTAAACTGACCGGCCGCATCAATGGTGAAAGCAAGGATTACGCATTTCCTATGGAATTTGCAAAAGAAGACACCGGTCATTCTTACTTGCCGCGCATCTGGGCAATGCGAAGAATTGGCTACCTGACTGAAGTTGCCCATGCCAATGACGAGAGCAAAGAAGTGATCGACGAGATCATTGCACTCTCTCAAAAGTATGGAATTATTTCTGCATACACGTCGTACCTGGTCACCGACCCTAACGAAGGAAATGGCAGAGGCCGCCCGATGCCTGTACCCATGCCGGCTCCTGTGCCAATGGGCTTCTCGCGCGCTGGAGGCGGTGGTAGTGCAGGTCCGGCCGCCGGTCGCTTTGCATTCTCGCCGTCAGCCTCGCGGCCGGCAAGAGCTGCCATTAGAACGTCCGCCGAAGATGCCTCCCTTCGCGTTTCGAACATGGGCAAATCAGTGAGCAGGCGAGCCTATTACATGATGAACGAAGCACCAGTTCTATCGTCTCATTCCAGTGCCGGTGGTCCTTCACCTGACGGTGGCGTGGTGGTGGCGCTGAGTTCGAGCGATCGAGCAACCGCACTCAAGGCTATGAGCAAGAAGGTGCCAAGCCCACTGGCTGGAGCCTATGCTTCAGCAGCGCCGAAAGAAGAAAGCGGTCACAAAGCAGTGTTGATTGCAAAAACGCTCAACGAATTGAAAGATTCAAGAGGCATCGACAAACATAATCTGATGGCGGGCGAACTAAAAACCGTCGACGACAAAACCTTCTATCTTGTCGATGGCTACTGGACGGAAAGTACATTCCAGTCGAATAAGACCGCCAAATTGAAAGAGATAAAATTCGGCAGTGACGAATACTTCGACCTCATGAAGTCGGCCCCCGGCATAAGCAAATTCTTGTCGGTCGGCAGGCGAGTGATCGTCGAATTCAACGGCGTCTGGTACAAGATAGTCCTGCCCGGCAACACTGCCGGATAGGATGTAGGGAGAATCTCCGAAGGCAATGGATCTCTCCTGAACTGGAGCGGGCGCCACTGGATATGGTGCCCGCTTTCTATTTGTCTTTGACTTCTACTTTCCAGAAAGCAAGGTCGTTGCTGCGCACGATATCTTTGATGCGGTCAATTGAAAGTACTTTTGAATCGTAGGTTACCCGGGCGTTTGCATAGCGAGGCAGCTTGCCTGCTTCATTGCTGGTTTCGGTTTCCGACGCTTTCATCTGCGAGGGCAACTCGACCGTTGCGCTGATAACACCGGCAGTATTTTGAAAACGCGCTGCCAGCGCTTTCAAGCAAGACGGGCATAGCGAGCCGGAAAGGCGCATGCTGGCTTCTTTGACGGTGGGGAGCGCCGATATTGTCGCCTTCTGTTTGTCTTTGAAAAACTGGCTGGAGTTGCGCTCTCGCGCGCCGGCATCTTCCGATCTTGCCTCGCTGGAAGTGACGCTTTTCCGAGCCGGACCAGGCACTTCAATTGTGAAAATCGTGGACGGTGACTTCCCTTTTTCGATCTTTATGCCATCGGATTTCACCCCGTCGGACTTTGCGCCGTCGGGACTTTTCTGCGCTGCGGCGCCCTGGCTGAAAACAAGCATCGCCGCAGCAACAGCGCCGATCGCAAGAGCGAATTGCCTCTGTGCATGCGGCAAAGCGACTTGCGCCGCAAGGTCGATTTTTGACGTGTTGGAAGTCATTCGGATACCTAATCTTGTCTTTCTCTTAAAACACAGTTTAACTGAGAGGCTGCTTTAATTGCACCTCATCTGTCTGCTCTCGACTATTGCGTTTGGTGACGATAAAAACGCCGGATTCTGTGCGGAGAATCCCGAAAGCAGACGAGTTTCTTAAGCTAACAAAGGTGACTCATTGATATGATGTACCTTTAAAGGTTGTCACTAGTGGAAATCCAGGGATCAATGCACACCCTAACAAAACAGCCGACATCATTTTTAGATGCCATCACCGGTCCGGCCGAGCTGAAGCAATTGTCGGCTGAAGACCTGCAAAAACTCGCAGGCGAGATTCGCCAGGAAATAGTCAGCAGTCTCTCGCGCACCGGAGGGCATCTTGCCTCCAATCTAGGCGTTGTTGAGATAACGCTGGCGTTGCATCGCGTGTTCAACACGCCGCAAGATCAGATTCTGTGGGATGTCGGGCATCAGGCTTATGTGCACAAAATGCTCACGGGGCGCCGCAATAAATTTGACACGCTGCGCCAGTTCAAAGGGCTGAACGGCTTTGTCACTCCGGTGGAGAGCGAGCACGATGCTTTCGTTGCCGGACACAGCTCCACTTCTGTTTCGCTTGCGGTCGGCATGGCGATTGCACGCGATCATTTGCAGCAAGATCACAAAGTCATCGCCGTGATTGGCGATGGTGGATTGACAGGCGGCATGGCGCTCGAAGCCATCAATCACCTCGGTCACATTCAGAAAAATGTTTTGATTGTCCTCAACGACAATGAAATGTCCATCAGCGAAAATACCGGTGGGCTGGCGCTGTACATGAAGCGCATCAAGGAAACATTTTTCTATCGCGACATCAAGGAAAAACTCGATTCGATCGAAGGCAGTCTCGATAAGGTCCAGCTCAACGCCGGCATCTGGGACATGATTCTGGAAGTCAAAAAGCAAGCCAAGGAGCGTTTTGACACACCCGGCATCGTGTTCGAAAAACTGGGCATCAATTACAGCGGTCCGATTGACGGGCATGATGTCAACGCAGTCATCTCGGCGTTTGAAGCGGTCAAGGACAAGTCGGCACCGCAAATCGTTCACCTCATCACCTGCAAGGGCAAGGGCTATCAGCCCGCAGAGGACGACTCCATCAAGTATCATGGTGTTCCGGCTTTTAGTTTGGAACCTCAATTGAGTGAGAAGATCGACGCTTCACCCGCGAAGCCGAAGCCGAAAACTTACTCAGATATCTTCACGCAAGCCTTGATTGACGTTGCTGAAGAGGAACCGAATCTGGTGGCAATCACTCCTGCGACTGCCGAAGGCAGCGGAGTGGTCAAGTTTGGAAAGGCTTATCCGGATCGCTTCTTTGATGTGGCTATCTGCGAACAGCATGCAGTCACCATGGCAGCAGGAATGGCTAAGGCTGGTTTGAAGCCTGTCGTTTCGATCTATTCAACTTTCTTGCAGCGTGCCATGGACCAGGTCATTCATGATGTCGCCATTCTGAACCTTCCGGTCGTCTTCGGCATTGACAGGGGCGGACTGGTGGAAGATGGTGAAACTCACCAGGGCGTTTTCGACATTGCCTTTCTCCGCAGCGTTCCTAATTTCACGGTTCTTGCACCCAAGGATGCGCAAGAGTTGCGCGATATGGTGTTTACTGCCGTCAAGGAAAGCAAGGGTCCTGTAGCGATTCGTTTCCCCAGAGACAAAGCAGTCGGTGCCACCATAATTGGTGACACGCCCGATGCTCAGTCGAGTAAACCGAGACTGATCGATCCGACCGCATGGGAAGTCTTGCAAGAGGGCAAAACCTCGAAGCAGGGCAAGAAACCCGCTGTCATCCTTGCTTATGGTGCGATGGTTGATGCAGCACGTCAGGCGTTGGAATTGATCGAGGGCGAAGAAAAGCCGATGTTGGTGAACGCGCGCAGCGTCAAGCCCCTCGATTTGAACATGCTCAGTGAATTTGTTCGCGACGGATACGACACTTTCATTACCGTCGAAGAAGGCTGCCTGTCCGGTGGATTCGGCGCCGCGGTGCTTGAATGGATGAGCACATCCGGTCAAGAAATTGCCGATGGTTTGCCGCGCGTTTTCCCGATGGCGATTCCCGATCAATTTGTCGAACACGGCGCACGTGCGATTTTGCTCGATTTGATCGGCTTGAGCAAAGAAAAACTTGCTCAGCGCATCGCCAAAATTGTTTCGCGATAACTAGCGTCCCGCACGCTAAAAAATTGTCCTTCGGTGCTCTTGCAAAATTGATTTGTCCTGCGCTTAGATTTTTTCAAATTTTTCTAAGAAAAAGCTCGTAAAGCCCCACTAAATGGGCTTTTTGAAAAACGCCCTCAAAAATGCCGAAAAGCATTGATGGGCTTGTGTTTGCGCCAAAACGGCGTAAGAAATTTTCAAAAAAATCTTATGACATGGCAAAGCAGTATTTTTGCACTGCACGGCAGGGAAAATTTCCACTCACGCCGGAGAGCAAACTGACAGATTCGCGCACATTTTCACAACTCGCGGCGACCTTCCAGAGCTTTTGAAAGCGTCATGTCGTCTGCATATTCGAGATCGGCGCCGACCGGCAATCCAAATGCGATGCGAGTTATTTTGGTATTGAACGGTTTGATCAAACTGGAAATATAGAGCACCGTTGCATCACCCTCGACTGTAGGATTAATCGCCAGAATCAGCTCACGCACCTGATCGTCATTGACGCGATTGACCAACTCTCGAATCGTCAATTCGTCCGGACCTTTTCCGTCGAGCGGTGAAATCAGCCCGGTGAGCACGTGATACGACCCCTTGTATTCACGCGTGCGCTCGAGAGCAATCACGTCGCGCGAGTCGGCGACCACGCAGACTTGCTGCCTGTCGCGCCTTTCATTAGTGCACAATTCGCACGGGTCAGCAGCCGACAAGTGAAAACACCGGCTGCAATTGCGCACTTTTTCTTTGGCGTCGATCATGGAATCAGCGAATGACTTCACCGACTCATGGGTCATGCCCAGGACATGAAAAGCCATTCTCTGTGCCGATTTCGGACCCACGCCCGGAAGCTTCTGAAATTCTTCAATCAGCCTGGCTAGGGGCGGGGTGAAATACATGCGAAATTCCTATGCGGACTCTATGCGGTTCGTTTTTAGAAACCGCCCATGCCGTTAGGCAGAATCGAGCCGAGGTTTTGCATCGCTTGCTTTTCGCCGGCTGCTTTTGCTTTGGCGCAGGCGTCTTTGATAGCAGTCAAAATCAAATCTTCGAGCATGCCGATGTCTTCGGGATCGACTGCTTCCGGCTTGATTTTGACGCCTGTGAATTCCAGATCGCCGTTGCAGCTTATAGCGACGGCGCCGTTGCCTGCCGTGCCTTCAACTTTCGTTTTGGCAAGCTCAGCTTGAAGCTTTTGCATCTCATTTTGCATCTTAGCCAGGTTGCCCAGAAGTTGGTTCATGTCAGGTTGCATAATTTCTCCGTCGCCCATTGGGCTGCTTGTAAGTCGGGACCGCTCATAGCGGTCCGCCGGTCATAATTTGAATTCTTAGAATTATAGGCTGTGTTGCCCAGCCACTCAGGAGCTTTGCCGCATCGGTAAATGTTTCTTAAGGAGAAAACCCGCATCTAAGGCTCGCCCGGCTCTAACTCTCTATACTTGAGCAAATGTAAGTGTGGAGCAGCAATTTTCGCCTGCCCACAAAGGAAGACCGGAACACATCAGATCCGAGAATCTTCAGCAATTGGCGTCCAGTACTGCTTTTATAGAGAAGTGACTGTCTATGCAAGATTTTGAAACAACAACTGAAAATAACGACTCCACAAACGAAGAGCGTGAGCCCGCCTACGTGCGCATTAACGCTGCAATGAAGCAAGTCTTCAAGAAGTTTGTTTTGTTCGTCTCGTTTGGCCCTGGCATATTGGGTTTTCTGTGGTTACTTGGAAAAGTATTCAAACCTCGCTAAAAGACCCGCTTAAAGCGTTGGAAGAGCGAAATCCGTCGTACTATGCCCGTTATGCGGGCGTGGAAGACGAGTTCGGCTTTAACTTGGAGACATTCGCCAAGTGGGAGCCGGTTTTTCGCTTTTGCTACGAGGAGCATTTCAAGGTCCGCGTTCGCGGCATCGAGAACATTCCCTCGGACGGCGCCGCGCTTTTGATCGGCAACCATTCCGGCTTGCTGCCGCTGGATGGTGCCATGATTACGATGGCGATGAGCAATCATCATCCGGCGCCTCGCCGCGTCAGATATATGATTACCGACTGGTTTTTCTCATTGCCCGGCATCAGCGAATGGATGATTGAAACCGGACAAGTGAGAGCGACTCTGGCAAATGCCCGCAAGCTCATCGACATGGGTGAGCTGGTCGGCATCTATCCGGAAGGATTGAGAGGCGTCGGCAAAACGTACAAGGAAAGATACCGGATATTGGATTTTCATCCCGGTTTCGTTCAATTGGCGATTGAAAGACAAGTGCCGCTCATTCCTGTTGCCACCGTCGGTGGTGACGAGATTTTTCCCAATTTCATCAACATCAAACGTATCGCCCAAATGCTGAAGATGCCGTTTTTCCCGGTAACTCCCGCATTTCCCTGGCTGCCTTTCCCACTCATGTTCATTCCTTTGCCCGTCAAATGGATGATCAACATACACAAGCCGATCATGCTGGATTACCCGCCTGAGAAGGCAAAAGACAAAAAGCTCTGTTTGAAAATCGCACGTGAGATTCAGTACGACATCCAGAGAGATTTAAACCGCTTGCTCAAAGAGCGCAAATCGGTTTTTACCGCCTGGACCGAGGACGAAAACGGAAGGAGTGAAACACCGTGAAAGCCTTTTCTACTAGCTATAAGCAGTTTGTCCGCAACTCCCGCAAAAGCGAGGACTATTTCGGTTTCGAACTGCGCACCCTGGCAAAATTAGCGCCCGGACTGAAATTCCTCTATGAAGACTGGTGGAAAGTCGAGTTCAAAAACCTCGATGCTATCCCAGATGAAGGTCCGGCTTTGATCGTAGGCAACTCGACCGGACTGGTTCCGTGGACCGCAATGATGCTTATCTACGCGCTTATGTCCAGAGAAAACCCGCGTCGCGTGCACGTTGTCTGCGATATGGACTGGATCGAAGATGAGAGATTGCATCACTTCTTGCGCGAAATCGGCTTCGTGCCGTGGTCTTCTGATAACGTGAAGCGCCTGCTCGCCAACGGCGAAATTGTCGCTACATTCCCGGAAGGCATTGCCAGCACTCAGAAGACTTTTTCGCAAAGATATCGCCTGGGCGATTTCGACTGGACCCGCTTGCTGTCAGCCGTTGAAGAGGGCGTCAAAATCGTTCCTCTGGCGACGCTCGGACTGGATGAAGCCGTTCCTGTTCTCTTCAATGCGGACAAAGTGGCTAAACTGCTGAATATGCCTGCATTTCCAGTAACACCGTTCTTCCCCTTCTATCCTTTTCCGGTCAATCTGTTCAGCTTGCCGGTTAAGTGGAAGATGGCTTTCCTTCAGCCGTCGCAGTACAAGAAAGAATCTAATCGCGACAAAGTTGAAGAGCAAGCGAAATCGCAAGCACGCTATCTGGAAGGCGAGATTCAAGCGGAGATCAACCGCATGTTGCGCGCCAGAACCGGCCTGTTTTCGAAGTAGAGAGCAAAACAGCCATCGAAACAGCCTTCGAAAGAGCCATCGAAACAGCCATCGAAACAGCCTTCGAAAGAGCCTTCGAAAGAGCCAGTTTCGAGACACGCAAAAACCAAGTACAAATGAGGTTCGCGCTCCGAATGGTCTTTCGACCAAATGGAGCGCGTTCCTTGTAGGGGGGTTATGGGTTTGTGGGATTGAATCGAGAAACTTTCGTTGGGGCTATCCTTTCAGCTTTCGCACTCAGGCAGAACGCAGGGATTGCACTTCTTCAAGCATGCGATAGAGGGTTTTGTAGGCTCTCTCTTGCACGTATGGGTTATCATCCGTAGCCAGAATGCGCAGGATGGCGACCGGCACATGGTAGCTTTCAGCCAGGCGGACTCTTACATCCGGGCTCTCGTCGCGAGCGAGCTTCCAGGCGGTCTTGATCGAAATATTCATGTTTTCAGCCACGGCTGCGCGCACTTGCGCCTCGTCGTGATTGGCTAGCTTCGCCAGAGTAGTCGTGTGGGTGCGCGGGTTTTCGGCAATGCGCTCCAACAATCTGAGCGAAGCGTCGTTCGACAGATGCTCCAGAACCGGCGGAGGCGTGTTGGGATTGATAGCCAGGAGCCAGCGAATGCGCGCCGCTTCCGCTTCAACGCTCTTCCTCGATTCTTTTTGTTGTCCTTGTTGTCCTTGTTCAGCGGGACGCTTTACGGATTGGACATCGATTTCATTACACAGCAGCACTTTTAACGCCTCCCTGATTTGGGTTTCCGGACTATCCCACCGGAAACGATAAGCGAAGGATAGGTCGTATTCTCCTCCGTCCCTGGCACGGCCGCCGTCTGGCGAATATGGGTTTCCGAATAGTGCTTCAAGCCTGTGATTATTCATGGACTTAATTGAAACTACCGGCTGCCCTGACCGTATATCCCGATTATTACTGATGGTTAAGGATTGCCGGGATAAGCCCATATATATCTTTGTATAGGGTCCGGTACCGGAAGATTAAAAAGGGGCATATGGCAGCGAAAAGCGGGGACGCCAGCCCCCGCTTCCTTTGCGCATATTTTCCCCTACCAGTAAAACGGTTTCCCGCTACCGGGTCTTATAGATTTGCCTATATGGCTCGAGCATAGTTGTATAGGTTCGAGAAAAACCGATTAACTTGTGTGATTGGGTTCTGACCTGTTTCTTCAACCAACTGCATCAAACGTTTGCGGGTTTCGGCGGCGCGGAAGTTTTTCCACGACTGCGTTTCGCCGGCAACCGAGCGAGACTCGATGACACGCTCGAGAGTTTTGCTTGCGCGGCAAGCAACATAAGGATTATGGTCTTCTGCCAGAGCTTTGAGCACCAGTTCGGGCATGTGATGATTTTCCGCCATTGAGAAGCGCACATCGTCATCTTCATCCTGGACTAGCTGCCACAGTGTCTCGAGATTCATATTGCTGTTTTCCGCTGCCGCCGTTCGGACGCTTGCTGAATGGTGCTTGGCGAGACGATTCAACAAGGATGGCGGGCAGTTGGCATTGCCTGCGATCAATTCAAGAATCATAGGACTGGCTGTTCTCGAGAGTGCTTCAAGCACGTCCGGAGCCGTCATTGCGCTGGTTGCAATAATGCGATCGCTGACCGCATGGTCTTGTGCTGCCTGACGCAGAGCGCCCTTTGTCGAAGGATAAAAACTAGTTGCAAACTCCATACCGATAATGTTCATCACCATAACTCTCCTCTTCCTATTAGAAGCGGGGTTGGGGTTGCCCCTGTGTATTCGCCTGACTGCCGTAAAAGGTTGTATACGCACTTCGTCGAAATTGGACAAACAACGAGAAATATTCAGCCAAATCGTCCCGCGTGATTCCTGAATGCAAGAGTGCGCAAGAAATTATGGGGTTTTCCTTGTCTTGCGATTCCGCCAAAATCTAGAAAACATGCGGGTTCTCTGTGACGCCTGGCCACTAAAAAAACAATATCGATACGCAAACCGCTTGAGGGACAACGGGTACGGCGGAAGCTGTTTCGATCATATATATGATTTCTCTCGCGTAAATCTCGCGAAAATGCTGGGTTTTCCCTGTATAGCAATATGTGGATCGCTATATCCGGACTGTACTGGTGTCGCCTAGGATAGTAAGTGTGGGCGTTTTGGATGTGGGTTTGTGAGTGAATGAGGTTGGTTCAATGGAACAACTAGATGGAAAGGCTCGAGGCAAAGAGCCTGCCACCTCGTCTGCTCTTGGGAGTGAAGAGATGCGAACAAAATTTGCCATGGCCGTAAACCCCAATACGCCGGCTAAGGTTCTTCAAGACCTGGCCGACACTTCTCCGGACTGTGTCTTGGAGCGCATCGCGGAAAATCCGCGCTGCTCGGCGCAGACACTTTCCCAACTGGCCGCTCACTGCAATGCTGCAGTAAGAGTTGCAGTTGCAGAAAATACAAACACTGTTCTAGATGTATTAATAACGCTGGTGCAGGATGAGTGCGTCGATGTGCGCTACAGCATTGCTGAAAATCACAGCATGCCTTTCGGGATTCTCGAAAGTCTGGTCGATGATGAAAACCCTTATGTCTCCATGCGTGCGCGCAAAACGCTGGCAAGACTGGTGGAAAACAATGTCCGTCGCGGTCGATTCAAAATGGGCATGGACACCATTCTCGAACAAAAATATCAGATGGGCTGATTAAGCCGGCGTGTTCTTTTGGGATCTGATTCGGCTGTCCGATGTGATTTGACCATCACGCATCCTGACGATGCGGCAAGCTCGGTTTGCCACTTCCCCGTCGTGAGTGACAAGAATAACGGTGATTCCTTGTTCGACAAGTTCGTCGAAAAGCGCCATTATCTCTGTTGCCGTATGGCTGTCGAGCGCACCTGTAGGTTCATCGGCTAAAAGAATGCGGGGCTTGTTGACGATGGCGCGGGCGATGGAAACGCGCTGCTGCTGACCACCGGATAATTGCGTCGGGCGATGATACATGCGTTGATCCAGACCGACTTGCTGCAATGCGAATTGCGCACGCATTATTCTTTGCTCTTTTTCGACACCGGCATAAACCAGAGGCAGCATCACATTTTCAATGGCAGTCATGGAAGAGAGCAGGTTGAACTGCTGGAAAACAAAACCGATTGTGGTGTTGCGTATCGACGCCAGCTCGTCGTCGTTCAATTCGAAAACGTCTTTGTGATTGAGGATATAACGTCCTGATGTGGGGCGGTCCAGGCAGCCGATCAAATTCATCAGCGTGGATTTGCCCGAGCCCGACTGTCCCATGATTGCAACATAATCGCCGTTCTCTATTGATAGAGTCAGGTCTTTGAGCGCATAGAGCGGCTCTTCTCCCATCTCATAGACTCGATTGATTGCGCTGAGCTCGACAACATTTTCCACCATGCTATTCGGTCCTCAGGGCAACAATAGGATCGAGCAGAGCCGCTTTTCTGGCCGGGTAGATGCCGAAGAAAAGTCCGATGGCCAGTGAAACTGCAAAGGCGAGAATGATTGAGAACGGCGTCACGATGCAGGTCCATTTTGCAAAACGTCCGATCCAGTCGGAGCCGATCATGCCCAGTGTAATTCCGAGCAAACCGCCGGTCAAAGATAGAATGATCGCTTCCAAAACGAACTGCCAGAGTATGTCACCGAATTTCGCGCCAATAGCCTTTCTTATGCCGATCTCGCGGGTTCTTTCCGTGACCGAAACAAGCATGATATTCATGATGCCGATGCCGCCTACGACAAGAGAAATTCCAGCGGTGGCACCGAGCAATAATGAAAAAACACCAGTTATGGATTGTGCGGTTTGCATGATGTCCATTTGTGTTCTTATCTGGAAATCGTCTTGGTCAGGCGTTTTTACGCCATGACGCAATCTGAGAAGATTGGTGATTTGAAACTGCGCCTGCAAATCTTGTCCATCTTTGGCGCGAGCGAGCACCATTTTTACCGCTTGTCCTGTCACTGTGTTCAATCCAAACAGAGTGCTGTAGCCGGTTGTGATCGGAATGAAAATTTGGTCGTCCATATCGGTCATTTGATTGGCGCCTTTCTTCTCCATGACACCAATCACTTGAAAAAGCTCGCCGCGGATCAAAATTTGTTTGCCGACCGGCGATTCATCAGGAAAGAGGTCTTCTCTGACGGTGTCTCCGATTGTGCAGACTCGCCGGCATTCTTTAATATCGTCGGCGTTGAAAAAACGGCCGCGCGCCGGGTGGAAATTCCGCACCTCCGGATACGCAGGGTCCGTGCCAAGTACGGTCGTCGAAGTATTGTATTCGCCTCGCTGAACTTGGAAAGCGCTGTTGTATTGCGCCGCCACTTCATCCACCGAAGGACAAGTTTCCTTGATTGCCTTGGCGTCTTCGTAAGTGAGAGTGGGGGCGGTTCCCTGCCCTTGTGAGATGCTGGCGTTGCTGGCGGCGCCTGGACGTACATATATAAGGTTGACGCCCAGCGATTGAACTTGCTTTTCCGCTTCTTTTTTGGCGCCTTCCCCGATGCCCATCAGCGTGATTACGGAAGCAATGCCGATGACGATGCCGAGGACCGTGAGGCTGCTTCGCAGTTTGTTGCTGAGAATGCCCTGCCAGGCAATTTTGAATAGCTCTCTTGCGCCCATTAGATTAGCGCCCGAATCCGCGCGGGATCATACCGCCTCCGCCGCCTCTGCCGCCGCCGCCGCGACCACCGCCCATGCCTCCCATGCCGCCGCCCATGCCTCCACCTCGGCCAAGATAGCCTTCTTTTTCAAGGTGCTCTTTGGACAGTCCTTTGAACACGTAGTCGCCTTCTTTCAGTCCGGCCAGCACAACGATGTCTCTGTCCACTGAGGCGCCGGTCTTAACCTTCTTGAACTCGGGGTTGCCTTCTTTATCCGGAACATAAACGCCGCTTTCTCCGCGGCGTGATACCACGCAAACGGCAGGGATCATAAGAGCGTCATCCTGTTCACCAACCAAAAATCCGGCGCTGACATTCATGCCTGAAAGCAACTTGTTGTCGGGATCGTCGGTGATTTCCGCGTGCACTTCGAATGTCGTCACGTTCATAGTCACTATCGCAGCCGGAGCAATTTGGGTAACTTTGCCGTGATATGTTTTGTCGGGAAATGAAGTTGCCACTATCTCAACTTCTTGTCCTATGCGGATCTTCGGCACGTTCGCTTCGGAGACCTGTGCCACCATTTCGAGCCGGCCTGCAAGTGCGACGATTGAACTCGATGTTGCCGACGTTGTCGCGGCTGAAGTCGTCGGTGTCACGATCGCCCCTGAATCAGCATATTTCTGAGTGATGATGCCGTCGAACGGTGCCTTGATGCGCGTGTCGTTGCGCAAACTTTCCAAATATTGCAAATTGCCTTTCGACTGCTCCGATGCGTGATACGCTGCCGCGACATCTTCGGCGCGGAAGCCGGATTTCATGAGATTGTATTGCTGTTCGAGCGCTTCGCTGTCGGCTTCGCTCTGCGCTTTAGCGACTCTTGCCTGACCGAGTTCTCGCTCAGCCGCTTCCAGTTGGGCTCGCGTCACGTGTGCGGCTGTTTCCGCATCAATACTGGTTTGCTCTGAGATTGCTCCGCTCTTCGCCAGAAAAGCCTGTGCTTTGGCAAACTGCTCGTTGCGCCGGAGCTGGGCTTTGAGCGCTTCCATCTGCGCTGACAACCTGCTGATGTTTTGCTCCGCATTGCGCACGCCTTCTCGGGCGCGTTGTTTTTGGAAGCGCGCCGCAAGCACCTCTTGCGGGCGATTGCCACGCTTGAGCTTTTTGCTGTTTTCCACGGATGAGAGATAGGCGCCCTTGGCGGCGGCGATCTGTCCGAGCAAATTGCTGTCGTCCATCAAGGCGATAATTTGTCCGCGCTTCACCCGATCGCCCTGCTGCACATACAGCTCTTTCAATAATCCGGTTTGCTTGGGACTGATCTTCACTTCCCGAACCGGCTTGATAATACCGGTTGCGATTACCTTCAAAGTCGCCTTGCCGCGTTTCACGACAGTCGCGTCTTTCTTCCAGTCTTTGTTGCCGCCTTTGCCCTGCATCATGAAATAGGTGCCGGTTGCAGCCGCAATTACAATTATCGAACTGATGATCCAGATGCGTTTTTTCGATCGCTTTTTGCGGACTGCTTCGGACTTTGCCCCGTCGAGGCGCGCCCCTGTGGCCATGTTTGTCGATTGAGCTTCGCGACCAGCCTCGCGTTCGGCTTCTTTAGGATTCAAGAGCTGTTGCAACCAATTCATAGACGTAAACAGTAATGATTTAAATCGACGTGTGCAAGTAGGACATGTTCCTACCTATATTAGTATTGCAAAGTACCTGTGGAACTAATCCGGGGAGGGCGGGTAGCCGTCAAGCTTCCCACCGAAATCATACCTGTATCTCGAAGAAGCTGAGCCTGCGAGATGTTATAGGTAATAATCGCTTGCGCCTGGTTGGTCAGGGCCGTGATGTAGTCGCGCTGAGCTTGAATCAATTCCAGGTTGATGCCCTGCCCGTAGCGAAGTCTGAGGTTGGCGAGCCGCAACTGCTCGCTGGATGAAAAGACAGCTTCGCCCGCCACATCGACTTGTTCGGAGGCGGTGAGCATGGTGAGGTACGAGCCGTGAATTTGCTGCAGCACCGAGAGCAAGGTTTGATTCGATTGCAACATCGCTTGTCTGGCGAGGGCTTTGGCGGAAAGCGTGCGACCGGCGTCGACCACGCCCATGCCATCGAGGTTCCAGCTCAAGTCGAAGCCGCCGCTGAATGATCTGCCGCCGTTGCCGCTGATGCCGATCCCGCCGCCGCCTGCGCCGGTTGGAATGATCACGGTCGAGCCCGCCAGCCCCGCGGCATTGTTATTGGCGCTGTTGCCTCTGCCGTTGCTGAAGACCGTGCTGTGCGTTTTGGATACGAAGAACTGGAAGGTCGGGTAAAGGGGCGATGCTGCAACTTGCACATTGCGGCGGGCGGCTATGCGCAATTCTTCGAACTGTTTCAATTCGGGGCGCCGCTTCGCGGCCACTGCTACGAGCTGGTTGATGCTCCATTCCTGATCAACTAAACGCGCTTCCACTGCGCGCAATTCATCGGGAAAAATGTTGTTCGAAATATTCGAGTTCATAGCCACCGACAATTGAATTGCCGATTGCCTGACTGCGACTTCTTGCTGCAGGAGCGCTTGTTTGTCGAGAGCTAATTGCGTGCGCGACTGATAGATGGCAAAGTTCGTCCCCACACCCGCCTCTTTCAACTGCTCATTGAGAGCCAATTGGGCGCGCGACAGCTCGACTGATTTGACGCGGATTTGCAGGAGCACATGGTTGAGAATCAGTTCGTTATAGCGACGGTAAACTTCCAGTAGCGTGTCGTTGATCGTGGCTTTATAACTGTTTTTCGCAGCTTTTGTGCGATTGAGATTGGCGAGCGCATTGTAAAAAACACCACCACCCTGGAAAACGGGAAAACGCACGGTGGTTGAATCTGTGTGCGTATTTGTGATGGGCGGGCGCTGGCTGTCGACTTGCTGATAGCGAAAAGTCTGAGTGAAATCAGGCAGAAACTGACCGAGCGCGCTGACGAACAAATATTTTTGCGAGTCGTATCCGGCATCGGAAATACGGATGGGCAGGCTGTTGTAGAGCGCGTAGTTGAGGCAGTCTTTCAGCGAAACGATGTCGTTGTACGTAGCTTCTAAACGAATCGCCGGCAGTTTTCTTTTCCCTATTGGCAATAACTGCGACATCGGAACAGGATCGAGAGTGACTTCTCGTGCCTTTTCCAGGTCTTGTCCCTGCAGCCTGGGATCGTTGATTGCGCCCGTGTATGGACTGCGCGGCGCCGGTGTCGGATAGAGATCTTCGAGCTTCGTGCTGGCGGGAGGATTAGTCAGAAATCCCGTGGGCGGCGGCGCGGGAGGTTCTTGCTGCGATTGCGCAGCCGGATCGATGCCGCCCGGCGATGGCTGGTTTTGCGCCTTAAGAAGTGGGTGCTTGACAGGATCTAATGCTGTGGCGGGCGTCGATGTGCCAAGCAGAGCAAGCATTATCGCCGCCAGAGTGTAAGGTTTCGCAGAGTGTCCCTTAGTCATTTTCCAGATGGTTGCCCGAAACCCTCGATATGTTGACAATCGCCGGCGCTCACGTGATCCGACAAGATCGTAGCAGTCAAGCCATAACAAAGACATTTACTTCGGCGACTTTTCAGTTTGTGGGGGCGATGCCGGGCGAAACAATAATGCCGGCCGACCCAGCAAATACGGAGACGGGCGCAAAAAATAGCTGTTCCGCTTTCAAGCTAAGTCTTCGTTAAACAAGTTTTTGTGATGCTATTTGTGGTTCGGCGAGGCTGGAATTTGTGCTTGGAAACACGCGGTAGCGGCGCCGGATCGGGCTTGAGGCGGTTCTTCGATGGCTGCCTTCGTTAAGCTTATTGCACCCTCTATTCTTGTTGTCGAGGGGATGTATTCGCTATGATCTGAAAGCAGATTCGAAGGCGGGTTAATCACCCGGGACGCACTCAAGCCAAAATGAAGAATAGAGATTTACAGGCGATACTGTCCGGTGTATTCAATTTCTCTGTGCTGAAAAAGCTTCAGTGGTATTTGATCGTCATTGCTGCAATTACTTCCCTCATCGCTATAGTCGCACCGCAATTGGTCGAGAAAAAGCGCGTCATCGAAGCCAACTCCAGTTTGTTTGCCGGAGTCATTCTTTCCATGCTCCTGGTCTTTCGCACCAACAGTGCATACGACCGCTGGTGGGAAGGGCGCCGCGCCTGGGGGCAGCTCGTCAATGATCTGCGCAATTTGTCGATCAAGTATTACGAGATTGTCCGACCGAACTTGGCGGAGCGCGAGCAGATGGCTGCTCTATTGATCAGATTCGCCAACTCGACTAAAGATCATTTGCGTATTTTAGATGCTACGCATTCGCGTGCTCCCGAGTGCGAAAACCCGGTCTCCGAGCACCCCATGCTCATCGTCGAAGAGATTTATTCTGTATTAGATCAGAAGCGCCGAGAAGGACGCATCAACGACATGATGTTCAATGTCATCGATCCGCATGCCAGAGCGCTCCTTGATATTCTCGGCTCTTGCGAACGCATCGCCACGTCACCGATTACCGAGTCACATAAAAGCATCATTCTCCACATTATAGTCGTCTACCTTTTACTTGTAGCGTTCTCACTCGCGCCTGAATTCGGCATGTGGAGCGTGCCGGTTGTTCTTGTTGGTGCGTATATGGTGCTGGGACTGGAAGTGGTCGCCGAAGAGAAAGAACATCCTTTCGGCACCGCTGAAGAAGATCTGCCGTTGGACAGAATCTGCGTGAATATCGAACGCTCCGTCAACAGACTTTTGTTGTGCGACAGCCTTCTGCCCCGCGATGTGGAGTGGGGACATTCGCCAGCGCCGCCGGCGGAAATTGAGTTTACTACGAGTCAGGTCACACAATCCGTATAGATTGGCAAGTTGGGAAGAACCATGGATGCATCAGGCGATTCAAGAAGCGTATTGGTAAAAGTAATCGACAGAGTTTTCTCTATCTGGTTTTTGATTTACTTCATCATCAGTTCGATGTTTTTCAATTCGCTGACGGCAATCACGATGTTGCTGACAGCACCGTTCGATCCTCGCCGTCGACTTGTGCATCAGTTGTCCTGTGTTTGGGGCACCCACTACCTGTACGTCAACCCATTTTGGCGCTACAAAATCGAAGGGCGAGAGCATATTGATCCCGACAAAACATATGTCATTGTCGCCAATCATTCTTCGTACATCGACATCCTGGTTCTCTATTCTTTATTCCGAAACTTCAAATTCGTATCGAAAGAAACGATATTCAAAATCCCGCTGATCGGCTGGAATATGTATTTGAACGAGTATGTGAAGATCAAGCGCGGCAATCTTTCGTCCATCAAAGAGATGATGGGAGCCTGCAGAGACTGGCTGAAAAAGGGCGCTTCCGTGATGATGTTTCCCGAAGGGACAAGAACGCAGAATGGAGAGCTGTTGCCTTTTCGTGCCGGTGGTTTCAGTCTTGCGCTCGAACTTGGTTTGCCGATCGTGCCCGTTGCCATCTCCGGCACTTTCGAAGTTTTTCCCAAAGGTCGCAATGAGCTGAGAACGTTTCATCCGATGCGCGCGCGAGTTCTTCCGCCCCTGATGCCTGAAGACTATGCCGGTAAGCCAGGCAAAATGAAAGAGGATGCGCAGAAGCTCATAAGCGATGCGCTGGTCCAATTGCGCGCGGAAAATTCAATAGGCACTACGGCTGGTGCCAAGGAGGAGCTTGTCGGTGCAAAGAAAGACTAGTTTGCGCTAAGTTTTCAACTGCGTGCGCAAATGGACTTAATTTGATACCCTTAACTTATGAAATTTCGAGCCCTTCTCATTGCCCCGATTTTTCTCTTCTTGATCTCTCAGATAATCTCTATCTGCGGGGCTTTCGACGTTCTTGCAACGCTCGAGAATGACGGCATTAATGACATGAGTTTGGAAGATATCGTATTTATCGATCCATTCTTGAATTCTCACGGATGCGCCAAATCTGTTGTATTCCTCAGCGAGCCTGCGGTTTGCTCGAAGCCGCCCGTATCCGTCCGTTTTGTCGACGAGATATTCTCGCAACCTATTTGCAATCCGTCGGCAGAAAGCATAGAGAAAGGTGTCGCCATACGACCTTGTAAATTATGGCTTTCCCATCGGATTTTACGGATTTAGAAAGTAGTTCCAGCTTGTAGAACAAGTTCGCTCAACTGAGTTTGTTGCGCAAACACACTTGCATTTTGGAATATTTTTTGGATACCTATGATTGATAAATTAATAGCTACCGCATTGACGCATCGTCTTTTAACGGCGGTTGTAACCGTTGGAGTAATTGTCGCAGGCATCTTTTGCATGCTCAGCCTGCCCGTCGATTCTTTCCCGGACGTCAGCAATGTCCAGGTCCAGATAATCACCGAGCCCGAGAGCATGGCGACGCAGGAAGTCGAGGCTCTCGTCACTTATCCGATCGAGAATGTTCTTAACGGGTTGCCGAAGGTCAAAAAAATCCGGTCGAGTTCGTCATTCGGACTGTCGGTTGTCACTGCGATTTTCGATGACGATACCGACGTTTATTTTGCGCGCAATCTTATTCAGCAGCGCCTTTCCTCAATCGGTCCGATGCTGCCGGAGCATTGCCCTCAGCCGGTTCTGGGGCCGGTCGTGTCGAGCTTTTCTCAGGTGTACATGTATTACCTGAAAAGCGCGACGCATGACTTGACCGAATTGCGGACGCTCCAAGATTGGAATATTTCCAGGCGCTTGCGTTCCGTCCCCGGCGTTGCAAACGTCGCGACCTTCGGCGGTTTCGTAAAGCAGTATCAGGTCATCGTCAATCCGCGGCAACTCCATGGTTTCAAAATCACGCTCAACGAGCTGGTTTTCGCCATCTCTCAAAACAATGCCAATGCCGGCGGCAACTTCATCGAGCAAGCCGGAGAGGAAGTAGTCATTCGCGGTGTCGGCAGAATCAGATCTGTTACCGATATTCAAAACATCGTACTCAAAGAAGTGAAAGGCACGCCTGTCACTGTCGGGCAGGTTGCTAAAGTCGAGATTGGACAGGCGTTCCGGCGCGGTTCGGCGTCAATGAACGGCGACGGCGAAGTGGTGACCGGCATTGTTTATACACGCAAGGGCGTCAACACGAAAGCGGTCGTGGAAAAGGTAAAAGAAAAGGTCCATGAAGTTGCACAAGACATACCGCACGATGTGCAGATTATTCCGTATTATGACCAGACCGAACTGGTCGACAAAACAATCGAGACCGTAAAAGAAATATTGCTTTTCAGTGGCGGGCTCGTCATCGTCATCCTGACCGCGGTGCTTTTGCACATTCCAAGCGCCCTTATCGTTTCAATAATCATTCCGCTGTCATTGCTCTTCAGTTTCATCCTGATGAAGTACTCCGGATTGACCGCCAACTTGATGACGCTGGGCGCCGTCGATTTCGGCATCATCGTCGATGCCGGAGTGGTCATTGTGGAGAATATCTATCGACACCTGGCGCGCGCCTATGAAAAAGACGGTCCGAATTTCGATCGACTTTCGGTAATAAAAAACGCGGCGCAGCACATCGGCAAACCAATTGTCTTTTCGATCTGCATCATCATGGCGGTCTATTTGCCGCTGTTCACGCTGGAAGGCGTTGAAGGCAAAATGTTCCATCCTCTCGCGCTGACATTTATCTATGCGTTGGCCGGTTCGCTCATCGCGTCACTGACTGTGATACCAGTGTTGTGCTATTGGGTCATGCGCGGGCCGATCAAGGAAAAACATAATCCTGTGCTTGAGGCGGTCAAAAACTCTTATGTTCCGCTTCTCAAAACTGCTGTCGCCAATCCCAAGAAAACCTTGATTGTTGCGACGATCGCGTTTGTCGTCAGTTTGGCCACCTTCCCATTTCTCGGGTCTGAATTTATTCCAGCGCTTGACGAAGGTCCGATTTTGGTGCGCGTCAAAATGCCCGCCAGCATTTCGCATACCGAATCGAGGCAGAACGTGACGAGCATCGAGAAAATCTTGAAGGAGTTTCCCGAAGTGGCGATGGTCGTCTCGCGAACGGGACGCTCAACAACAGGCCCCGGGCTCGACGGCATTGATTCTTCAGACATTTACGTCAGGCTCATTCCGCGGCACAAATGGAAAACTGCTCACACGAAAGAAGAACTTATCGATCGTATGGCAGTCGAATTGCATGAAGTGCCAGGATTGATGTTCAGTTTTTCGCAACCGATCGCCGATATGGTCGACGACCTGATCGCGGGTATTCGTGCTGATCTAGGAATCAAGATTTTTGGCGATGATATCGAAACACTCGCGAAATTAGCTACCAGAATTCAAACAGAAGTCAGCAAAGTCAAAGGCGCAGCCGACATGCAACACGAGCATTTGCTTGGTTTGCCTGAGCTTAATATTGAGCTGAAACGCCCTAATCTGGCGCGAATTGGTTTGAATACCGACGACGTTCTCGATGTGATTCGTGTTGCTCTTGCCGGTGACATCGTTACCGAGGTGATCGAGGGAACAAAACGATTTGGTCTTTTGGTTCGATTCGAAAAGAGCTATCGAGAAACTCCATCGAAAATCGCCGATGTGATTGTGGAAGCTCCCGACGGCGTGCATGTGCCGCTCGATCAGCTTGCCACTATCGAGCTGAAACGCGGCGCTGTTGCAATTAACAGAGAAGACGGGCTAAGAAGAACCGCTGTTATGGCAAACGTCAGAGGGCGCGACCTGGGCAGTTTCGTAGCCGAGGCGCAAGAAAGAGTGCGGCAAAACGTCGTTCTTCCAAAAGGATACAAACTAGTCTGGAGCGGCCAGTTCGAGAATCAGGAGCGCGCGATGAAGCGTCTGGCGATCGTTGTTCCGATTGTTCTCGCGCTGATCTTCTTTTTGCTTTTCGCTTCGTTCAACTCGTTCCGCAATGCAATGCTGATTATGTTGAACGTGCCATTTGCGATGAGCGGCGGAGTTCTGGCGCTGTTTCTGTCGCATCAAACGCTTTCCGTACCTGCAATCATCGGCTTCATTGCTCTGTTTGGCGTGGCGGTGCAGAACGGCGTGATTATGGTCACGTATATCATGCAATTGGAAAATCGCGGCGTTCCAACTGAGGAGGCCGTTGTGCGTGGCGCCGAGATACGAATGCGCCCGGTGCTGATGACTGCTCTTGTTGCGACCGTCGGTTTGCTGCCGAAAATTCTCACGCACGGAACAGGCGCGGAAGTTCAGCGACCTCTTGCGACGGTCGTCTTAGGCGGACTAATTACAGCAACTGCACTGACACTAATTGTTTTGCCGGCTGTTTATAAGCTCTTGAACAGCAAGAAAAGAGCGAAACGCGTCGGTATCGACATAATGTGAGGAGATTCTGCCTGGAGGGTGTTCAGCCGATAATGAGCTGTCCCAGACCTCGCTGAGCTAGATCATATTGGTGTTTTGCATACGACAATGAATTTGTCGACAACTTAACTTGATCGGTTACAGGTACATGAATGGGATATCCATTCATTTGATTTGCAAACTTATAGTCAAATCCGGCAGGCATTCCTCTAAAACTCAATGTGCCATTGGATGCTGTTTGGGCTTCCAGTGCATGTGCTATTGCTTGACCGCGCGGCTGGCTTTCGAGGAAGTAGTGTTGACCGTTCGGTGACCTTACGATTGCTCCGGCGACCGAAGTGGAGTCGTATACCTGTGCCACTGGAGGCAGGCGATTACTGCGACTGAGCACATTGACTGCTTCACGCTCGAATCTTGCTAATGCCACATCTTCAGCAAATTTGGTCCCAAATTTTGCGAATCTTTCTGAAGCTACATGACCTGAGGCTTTTATTGCGCTGTAAGCGTCGTCCATAGCTCGTAGCGCGTTTTGTGTCCTTTCTGCAGAATAGAGCGAGCGTGCATTGTCCACCGTGCCATTGACCACGCGAGAACTGAAATCTCTGGCTGTCGCTCGCGCGCTCTCGGCGTATGGTTTAGCGGCGGTTATTGCCGTTTCGATATGCGGTTTTGCGTTAGCTATTGCTGAATTGCCGAGCGCTACTCCACGCTCGAAAACGGAAATGTATGCATTGCCTGCTGAGTTCAATCCATTCGTGGATGCAAGAACGGCACTTTCTGCTCGCTGCCTGCCTCTTTCAGCAATCGAAAGCATTGCGCTTCGTTGAGATTCTGTGGGTGTTGCGATACTTTTAACGCCTTCAGCCACTCTGCCTATGCTGCTGGTAATTCCTGATGCGCCATTTATGACAGGCATCCCGATGGACTTTATGGCTCCACCCACCGATTCAAGCGGGGCATGAGCAGCCGGATAGGAATTGTAGAGATCAGTGGCCCGTTTGGACACCGCAAAAGATGCATCCGAGAGATGCGTGGTCAGGGAAGTTTTCAATTCGCCGGCTCGGGTAGTCACTGTATTCAGTGCGCCTCTTGCAACTTCACCAGTCCTACCCGTTGAAAAAGCTTCCGCAACAGTTAAAGAAGCACTGCTTG
>Ga0268299_1002053_pt1 | contig 27286 bp, 30 predicted proteins | sample NOBtaG_FD_193484 | JGI IMG/M metagenome (GOLD analysis project Ga0268299, IMG submission 193484) | Activated sludge microbial communities from bioreactor in Nijmegen, Gelderland, Netherland - NOB reactor | ecosystem: Engineered > Bioreactor > Aerobic > Activated sludge | place: Netherlands...
CTTACGGGTACGGCGGGTTACATCGTATTCCGAAAAACTCATAGTCAAAACTTCAATGCTATTGTTTTAAAACACAATACTATCATCCAATCCTTTATTCTGGGAGTGTTACCGTGCAAAGGTCTCGAGAAGTTTTGTTGAGTGCAAGCTCGTTCATCACCATTGCGCCAGTGAGAATCATTAGGGTTATTTACAGAATAAATTTGCTTCGCGCACCCTGCACCTATCCCCGCGGCAAAACCACGGAGAATCGTAAGTTGAAAAAGAAGTTTGTTAATTTTTCATACGGAATCATGTTACTAATTCCGGTATGGGGTTCCACCGGATTATAGAAGTTAACGAATCTAACCAGGCTGAGTTGACCATCATTCCGTGAGATAAAGATTGTTTGCTCATACGCATCTGCAAAATGGTTTTGATGACGTGTTCAGCTTTTCCACTGGTTTGAGGATGCCGAACTCGCGTAAATTTCTGAGCAACTCTATTGGTTTTACAACAGGCAACAAAAGTATGATCCAGTGTTTCCTTATATTCCGTGCCATTATCAGAATAGGCACATTCAATCGTGTAAGGGCATTCCTCGATAACCTGCTTAAGAAAAATACCCGCAGATTTTGGTGTCTTATCAGGAAGAATGGCAGCATACAATTCCCGCGAAAAATCATCGATACCTACAAACAAGTAATTCTCGGCAAAGTTTTGGCCTCACACTTGAGCAAAAGTAGGCATTCTGTATCAAAATGAACCATCTCACCGGGATAGCTTTTATTATAGCGACGTGCTGCCAATTTTTTCTTGATCTCGAGAGAGAATTCAACCTTGCCAGGCGTTCATACCATACTTTGCCTGCAAGAAGCGCTTGTTGGTCGATTTCCGAGGAGAAAATTCCTGCCTCCTCGCCCGTTGCTCTATTACCTTGTAAATCTTAAGACGGGATACTCGAAACTTCTATGCAAGTGCTACAACCCTCCACTCACGGGCGCCGTACAGTCGCCAGATCTCCACTCGATCAAGGGGGATAGCCATGTTCTTTTGTGTATATTCATGTTCACATCCTCTCAAAAAGATGTAAGCAACGCTAATAAAAATTACACATTGCTTGCAATGGAAAACAATCCGAACAATTCCATCAATCAGCTTGCATGCAGCATATCTTATCAGTGCTCCCGGATCTTAATATTTACAGGCGCACGGTTGCTCTGAACCGATGCGCGAGTCCGATTTAAACCCAATATTGTAATACGCTGCGCGGCATTGAAACTGGGTGCACCATCTTTGTCACGCAAAATAGACGATACTTTGTATTCTAGGCTGCTCGAATTTGAGTCAAAATGAATATCGTGTAACCAAATCCCGGCTCGTTGCACTCGCTGCTGCTCACACTCATAAGAAAGATCCCAACCGGTCAGCAGTGGTACAGCATAGTCAAAGGGTAGATCTCTGATGCGGAACGTCTGGGTACGTACAATACCATCGACATTTTTGCGGCAAATACCGGCTTTTCCAGTGCGTGAATTCAATGCCAGAAAATCTGCGCGCAATTTAACGCCATTGCCACGAATCATTGCCGCACGTGCCTTGATCCGGTATGTGCGCGTGCTGCTATCCTTAAACAATGTCTGTACCGTCCAATGCGAGCTGCCATCCAAACTGGGAAACGCGCCGGATTGAGAGAGACTATACGCGACTTGCAGCAAATGATAATCCACGCGATCTCCCCACTTGCAAGGCAGAAATCTCCACTCGCATTCAAATGTATCATCAAACTGAAAATCAAATCCACGGGGGATAATTGCAATAGCGGCGTTACCTTTTAACGTACCTTTGCTTCCAGTATTTTCCAGCGTAGCAACTGCACCTTGATTTTTGTCTTGTAATGTTGAAACCTCAACTCCGTTATAATCGTCTTCGATCGTGGCATCAAAGAAAACTGAGCGATAGCCAAAACCGCTATAAAATACACAAAATTCATAAGCATCTTTGCGATTCTGATCATTTAGCTTACCTTGTGCTTCAAATACTAGAAAAGTTGAACCTTCACTCTTAATCACCTTGCTATGCGTGATATCCGCAAGCATCGAATTGACTTCGCGGTCGCCATGCAAGAATCGCAGATCCCAGCCATTCAATACCACTGTGCCGCTATCCACGTAACTCGGTAGTTCAATCCATTGAAGCACAGTGGCCGTCTCTTCACCACTGTTATGCTGAACACATTTATTTCCTTCAATCAGAATGAATTTTCCTTCATCTTCAAAAACCGTTCTTCCTTCTGACTTGAAGGTCAGCTTTTCAAAGGATGTCGGAGCTTTTATTTTATCCGCTGGATTGCCCGCTTTCTGTTCCTTGTATTTGCTGGCGCAAGCGGGTAGCAGGAGTAAAGTGAATAACGCAAGCAACATATATCCGTAGCGAATCATTTACTCTCTCCAGAAGTTAGTATCGTCATATCACAACAAGCTCTCTTGATTCATTTTTGCAAAATCCTGTTGTTATTAGAATAACAAAAAAGTCCTGGCGACTGATGGAATAATCAGGTTAGAAAATTGGTGATTGCAACAAATTTTTCCACTGGTAAATTTTCAGCACGTAACCCTGAATCAATATTCAGCGCACTAAAATCCTCCACAGTTAAATATTGCTGCAATGCATTACGCAACGTTTTACGGCGCTGCGAAAATGCTGCTAATACAATTTGTGAGAATAATGTTTCATCTACAGCCATCGACAATGGTATCGGTCGGGGAATCATGCGTACTATAGCTGATTCGACCTTCGGTTGCGGACGAAAAGATTCTGCCGGTACGTCAAATACATATTCCATGTCGAACCGGTACTGTAACATGACGGAAAGCCGCCCGTAATCGGATGTCCCCGGCACACCTACCATGCGCTCGACCACCTCTTTCTGCAACATGAAGTGCATATCCAGAATATGTTCAGAAAACTGACTCAGGTGAAACAGTAACGGGGTAGAAATGTTATAAGGTAAATTACCGATAATTCGCATTTGATTGCCAAGAGCAGAAAAATCAAACTGCAATGCATCAGCTGCATGAATAGTCAGATTTTCATGCGAGAATTCGATCTTCAATTTATCGACAATGTCACGATCAATCTCCACCACATGCAAATGATCAATCGCTTGCAGTAGAGGTCGCGTTAACGCCCCCAAGCCCGGTCCAATTTCAATGATGCGATCATCTTTCCGCGGATAAAATTCCGTTATAATTTTCTTAATAATATATTGATCAAAAAGAAAATTCTGACCGAAACGCTTACGGGGATTATGTCGCATGATTATAAAAGGATACTTGGTTGCCGGCCAGTTGAGCAGCCATGTCAATGGCTGTCAACAGACTTCCGGCATTTGCCTTCCCGGTTGCAGCCAATTCCAGAGCCGTGCCATGATCCACTGAAGTTCGAATAATCGGCAATCCTAATGTGATATTTACGCCTCCGCCAAAACTCGCGTGCTTCAAAACAGGCAACCCCTGATCGTGGTACATGGTGAAGATGCAGTCATATTGTTTAAGTTGTGCAGGACTAAATAACGTGTCCGCGGGAATAGGACCGGCTAACTTCATGCCTTCAGCCCGTAGTTTATTCAAAGCGGGAATAATGATATCAATTTCTTCGCGTCCCAAATGACCGGATTCGCCTGCATGCGGATTAAGTCCCGCGACCGCAATACGTGGTTTATCGAGCATGAAACGGGTAATTAAGTCACGCTGAAGAATACGCAATTTACTTTCAATGCCGTCTGCTGTAATCGCCTTTGCCACATCCTTGAGTGGCAAATGAGTTGTCGCCAGCGCGACACGCATGTTTCCACCCACTAGCATCATGACAACCGGGCTATGCATCAATTCTGACAAGTACTCCGTATGGCCGGTAAAAGAAAAACCGGCATCATTAATCACTCCCTTATGCACCGGTGCAGTGACCATGCCGTTAAATTGTTCTGATTGACAAGCTTCCACAGCACGATCCAATGTAGCCAAAACATATCGTGCATTTGCCGGATTGAGCTTCCCTGGTATTACCGGTTCCGCACCGGGGGTATGCAAAATATGCAAGCTTCCCGCGGTGTGTTGAACCGGAGAAATCGCAGAAACCTCGATCAGATTTAAAGGGAGTTCAAGTTGTTTCGCACGTTGCAGCAATACATCGCCATCTGCAATCACCACCAGCTTGCATGACAATGTTTGTTGTGCAACCTGTACGCATAAATCAGGGCCGATTCCTGCCGGCTCTCCTGCAGTAAGTGCCAATGCCGGAATAAATTCTTGATTCATAATTCCTGATCCAAACGATATTCAATATAGGCTTGATCCCGCAATTGTTGTAGCCAATCCTGAATAACCACATCAGCTTTGCGAGTCCGTATCGCTTGTCGCGCTGTTTGTCTACGTCGGTCTAGACTGATATCCTGAGTACGGCGCTCCATAACTTGAATTAAATGCCAGCCAAATTGAGATCTTACCGGATCACTGATTTCACCGGGTAACAGCGCATTCATCACCCGTTCGAAATCCGGTACGGTATCACCGGGTGAGAGCCACCCCAAATCACCACCGGATGATGCACTGGCATCCTCAGAGTAGAGCCTGGCAACTTCTTCAAAACTCTCTCCTCGATCTAATCGATCTTTAAGCGCAAGAATTTTTAGCTTTCCATCATTCTCGGAAGTCAGTTCATTGATTTTTATCAATATATGACGCGCATGAGTTTGATCAATAATGACTGTCGGCGTTTCCTGAGCACGCCTACCCAGTAATTTAAAGATATGAAAACCGTTCGGACTTTGCACAATTGATGTGATATCACCGGGTTGAAGCGCTTCCAGTATTTGAGCAAAAGCCGGTCCCATTTGAGAAATGGGTCGCCATTCGATGATACCGCCATTTTTTGCATCTGCCGCATCAGAAAACTCAGAAACTATCTGTGAGAATTCAGCACCTTCTCTCAATCTGGTCAACGCCATTTCAGCACGTTCGGCTCTTTGCTGGATCTGATCTGCGGTCATGTTTTCCGGCACCAGGATCATAATGTGTGCGAGACGATATTCATCATCACCTACAGCCGATGCTTCCTGAGTTTGCAGAAAATTATCCACCTCTCCTTCTGTAACATTGACCTGATGTTTAACTTCCCGTTCTTTTAGTCGCGCGATAATCATTTCTTCCCGGATTTCTTCGCGAAACTTGTTATAACTGATACCATCATTCTCCAGCACAGTATGAAATTCAGGCAAGGTTAATTGATTATCTACGGCAATGCGGTTAATAGTTTCATCCAATTCAGTTTCAGCAACGGACAAACCGACTTCCTGTGCATGTTGGATCTGTATGCGTTTGGTAATAACAGACTCCAGTACCTGTTCTTCCAAAATATGCCGATCCGGTATTTGCATCCCTTGTTGCTGCATTCGGCTGATAGTTGTTTTTATTGCCTCATCGAGTTCATGCCGGGTAATCACATCTTCATTCACAACAGCGACTATGTGATTAATCGGCTTAGCTTCCGGAACAAACGCCAATTCTTGTGCGGTAATTTGAGCAGGTATGAGAATAATGGTCAGTATCAGAAAAATCCAAAAATCGTTTTTTTGATGCATAGAATGATGATACGTGATGAATACAATAATGCAAAACCAATATAATTAATGAACGCTGGTATAACCAGGAATCGTCTGCTGCAATACTTGCAGTGGGTTGTTACCTAGCCCCATCAATCCTTTGAGCTCAAGTTGCAAAAAAAATGCTGTCGTTGTTGTCTGTGTCGCTGTCGTCAATCGTTGCAATACTACCCTTAAAGCCCAGCAACAGGAGTTGTATTCAAGTCCTGCCAAGCCTGCCAGAATTTTATCGTCGTTTAATGAATAATTTACCCGCGTAACACCACGCAAATTCCCATAAATAGGCCACTGCATAGATGTGTCGACTTGTTCAATGGATGTGTCGACTTGTTCACGCACATCACGTGTAAAGCGATAGCCAAAATTTAAAACCTTTCCAGGTTCCGGCTGATAACTGATACCGCTGCGGATTTTTTCAATCACCCCTTTGGATTGATCTATCTGAACATTCGAATCGGTGCTGATATCCTGGGTTAAACGACCTGAGATGGCAGCAATAAAATCCGATCTTCCGCTGGTCACCTGCGGCAGCGGCAACTGAATTCTGGGGTCGGTGAAATTCACCATCTGACCGACAGCCAATCGCAAAAATTCGACACCGGTATCCTTATCAACAAAACGAGATGTAAGTGCCGCTACCGCACGATTGGCATCGTTAATACGGTCACCGCCACTGAACTTGTTTTCGGTCAGCATCTGCGCAAAGCTGAAGTCATTGACTGCCGAATCGAAATTCGGCAAATAATCCTGATTACGATAGGGTGCATAAACATAAAACAAACGTGGCTCGAGCGTCTGAATAATATTCCTATCACCCAGATTCAATTGACGATCAAATGCAATTCCACTATCCAGGCTTACAATGGGAACCGTGCGATCCACGTTTTCTCCTTTGGTATCCACCGGGGCCGCCAGATTATAATGCGTGTAATGCAAGCCGAATTTCGGGGTAATATAGCCATACTCATTGCGTAATGGCGCACTGACGCTAGGATAAAAAATAGTCCGGTTTCCGTCGACAAGCGTCGGATGATAAAAATTCGTCCAACTACTCTGTAGTTCAAAATCCAGTTTCCCACCTACATTATATTTAGCCGCATTTACAGCAAAATGCGGCAATCTTTCATAAGGTGACACAATTAGTGCAAAGGGATCTTGAATAGTCTGAAAACGTTGCGCAAATCCGGTGAAATTCAATACACCATCTGTTCCCAACCTACCGTTATAATTCACCCCTCCCTGTTGCGACAAGTTAACCAAACTGGTTTGCGCCAGATTGGGCGTTAGCTCACGAAAATAACGATCATCCGATACTTGGTTGTAATTCATAAAACCCTGCCAACCTTTCCCAAGATTTTGCGTGTGCGTAAATAAAATACCCCAGCGGGTCCGATTTCTATCAATATCCTGCGGCAAGATATCAAACTGCAGATGGCCGTTCATATTGTTATTACCGATATACCGAAACTCGTTACTCAGCAAGAAACCACGCTCAGTCATAATCCGTGGTGTTATCGTGGCATCAATATTGGGTGCAATATTCAGATAAACCGGCAAGCCCACATCAAAGCCGGTTCTAACGTTATACCCCGCAACGGGCGCCAGTAATCCGGATTTACGTTTGCCGCTATAGGAGAAATCCAGCCAGGGTGAATATAAAAGCGGAACATCTTTAAACACGACACTGACATGACGTGCAGTACCCACCTCTTTTTTGTTATCAATCTCCAGTTCCTTGGCGCGCAAATACCAATCGTGATTTCCTTCCGGGCAAGCGGTATAATTGGTATCTTTAATCCGGTAATTATCTTTACCTTCGAACAACAAAATATCGCCCGCACCACGTCCTTTGCCTTCTTTCATCGAATAACGCGGTTCGGTTAAATGACCTACTTCGGTTTTAAGATTAATTTCAAGCTGTTGCCCTTGCAGGATATCGGTGGGTCGTTCCAGACGCACATTACCTTCAACCTCTGCATCTTCCGTTTGCTGATAATATTTCATCCGATCCGCAGTAAGGACTTTATCGCCATGATGTAACATTGCATCTCCAGTCGCCTCGATTTCCTGCTTGTAATAACCAGTAATCCTGTCAGCCTCAATCAGTACCGGTTTTTTCTGCGGCTTTATAACTGATTTCTGCTCGCTTTCCAGTTTGACGGCAGATGATTCATTACTCCAGCAGGTCAGCGGCAAGCCAAGCAAAATAAGAAAGGATATGCTTCGGATAATTCGTTTCATTATTTTGCTGCTAGTCTAGAAAATCCCGGTGAAACTGATTCAATTGCGCGCTTTTTCTTTTGTTTTGATTCATGCAACCGGATAACCTCAATATTTGGCGAAAATGACTATTCAAATTACTAGCTATTGTACTATCTCTTTTAACAGCTAATCTATCAAAAAACAGAATTATAATTCAGCAAGATAGCTGAATTATAATTATCGTGCGCGAAACATAAAATAAACCGCTCCCATCATGCACAGCGCAGCCCATAAATAATCCAGCTTTAGCGGCTCTTTCAAATACAGTAACGCAAAAGGTACAAAAACCGTTAGTGTAATTACTTCCTGGAGTATTTTAAGTTGTGCGACTGATAACACGGTATATCCGATCCGGTTAGCAGGAACTTGCAACATATACTCAAAAAATGCAATGCCCCAACTGATTAATGCGGCGATCATCCACGGTTTGTGATTCAGTTCTTTCAAATGGGCATACCACGCAAATGTCATAAAGACATTACTGATAATCAATAAAAAAACAGTTTGCCAAATCTCACGCAAATTAAATCTCCAAATCACTCCAGATTGCATCAATTCGTTGCTTAACCGCCACATCCATCACAATCGGCGTTCCCCACTCCCGATTGGTTTCACCTGGAAATTTATTCGTCGCATCCAATCCCATCTTGCCACCCAGCCCCGAAATCGGGCTGGCAAAATCCAGATAATCAATCGGCGTATTCTCAACCAACAAAGTATCGCGCACCGGATCAACCCGGGTAGTTATCGCCCATATCACTTCTTTCCAGTCACGCACATTGATATCTTCGTCGGTGACAATAATGAATTTGGTATACATAAATTGACGCAAAAAACTCCAGATACCGAACATCACGCGCTTGCTATGCCCTGCATATTGCTTTTTCATACTGACTACCGCCATACGATATGAACATCCTTCCGGCGGCAGATAAAAATCGGTAATTTCCGGAAATTGTTTTTGCAGTAACGGCACGAATACCTCATTCAATGCCACACCCAAGATCGCAGGCTCATCGGGGGGTTTACCGGTATAAGTAGAGTGGTAGATCGGACTGCGTCGCATCGTGATGCGATCGATCGTAAATACCGGAAAAGTTTCCTGCTCGTTATAGTAACCGGTATGGTCACCGTAAGGGCCTTCCAACGCTGTTTCACCCGGATAAATCGCACCTTCCAGTACAATTTCTGCGGTTGCGGGCACTTGCAAGGTATTGCCGATACATTTAATCACCTCTGTTTTAGCGCCCCGCAATAGACCAGCAAACTGGTATTCGCTTAAGGTATCGGGCACCGGGGTCACCGCACCCAGGATAGTCGCCGGATCTGCGCCCAAGGCCACTGCCAAAGGATAAGGCTTATCGGGATGCAGCATGCTGAATTCACGGAAATCCAACGCTCCGCCCCGATGCGCTAACCAGCGCATAATAACTTTATTGGGGCCAATAACCTGCTGGCGGTAAATACCCAGATTCTGCCGCGTTTTGTGCGGCCCTCGGGTTACCGTCAGACCCCAGGTAATCAAGGGTGCAACATCCCCCGGCCAGCACGTTTGAATCGGTATTCGGCTCAGATCAACATCATCACCCTCCCACACCACTTCCTGACACGGCGCACTACTTAATTCTTTGGGTGCCATATTCAGCACTTGTTTCAGTACTGGCAATTTATCCCAGGCATCCTTCAATCCTTTCGGTGGATCAGGTTCTTTCAGATAAGCTAATAACTTACCCACTTCACGCAACGCTTCGACTGATTCCTGTCCCATCCCGAGTGCAACCCGTTTTGGTGTACCAAACAAATTTCCCAGTACCGGCATGTCATACCCTTTGGGATTCTCAAAGAAAATTGCCGGCCCCTGTTTTTTCAAGGTACGGTCACAGATTTCCGTCATCTCCAACATGGGATCAATTTCTGCTTGAACACGCTTCAGTTCCCCCATTACTTCCAGCTGTCCCAAAAAATCGCGCAAATCTTTATATTGCATGAGAAACCCTTAATGCTGAAAAATCAGAAAGTCGAGCGCAATGCCGACAAACACCACCAAGCCTACCCAGTTATTATGCAAAAATGCTTTAAAACACAACGCTCGCTCACGATTACGAATCAACGTGTATTGGTATGCGATTAACCCTGCTGCAACCACTAGCCCGGCATAATAGGCCAAATTCATCTGCTGCCACTGACCGATTACAATCATAATCACAATAAAACAAACATGACACACCATCACACCCAATACATCGAACTGACCCAAAGTAATCGCCGAAGTCTTGATCCCAATTTTCAAATCATCCGGCTTGTCGACCATGGCATATGCAGTATCATAAGCTATGACCCAAAACAAATTGGCCAGCATTAAGATTCCGGTAATCATTGGCAAGCTATCCGTTTGCGCAGCAAAAGCCATCGGAATGCCAAAACTGAACGCAATTCCCAGATAAGCTTGCGGCATGGCAAAAAAGCGTTTAGTAAAAGGATACGTGCCCGCCAAGAAAAGAGCCGGCACGGATAACAGGATAGTCAATTGATTTAATGGCAAGATTAGCAAGAACGCTCCCCCGCTCAATCCCGCCGCCAGCAGCAAAGCTTCTTTGGAGCTGACACGGCCCGCCGCCATCGGGCGATTCTTAGTGCGCTCGACATAAGGATCAATTTCGCGATCGGCAAAATCATTGATGACACAGCCCGCCGAGCGCATCAGCACGGTACCCAAAACAAAAATAAACAAAATATGCCAATCGGGCAACCCCTTTGCCGCAAACCACAGCCCCCAAAGCATCGGCCACAACAAGAGCAAAATTCCAATCGGTTTGTCCAGTCGCATTAATTGTGAATAAGTTCTAATTCGATCAGCAATATTCACAAGGGTAAATCCAAAATAGCTGGCAAAAATACCTCCGTTACTAAAATCGATTGTCCGTGCAATGTAAATAAAGAACGCCGAGCCCATAGATAATGGGGTTCTTCTGACAAACGTGCACAAGCTCGATCATACAAAAAATGACCACGGCTTATTTTTTTAAATTCCAGAGGAGTACGTTTGATTTTTGGATTGGTAAACAACACCGTCCCTAAAGATTTATTGCCCAAACCACTTAATCCTCGCCAAGCACCGCGCAAGTTTTTATGTGCCACCACCGAATGCGCAAACACCACGGGCGTAGAGTCACAATAAAGATACACTTCCCGCACCATCGCCAACTCACTCGCGCGCAATCCCATCATTCTTTGCTCATCCTCATAAATTCTGCTGAGTGATTGAAAAACACGCTTGACACAAAACTTCATGCAGCGGTCCTGGATACGGCGCGTCAAGGATCCCCGGTCTTGCAGCCAGACACGGTGATGATATGAAATACATGTCAGTGCAGTGCGCCATGCCAATGGATGGACTTTATTCATTGTGGCAGGACAAATAATTGGGATAATTGCATGACGCGTAATTTTGTACAGCTACTGAAATCAGGCAAACCGCTCTAAGCTAAGAATTGTTGGAACGAATTATACAATAGTCTCAATGCCGGAATGACATAGCCCGCTAAAACTATCGGAATGGATCAGACAACCAAAGCCACATAAATATATAACTGTCAATAATCAATTTCTTATCGTAACCAGGGTAACTGTCATTATCTATACAACATTTGAAATAATTCCTTAAAATTGGCCGGTGTCGAAAGAAAAACCAACGACGGTGATAGAAATACTCTCAATGGCATCAACCTCATTTCATGAACTATAAATGAATACTGCGCCCCCCATCCACTGCGATAACTTGTCCTGTAATATAAGGTGCATCAGCAATTAAAAATTGCACGGTTTTAGCAATGTCATTCGGTTCACCACAGCGCTTGAGCAAGGTACCGGCGATTATCTGCTGACGCGTTGCATCATCCTCCCAGATACCTTCTTGTGGCCACAAGATGGGGCCTGGAGAAACTCCATTGACACGTACATCGGGCGCCATTTCCACCGCTAGGGATTTGGTCAGTGCTAACAATCCGCCTTTGGCAGCATTATAAATCACATAATTCTTCAGCGGCCGCTCGGTATGAATATCCACAATATTCACGACACACCCCTTCTGCTCTTTAAGATATGGCGCTACTGCTTGGGTCAGAAAAAGAGGTGCTTGAAGATTGCTGCCAACAAGATCGTTCCAATCTTCCAATGTGCATTGAGAGAGTAGTGTCGGAAAAAAACTTGAAGCGTTATTAATCAACACGTCCAGCTGCCCAAAACAGTTAGCTGCCTTTTTCACCCATTTGGAAAATGATCCAATCTCTAACAAATTGGCCTGCACCAAAGCCACCGAATCCGCCCGTTCCCGATTCAATTCATCATGTAATAGCTTGGCTTCTTCGAATGAAGATCGATAATGCACAATCAATCTGGCACCTTGTGCATGCAATCTGCGACAGATAGCTGCGCCTACCCGTTTCGCCCCTCCGGTAACCAGAATCACTTTTCCCTGCACTCATACCTCCTTCAAGTACTGCTACACTATTTGCTTTTGCAATTTACCATAAAGAAACCTGCTTATGTCTTTACATACTCCCTTCCCCCTTGCCAGCGAAATCGCCCTGGCTCACAGTCAATCAGTATTGACCCTGATAAAAGAGCAGATTCTTGCTTCAGATGGGTGGATTTCCTTCGAACAATTCATGAATCTAGCGCTGTATGCACCTGGAATGGGTTATTACAGCAGTGGCGCAACTAAATTAGGCCGTGCCGGAGATTTTGTCACTGCGCCAGAAATTTCTTCGTTATTTGGTCGCACACTGGCACAACAGTTATCACAAATCTCCCAATGCCTTCAACATCCTTACATACTTGAATTTGGCGCTGGGTCAGGCAGACTGGCGCTCGATATATTGATTGAACTGGAAAAAACTGCTGAATTACCGGAGAAGTATTTTATTATGGAAGTAAGCGCTGAATTGCGCCAACGACAACTCACATTACTTGCAAGTAAGGCACCCCACCTCATACATCGCGTGGAATGGCTGGAGCGACTACCCGATCAATTTAACGGCATTATACTTGCCAATGAAGTACTGGATGCAATGCCTGTGCATCTGATCGCATGGCACGATAATGCCATCTTCGAGCGTGGCGTAAGCTGGCACAACGATCAGCTCACCTGGCAAGATCAGCCATTGCAGGATATCGATCTTCATTCAATTGCAAGTCAAATAACATCGCAAATTAACCCAAATAGTGATTCGCACTTTGAATATGTCAGCGAATTTAATCTTACTGCCATCGGTTTTATGCGCAGCCTGGCGAAACTGCTCCGCCAAGGCGTTATTCTATTGATTGATTATGGATTTGGGCGTGATGAATACTATCACCCTCAACGCAACCAAGGTACATTGATGTGCCATTATCGCCACTACGCCCATGACAATCCATTTTATCTCCCCGGCCTGCAAGATATTACCAGTCACGTTGATTTCAGTGCAGTCACTCATGCTGCGGTCGATAGCAACCTCACACTCCTGGGCTACACAACCCAAGCTTTCTTCCTGATCAATTCTGGAATTACCAAAATTCTTGCACAAATTCCTGTCGAGGATACGGCGCGTTACTTACCACAATCCAATCAGTTGCAAAAACTAATTAACCCAGCCGAAATGGGCGAATTATTCAAAGTTATCGCTTTTGGAAAAGAATTTACTGAACCATTAATCGGGTTTAGTGCAGGAGATATGAGTCGCCTGTTATGAAAACCCGATAAAAGAGTTGATATTTGACCTTATATCGACCACGCAGCCTTAACCAATGGTGTATACAATAATGAACTGAAAACATTAATTACACAAAGAATGTGCAGATATCAAAATAAGTCTTACAAACCAATCTAAGAGTCCAATCATTTAGAAAATGATGACCTCACTGCATCTCACATTGCAAGTTAAATTGCCTCCGGCAACGCCAAGGTATATCTATTATTAATGATAACTTCAATCATTACCCTAAGATTAAGTTAAAATAAGCGCCTATGAGTAATTCTTATCTTCCCGAACATATTATCAGGCCGGAAATTCTTGCACTTTCTGCTTATCATGTTCCGTCCGCTACCGGCATGATTAAATTGGATGCTATGGAAAATCCTTACCCATTAACACCGGAGCTGCGTGACGAAATTGCACAATTGGCAGCAAATGCACCATTAAATCGTTATCCCGATGCCAGCGCCATTTTGCTTAAGGAAAAATTACGTCAGACTTTGGAGATTTCCGATGACATCGACATTCTGCTTGGCAATGGATCAGATGAAATTATTCAAATCATTGCGATGGCTGTAGCCAAACCCGGTGCGGTATTAATCAGTGTGGAACCCTCTTTCGTGATGTTCCGAATGATCGCCACATTCGCGAACATCCAATATGTCGGAGTGCCCTTAAAACAGGATTTCTCGCTAGATCTGGAAGCCATGTTGACCGCAATTGCCAAGCATAAGCCTGCCGTCATCTTTCTGGCCTACCCCAACAATCCAACAGGAAATCTTTTTGATTATGCAGCGATCTTAAACATAATACAGGCCACTTCCGGTATTGTTGTCATTGATGAAGCTTATCAAGCTTTTGCTGATGCAAGCTTTATCAATGAAATAAATCATCATCCCAATTTATTATTAATGCGTACGTTATCCAAATCAGGATTGGCGGGCTTACGATTAGGGTTATTACTTGGAAGATCTGCGTGGCTGACGCAGCTGGAAAAGATGCGTTTACCTTATAACATTGGCATAATGACGCAGATAATCGCTGAAAAGGTATTACATCATACTGTGGTTTTGTCGGAACAAGCGGAGGCTATTAAATTAGAGCGTACGAAAATGAGTGCTTTTCTTGCTACAATAGATGGTATTAAAGTATATCCTTCGAAGGCTAACTTTATTTTGTTTCGAATCCATGCTGCCACTCAAATTTTTCTAGCACTAAAACAGCAAAAAATATTAATCAAAAATTTGGATGGCACTCATCCTTTATTAGAAAACTGCTTACGTGTAACTATAGGCACACCCGATGAGAATGCTCAATTTTGTTCAACATTACAAGCCATTCTGAGTAAAACAGTTTAAAATCAACTTTAAATCCGTTATCTTATTCAAGATTACCCCCTATGCGCAAAGCACAAGTCATTCGTAACACACTAGAGACTCAGATCAGCATCAATCTGAATCTGGATGGAACAGGTCAATCTATTCTGGAAACTGGGGTACCATTTCTTGATCACATGCTTGACCAGATAGCTCGTCATGGCATGGTCGACCTTGAAGTGATAGCTAAAGGTGATTTACATATCGATGCACATCATACTGTTGAAGATATCGGCATTACTTTAGGCCAAGCACTGACGAAAGCAGTGGGAGACAAAAAAGGATTGCGCCGCTATGGTCATGCCTATGTTCCACTTGATGAAGCACTGACACGCGTTGTAATAGACTTGTCCGGTCGGCCTGGCTTAGTATTTAATGTTGATTTTACACGTGCACATATTGGTGATTTTGATGTCGATTTGATTCATGAGTTTTTTCAGGGGCTGGTAAATCATGCTCTGATAACTTTACATATCGACAATATTGCCGGAAGAAATGCGCATCATCAGGCCGAAACTGCTTTTAAGGCATTTGGACGAGCTTTACGTATGGCCGCTGAACTTGACTCGGCATCAACCGGCATTATTCCGTCTACCAAAGGCACTTTGTAGTTTATTTTCTTCAACTAAATCATCATACATATGATTGATATCGCAATTGTAGACTATGGAATGGGGAACCTGCGTTCCGTTCACAAAGCATTAGAGCATGTTGCACCTACTTTATCGATTGCGGTAACCAGTGATCCAGATATCGTGCGAAAAGCGAAACGTGTCGTAGTACCGGGGCAGGGTGCAATGCGTAATTGCATCCAAGAGCTTGAAGCTCGCGGAATGCGAGAAGCCGTAGCAGAAGCGGCTACCCACAAACCCTACCTCGGTATATGTCTCGGTCTACAGATACTATTTAAAGAAAGTGAGGAAGGAAATGTCCCAGGCTTGAATATCTTACCGGGAAAGGTAGTACGCTTCCCTACCGCAGCCATGACAACACCGGATGGACAAAAGCTGAAAGTACCTCATATGGGGTGGAATCAGGTGTATCAGGCTATAAAGCATCCGCTATGGGAAGGTATTCCTGAAGATGCACGTTTTTATTTTGTACACAGTTATTATGTCGAAACCCTTGTTGAAACATCAATCGCTGCCCAAAGTCAGTATCCTTTTTCATTTACCTGCGCCATTGCACAAGATAATATTTTCGCGGTACAGTTTCATCCAGAGAAAAGTCAATCAGCAGGATTAACTCTATTGAACAACTTTACCAAATGGACACCCAATTTCTAAAATCACAACGTAGTAAACTGACCTTCTTAATCAACTATTAACTCTGATTAAACTATGCTGATTATTCCTGCAATAGATCTTAAAGATGGCCACTGTGTTCGACTAAAACAAGGGGTAATGGAAGATGCTACAGTATTTTCCAAAGAACCCGGTGAAATGGCATCCCATTGGTTAAGTCAAGGCGCACGCAGACTCCATCTGGTCGATTTAAACGGTGCATTTGCCGGCAAACCAAGAAATGAAGTAGCAATACGGGAAATTGTCCAATCTCTCGATGATCAGATACCTATTCAATTAGGCGGCGGCATTCGTGATCTTGATACAATCGAACGTTATCTTGACGATGGTATCTCCTATATAATCATCGGAACTGCAGCCATCAAGATACCAGGCTTTCTGCAAGATGCCTGTAACGCTTTCCCAGGACAGATTATAGCTGGACTGGATGCAAAAGATGGGAAGGTAGCGGTTGATGGCTGGTCTAAAATTACCGGCCATGATGTCATTGATCTAGCCAAGAAATTTGAGGATTATGGAGTAGAAGCGATTATATATACGGATATTGGCAGAGACGGCATGCTCAACGGTATTAACATTGAAGCAACTATCGAATTAGCTAGAGAACTTACTATACCGGTTATTGCCAGCGGCGGTATTACCAATATCAGTGATGTTCAGAAACTGTGCGCAATCGAATCCGAAGGAATTATTGGAGCCATTACTGGGCGCGCCATCTATGAAGGCTCTTTGAATTTTAAAGAAGCTCAGCAATTGGCTGACAAACTGAGTAAAGATAACGATATATCGTAAAAAATCCTTTTTATAAAATTAATACCGCGCATTTTACTTCATTACCTACAATCGGGTTTTTACACTGATGAGTCTCGCAAAGCGTATTATTCCATGCCTAGATGTAACCAATGGGCGTGTAGTTAAAGGTGTTAATTTCGTTGAACTTCGTGATGCAGGAGATCCGGTGGAAATTTCGCGCCGCTATGATGAGCAGGGTGCCGATGAGCTCACTTTTCTGGATATTACAGCCAGTTCGGATAATCGTGATCTGATTCTACACATTATTGAAGATGTTGCCACGCAGGTATTTATTCCTTTGACTGTTGGCGGCGGCGTACGTCAGGTTGAAGACGTGCGCCGGTTGCTAAATGCCGGCGCTGACAAAGTAAGCATTAATACATCGGCTATTCTAAATCCGCAGCTGATAGCTGAGGCAGCCGAGAATTATGGTTCTCAATGTATTGTTGTAGCAATTGACGCAAAACAAGTTAACGCATCCGGCAATTCCCCGCGCTGGGAAGTTTTTAGTCACGGGGGGCGCAAAGCAACAGGCATTGATGCTGTTGAATGGGCAATAAAAATGCAATCTCTGGGTGCCGGTGAAATTTTACTTACCAGTATGGATAATGATGGCACACGTAGCGGTTTTGACCTTTCTTTAACCCGCGCAGTATCGGATGCTATTAATATACCCGTGATCGCCAGTGGTGGTGTTGGCAATCTGGATCATTTGGTTGCCGGCATTCTGCAAGGACATGCGGATGCCGTATTGGCAGCCAGCATCTTTCATTATGGCGAATTCACCGTACAACAAGCAAAACAATATATGGCACAGCATGGCATTGAAGTGCGGTTATAATGTGAAATTTATAAAAGATTAATAAATTTAATCTGTGTAAGTTACAGCATGCCTACAGATATTTGGCTCAGCAGAATTAACTGGTCAGGAGACGGATTAATACCGGTCATCGCTCAAGAAGCGGATAGCGGTACTATTCTCATGGTTGCGTGGATGAACCGGGAAGCGCTTAAGTTGACGGTAGAAAAAGGTGAAGCGGTATACTGGTCACGTTCACGCAAAAAACTCTGGCATAAAGGTGAAGAATCTGGTCACACGCAAAAAGTAAAAGATATTTTTCTTGATTGTGACGAAGATGTATTGCTTCTTATTGTGGAGCAGACTGGCGGAATTGCCTGTCACACTGGTAGACACAGCTGTTTTTTCCAGAAATTGGAAGGCAGTAACTGGGTTCTTACTGCACCTGTTATCAAGGATCCTGAGAAAATTTACGATAAATGAATGATATAACTATTCTCCGCCGTCTGGCACAAATCATTGAATCACGCAAATCGGCTGAGACAGACAGTTCTTATGTAGCTAAACTGTTTCATGGAGGACAGGATAAAATACTTAAGAAAATCGCTGAAGAATCGGCGGAGACTATCATGGCTTCTAAGGATGGCAATACCGATCAGATTATTTACGAAACCGCAGATTTGTGGTTCCACTGCCTGATACTACTCGCTTTCCACGAACTCTCGCCTGACGATGTATTGAAAGAATTGGAAAGGCGTGAGGGTGTATCCGGCATACAAGAGAAAGCTTCAAGAACATCGGATTAGTGATTATGGAAAATTGTATTTTTTGTAAAATCGCAAGAAAAGAAATACCTGCTAACAAAATCTACGAAGATAAAGATATTCTTGCCTTTAATGACATCAACCCTGCCGCTCCCGTCCATTTCTTATTAATCCCGAAATTGCACATAGACTCACTCATTGATGTTCAAGACATTCATCAGAGTTTGCTTGGAAAAATGCTATCATTAGCTCCACAGCTGGCGAAAGAACAGGGATGTGAAAATGGTTTCCGCACTATTATTAATACTGGGCCTGCAGGCGGGCAAGAAATATTTCATTTACATTTCCATATCATCGGTGGCCGGGAGCATTTACCTGGAATGATTCACACAGGCTAGACCCGCCCCGTTCCATTTCACAGGAGGAAGTAATGGGTACATTTAGCATTTGGCATTGGATTATTGTACTGGCTATTGTCGTTCTGGTATTCGGAACAAAAAAATTACGTAATCTGGGTGGTGATTTAGGGAGCGCCTTAAAGGGCTTCAAAGAAGGAATGAAAGAATCAGAAACCGAGACCCCCTCTTCATCCACCAATCAGTCAGTTTTTGGAATTACAACAAACAAAGATACTGCTGCTCCCAATAGCTTTAAAGAAAGTAAATCAACCACCGAAACCGGAAGCAGTGCATCACAGCCATCAGGTACCAATAGACAAGCCGATGACGCAGACTTTAAGGAAAATCAAACCAAGACCTGAGAGTTAAATTGTATATTATCTGCTACACCGGGTCCTGATACGAATTTATATTCATGCAATCTCACTCAACGAGACAACATGTTTGATATCAGTTTCATGGAGTTACTGATCATTCTGATGGTAGCTTTAATCGTTATCGGACCTGAGCGACTTCCAACTGTTGCACGAACAATAGGGCATTTATACGGGCGTTGCCGTAATTTTATGTATAGCATCAGAACTGATATTCATAATGAAATGCGTATGGAAGAACTAAAAAAAATGCAATCTTCCGTGCAAGATACAGTCAACTCGCTGGAAACCTCCGTTCAAGAAAGCGTGGAACAACTAAAGACTGCTATCACCAATGATCCCCAGACTATGGAAAAATCGCCCAAAGATCTGGTAATGCCTCAATCGCAATTAGAATCCGAGCAATTAAAGCCAAGCGATAGCAGAACCTCGCAACATGCTGGTATACAGAAAGAGAAATAGCAGTTTGCAGCGTGTCGATTCCATAACTTCTAATATAGAAAACTATGCTTGAAGGTTCATTCCTATCTCATCTAGTGGAATTACGTGCCAGGATGATACGTATTCTGGGTGTACTCTTACTGGGCTTTATCCCCTGTGCTTTTTTTGCACGGGAACTCTATACTGTACTGGCACAACCATTACTGGAAAAACTTCCACAAGGTGGACAAATGATTGCCACGGATGTAGCAACGCCTTTTTTTGTACCCATGAAAGTCGCCATGATGATGGCCTTTGTCATTACTTTACCGCATACCTTATATCAAATATGGGCTTTCGTTGCACCCGGACTCTATTCCCACGAAAAGCGCGTGGCACTGCCTTTAGTTTTCGGTACCAGCTTACTGTTCTTTGCTGGAATGGCATTCGCCTATTTTGCTGCCCTGCCGGTGGTATTTGAGTTTATTACTTATTTTGCACCGGAAGGGGTAGCGGTAATGACGGACATCAGCAAATACTTAAGCTTTGTTTTGTCCATGTTCATGGCTTTCGGGGTCACATTTGAAGTACCTGTATTTGTCATTGTTCTAGTTAAAACAGGCGTGATTACCATTGAGAAACTCAGAGAAATGCGCCCTTACGTGATTGTCGGTGCATTTATCGTTGCTGCTATTTTTACACCTCCTGATGTTATTTCACAATTTATGCTAGCAATACCGCTGTGCCTGCTCTATGAACTGGGAATATTCATAGCGGCATTGATGCTCAAAAAAAGCAACCGGGGAATTCATCCAAACACTTCATCCGAGTCTAAAAAAATCTCTCCGGAGCAAAAGGATAGCTGAAGGAAATAGATCAATGCATGCCCACAAAAATTTTGTGCAGACAGCAGTTATAATACGATGCAACCATCCCGATCCCATTTAATCTAAAAGTTTTAAATTGATTTTGATCTGTATGTTGAAGGAGGTTGGCGATGTCACACAGTTACCCTATCCCTGAGTTAAAAGCACTGGTTATTGCAATAAGTCTTGTATTGGGCACATTCCACGCTAGTTTTACCTTTTCACAAATGATCGACGGTGAGCATAACCACTCATTACCGCCAAAAACTCAAAATTTGACAACCCAATCTTTACCGTCCAACATTCTTCTTGATTCAAAACCACCCAGAACCATTCATCGTATTGGCACAGCGATTAGCGCACCGCGCAACAGTATCAGCATCAAAAGCACGGACGCTGGAGCTATTCGTCGGCAATCGCCAGTATCAGGGTGTACCAACTGTGGAATTATCCATTCAATCAACAAAATTGGACAAGGGTCTGGCATGAATGCGATAGCGGGCGGAATCATTGCCGGAACTGTCGCTCGGGAGATCACTCGTCAAATTCCTCATCCGCATAACCCAGACTATCCACAGGCTCCAAGTGATAATTATTACAATCAGGAAGGAAATATTATCTATCCTGGGAATCAGTATCAGATCAACATCACTATGGATGATGGCAGGCAAGCAATTATCGCACTTCCTGAAGGAGCAAGTTTTCAGCAAGGAGATAGAGTTAAATGGGTTGATGGTGCATTAATATTGGATCGTCAATAGTTATAAGTAAATTAATGATCGGAAAACATTGTTGAATTCATCGTCTCTCAGACAAATTGAATTACCAATCGAGGGTATGACATATGCCGCTTGCGCCGCGCGTATTGAAAAGAATTTAAACAAACCTTCGGGTGTTCAAGCTTCGATCAACTTTGCGAATGAAAAAGCTTATGTAAATTATGATGAAAAACAAGTAAATACAGGTACGTTGATTAATACCATCGAACATGCCGGCTTTCATATTGCACCACGATCATGCAACTTCAACTGCACAAAATGGCTTGTGCGGCCTGTGCAGAACATATTGAGAAAGCATTGAACAAACTACCCGTCGTCACAGCCCTTGTCAATATCGCAACAGAAACCGCAAAAGTTAAATTTATCCCGGGTTTGATAACTGTCGAAAACTTAATTGATGCGGTCATCAAAACAAGCTATGGAGCCAACGAAATCAATGATTCCAGTCATGTCGCAGAAAAAGCACGACGTCGAGCAGCCTATCAAGCTGAATTACGCTTATTCTGGATCTCCGCAATTCTCACATTACCATTAGTACTTCAAATGGGCGCTATGTTTACCGGTCATGAGATGGACATACTGCCTCATTGGTTGCAATGGTTATTAGCTACTCCGGTCCAATTCTGGATTGGACGCCGTTTCTATATTGGCAGCTGGATTCCCTGCGTGGCGGTAGTGCCAATATGGATGTATTGGTTGCGTTAGGTACAAGCATGGCTTATTTTTTTAGCACCGCAGTCACAATATTTGGACTGGATCAACATGTTTATTTTGAAGCCGGCGCAGCCATAATCACTCTTGTATTATTTGGTAAATTATTGGAAGCACGTGCCATAGGCAAGATCTCCGAAGCAATAGAATCATTGATCAAGTTGCAACCCAAGACAGCCCGGATTGAGCGCAACGGAAAAATTCTCGAGGTACCCGCAGATAGTCTAAAAATCAACGACATCTTCATTGTGCGTCCCGGTGAGAATTTACCAGTTGATGGGGTTGTAATTGAAGGATCTTCTAGCGTTAATGAATCCATGTTAACCGGAGAAAGCTTACCTGTCGGCAAACAGAGAGGCGTAAAAGTATTTGCCGCTACGATTAATCAGCAAGGTTTGCTCAAATGCCGCGCAACCAGTGTTGGTGCCCAAACACAACTCGCCGCAATTATCCATCTGGTGGAAGAAGCACAAGGATCTAAAGCACCGATTCAACGTATGGCTGATAAAATCTCAGGAATCTTTGTACCAGTTGTCGTGGTAATCAGCATCCTGACTTTGGGAATAACCTGGTGGCTTACTGGTGGTTTTGTTACTGCTCTTATCAATGCAGTCGCAGTTTTGGTCATCGCTTGCCCGTGCGCATTAGGATTAGCGACACCAACTGCCATTATGGTCAGCACTGGACGAGGCGCACAAATAGGCGTCTTGGTTAAGAACGCAGCGGCATTGGAGCATGCTGAGAAAATCCAAACCCTTATAATCGATAAAACGGGCACGCTTACCGAGGACAAGCCAGAAGTTACCGACATTGTACCGGTGCAATCCATTAGCAAGCAGGATTTATTACAAATCGCAGCTTCCTTGGAACACGGCTCGGAACATCCGTTGGCACGAGCTGTGCTTAACTGCGCACAACAAGAACAATCACACCTTCAATCAGTTAACGATTTTAAAACGATTACCGGCAATGGCGTTACGGCCTACTTGCATGGGATAAAATACCTGCTTGGTTCCCCAAAATTTCTAACACAACATAATATTGCCATTGATAAACAAAAAATAAGCAGCTTACAGGGAAAAGGAAAAACCGTTATTGGTATTACTTCTGTTACTCATAACACCGGCAAAATACTTGGGTACTTAGCCATCGCAGATCAGCTACGCGACACCTCTATCCAAGCAACCAACGAGTTGAGATCCTTAGGTATTGAGGTAATTATGCTAACCGGTGACAATACTGTAACTGCAAAAACAATTGCCAAACGTACTGGCATTACACAATATCGCGCTGAGATGTTGCCACAGGATAAAGCCACAGAGGTATTGAAAATAAAAGCCAGTGGCAAATTTACGGTAATGGTCGAGGATGGGATTAACGATGCACCCGCTCTAGCTGCTGCAAATGTTAGCTTTGCTATTGGCGCCGGCTCGGATGTAGCGATTGAAGCTGCCGATATCACTCTGATTCGCAATGATCTGATGAGTGTCGTCGATGCTATTTCTCTATCGCGCGCCACACTTCAAAAGATCCGTCAGAACCTAATTTTCTCTTTTATCTATAATATATTGGGAATTCCATTGGCAGCCGTCGACATGCTTAATCCGGTCGTCGCCGGTGCCGCCATGGCTATGAACTCTGTATCAGTTGTCAGCAATTCGTTGCTATTGAAACGATGGCAAACCAATCATGAATAATTTTCTTTAGGAAAAAGATGATGCAAACTGCCACCATCATAATAAAAGGCATGACCTGTATAGGCTGTGTTAATAGCGTCAAAACGGTTCTCAAGAATCTATCAGGAATAACCCGAGCGGAAGTAACGCTCGAACCCGCCCAAGCAAGTATTCAATATGACTCGAACAATATCAATATTGATCAAATCAAAGAAGCTATAGTCGATGCAGGTTTTGAAGTAATAAATTAAGATAAGCCACCACACGACACGCTACTAATAGATTGTTTCTCGGATACATGTAAGTATCGATAGAAGAAACAGTGATTGAATTATATCAACCACCTGAAACAAACCAGAGTTAAGATTGATAGAAACTGTCTGAAGGACGATGACGATTACATCAATTTATCATGGTCACACCTTTCTGCTTAAAACCTGAAACAATATCTATCAGCCATTTCTGCTTTCCCTCCAATGATCTGTCAGAATTGCCAGAATAAAGCACCCCGCCGCAAGCAGCGGGGTATTAACAGCGCTCTACAATCTGCTGGTTTTCAACCAGCTTTCGCCCCAAGGGGGCGGGGAATTAAACCCGCAAAGATTCAAAAATTTCTCCACGTTAACTTGAATAGGTAACAAATTATTGAACAAAATCTTCTGGAAAAGGTATATTCATTTTCTCACGATTTAATGCATTTATTTGCAAGTTTAGTTGATCAATATTTGACCACCCCGAGCTATCTACAGATGGAATCCAACGTGCACGCAAATATCCCTTTCTATCTATGAGAAACTCCATATGATCTGGAGTTGTTCCTCGGCCAATAATATCAGGATGACTCAAGGTTCTACGTGATAATGCAAAGCTGGTTGCAATTTCAGCAGCGCCTTGAGTAACAATTGGAAAAGGTAGCTCATTAGCTATTAATTGCTTCATATCTTCAACAGTAAGATCTGTATTTGGCACTGCGAGCAACATAACATCTTGCTCCTTTAACCTTCCATAAGCCTGTTTTAACTGTTCCAAACGACTCATAGACTGAGGCCAAGAAAAAACGACCATCAAAACAGCTTTGTTTTCTCTAAATTCTTGCAATGTGCCTGGACTTCCATCATGACCCTGGTATGAAAAAACTGGTGGCTTTACATATGCTTTATTGGGCACAATCTCCGGTGTTAAAATCCGTGCCTGATAGCCGCGTGATAATGCATGAATATAATTAACCAGATCCCATCGGTCTTCATCAGATAGTTTATCGATGTAACCTGGCATATCTGTATTTACCATACCGTTCGTAATCCAGTTATAGAAATCTCCTGGCGTATGTTCTATGGTATGCGGTTCAATTAGTAGATCCGGCAATTTTGTGGATAAAGTTCGTGACTTAATACCATTACCCATTCCCTGCGGCCCATGACACTCCACACAATGCTGTGCAAATAATGTAGCGCCATGCGCCACAGAAATCACATCAAAAGGTACAGGTGGTCTCCGATAGGTTTCAGGGTAAGCTTGGATTGTCAGAGCTTGCAATGCAATCGCTCCCCCTGATATAAACAATAAAGCTGGAATAAAAATTAGACGCTTTATCCCCCAGTTTCTTAACCAGCCTAGTTGTAAAATCGCTATAGCAGCCACCAGAATCGCCACGCCACTCCAAACTTGAATAGCAACATTAGGTTGATTCCAAGTGGCAATAACCGAGAAGCGAAATGAAAATGGCCAATTTTCAATAAGTGTATGCTTTGCAGGGGTTGTATTGGTAATGATGGTGGCTAATAGAAGTAGTAGCAACGCCAAAATAAATTCAATACGGACCCATCTTCTGATTCCATTGTTACCGTTACTAACATCAGAATCTTGTTTACAATTTAACAAAGGCAACCAGTAAGAACGTACTCCCGCGGCAATTAAGAGAATAATAACTAATAAGAATATTTTGATACTTAAAAGCCAACCATAGGGAGTAGCAACTAATGCAGCATAATAGCCATCAAATATCTGATTAGCGACTATTAATCCAGTGAATATAATTAATAGCATTACCGGTAATGCTACCGATGAGAACCGTCTCAATATATTAAATTTATTTGTTTTATTTGTTTTATCAAAGATTAGCAGCATAAAAGCTGGCAAAGCTCCAAACCATACCCCAGCAAGAATGAGATGAAGCGCATATGGCATTACAGCAGTTACTGAAAGCTCCTCTGCTGCGGCATGGCTAGCTAATGAGCTTGCAATGAGCGGTAGAGTCGCAATTGCAACACATAAAGCATAGCGCCACCGCGTTTTAGACACATTGCAAAGATATAAAATTGCTAGCAACAGCAGTATTGCTGCTGCGAAACGCAAAATCCAAATCTGTCCTACACGTGTATCTCCTAATAATCCCAGCCAGACTTCATACTCCCCTAAGCTGTTAGCACTTCCAGTTACTTGTACTATGGTCGTAGCTAGAATTACAAGCAAGCCTGTCAGCATACTCACAGCCAACCATGGAAACAGGCGCTCTAACCGCCCTACCCATACTTCTGAATGAATTTGCTTTACAGTGCTCGTAATTATCAAAAATAAACAGCTGCCAAGCAAAATTAGATTTGATACAAGCTGAACCCAGCGTGCTAATGTTGCAATTGCATCTACCATTTATTACAGTAAGTTATTTTTTAACACTAAAGTCATATTTTGACTCAATGACATGACCATCTACAGACATCACCCGATAATGGACGGTATAAAGTCCGGGTTGAATCTGAGGCAAATTTAATATGATAGATTTTGAATCATGTGTAAGTATCTCTGGCGTATCTTCAGTAACTAGTTTTTTATTCGAGTCTTCTACTGTTACTGATGCATAAGATCCCTCTATTTTCTCATTAAACCAGAGCTGTATTTGTTTAGGGGGGGTAGAAAGCGTAGCCCTACGTGGTGGCTCAGATTTAACTAAAGTAGCATGCGCTATTGCAGGATTAACTTGAAATAATAAAGGAAGTAGCGTTAATAAGGCAACAAAAGCTGCTACTTCTCTACTACCATATTTTGATGGTCGCTTATTTTGCACAATTTTTCCTCGATACTTTGTTTATATTATTTTTCCAATAATTATTGGATACTTTTCGTAAGGATGAGTTCATCGCTCATCCTTAATTCAACTTCATAAATTATTCACTAAGCCGTTGCATCTCGTTCGTCAGTTTTACGTTTACGCATCATGATAAAAGCTGCAGCCCCCGCAATGAGCATTACTATTGGTGCAATAATTGCAACCTTCGATACCGGACGACCTTCCCCTACTGAAAATGGAAACCTCGATACATAGTCCTGCGCACCTCCCGTAACCGTCACCAGTCCTACAAACTTACCCTTTTCCGGAAAAACATGCTCTA
>Ga0268299_1002054_pt1 | contig 27283 bp, 22 predicted proteins | sample NOBtaG_FD_193484 | JGI IMG/M metagenome (GOLD analysis project Ga0268299, IMG submission 193484) | Activated sludge microbial communities from bioreactor in Nijmegen, Gelderland, Netherland - NOB reactor | ecosystem: Engineered > Bioreactor > Aerobic > Activated sludge | place: Netherlands...
ACGGGGCGTGCAGCTCGACTTCATTCGACCGGGGAAACCCGTCGAAAATGCCTTCATTGAATCATTCAACGGACGGCTGCGGGATGAGTGTTTGAATGTACATCAGTTCGCCTCGCTGGCTGAGGCTCAGGCGATCATCGAAGCCTGGCGCGTGGACTATAATACCCGCCGTCCCCACAGCTCACTTGGGCACCTGACGCCAAGCGAGTTCGTCAGGCAACGTCAGGAAGAACAGGACACCGAAAAAGTCGTCTGCTCTCCTTAAGAGCTGTCTCGGAATGGGGTCAACGTCACTCCATGGCCCTCCAGGGCCTCACACCGGCCGAAAAATTGGCGACATTTCTCTCGCCACTGACCCCATCATCACCACCCACGCCATGCGCACACACGGGGGCCGCTGCTTGACAAGTCATTACAGTTGCAGAGTTGTAACGAAGAGCGGCCGCATGACGCGCTGGCGGGCTTGCCGCCGACCATGTATCGGGCCCAACTTGAATCCAGAAGTTCTCCCGTGATCGTGTCTCATTGACCGGGGAGCTTACATCAGGATCGCCGACACATCCAGCGACTCACGAACCAGGTCGCGCACGAAGTGAGCCAGATGCCCTGCGGGCACCAGCTCCTGTACGGACGGAGGCAACAACACCCACTGATCGACATCCCAGGATTTGAATGTTTTAGCCATGCCGCCTAGAAACCACAGTGTGCGCTGTCTGTCCAGGCTAAAATGCACATTACTCGGACAGGCTCCTAGGGGAGAATAAGGGGCTTGGAACCATCACCACATCCTAATGTGTGCAGCCTGGCACCAATGGGAGCATGGTTGAGAAACCAACGACCGGAGAGGGTACATAGAGATTGCGCGAAGGAGCATTGTACTAGATGACACAACGGAACGCGGCTTGACCGCGCTGCTCGTTCATGGGAGCACTACAGAGCTTACATGGTGACCACCGTTTCCTCATGCACTGGTCATTTACCCAGCGAATCTCAGGCCCCTCTGACATGCTACCGATGGGTCTGCCAGGACTGGATTCGCCTACATATTTGCCCCAGCCGCCTGATAAATCTGCATCAATTGACGGTAGTTGCTCTCAGCTGAATATGACCGGTCGAATTCCGCTCGGGCTGTTTGACGCATCTCGGCGAGAGCTTGAGGATGTGATAAGATCCATTCGATTTGAAGATACAGATCGTGAGCACTCCCGGGGCGAAACTGACGGCCCGTACGACCATGTTCGACCAAGGAGGACAGACTGCCGATATTACTGGCTACAATGGGGAGTCCCGCTGCATATGCTTCAACGACAGTCATCGGAAATCCCTCATACCACAACGACGGCAGAACGAGAACTTCGGCATTCTGCATTAACGCGTTCACCTGCTCGCGAGGTTGATTACCTAACCAGACCACTCCCGGAATCTGTTCCATCCCCTTAGACACCATAGAGGACAGCGGCCCGTCGCCGACAATCTTGAGCGGCAATCGCATGCCGATGTGTTGCCACGCTTCCAATAGCACTGCGAGTCCTTTCTCCTCCACGAGTCGCCCTACGTAGAGCGCGTAGCCGTCCTTCCCTGATGCACTTGGTGGCGCGGAATGGAGGAAGTTAGGTTTTACACTGATGCGATCAGCCGGCAACCCACCCTCAATGAATTTCTTACGGGCAAAATCGGATAAGGCGATGTACCGGTCGACTTTTCTACTCCATGTTGATACCCACCGATGAGTGCTCAACATCGCTGCGGTAACGACGGTGGCGGCTCGACTGTTTTGATAACAGCCATGCAGAACGCCAGGCCAGAAAGTGGCAGTTCCAAGACAAGCTTCACATGTGTGCCCTGCACGATACAGAATGGCCGAAGGGCAAAGAAGGCGATAGTTGTGGAGGGTTTGAACAACCGGAATATGAAGAGCTTGCGCAGCGTAGTAGATCGCCGGAGAGAGAAGAGGGAAGATGTTGTGACAGTGCATGACCGCAGGCCGCTCACGTTCGATCAATGTTCGAATATGAGTGCCTGTCTTAGTGTTCCAGAAGGTTTTGGCGACCAGGCACCATTTACTTAGGTCTGCGATTTCGTGATTAGAAGCGCTAAACCGGATAACTGTGTGTCCATAGGCTTCGAGAAGGTCGCCCTCCTGGTGAAACACCTGGTCCTCTCCCCCAGGCTGCTGATAGAAATTATGGACAAGCAGGACCTTCATCGCAACAAACGATCACGCCATCACTGGGGATGGTCGACTATATAGTAGCCGTGGGGGGAGGTTCACGGAAACCGATGGAATATGCCATCAACCTGTAGCAATTGCCCCGTTGAGGAATTTGAGAATCCTGGCTCAAGTGAAACCAGTTGAAAGCCTTTCTTCGCAAGATGCTCGATCATCGCAGGAAAAAGCATTTCTCCTCGATACAAGGGTATGAGCGACATCTCAAGTTGAATCGTGTCAATTGACTCCAGCGCCCGGTTTGCCCCGTTTAGAACTTCCCTTTCATAACCTTGGGTATCGACTTTTAGGAAAATATGGTCCTGGCCAGCGCACAGCTGATTGAACAGCGAGTCCAACGTTTGAATGTTGACGGCTTCTGTGCCTATGGTTCTAGCTGCGGGAGCGGCTTCCACGTGGCTTGCGAGGATCTGGCAGAATGAACTACTCTGCAAATTCCCCGACACATTGATATCGCAGGAATGATCCCGCTCTCCAAGCGCGACGTTCAAGACTGACCATGCGGAATCAGAGTGGGCTGTCTTCCGAAGCTGTTGGTAGGCTGATGTCAACGGCTCAAAGGAAATAATTCGCCCCTGATAGCCTAATTCCCTCAATTGGCGACCGTACTGCCCAGTATTTGCACCGACATCTAGGACTAATTCGATCTGATAAGTGGAGAGCAGACGCGCCCGCCTTGCCAGGGGATGGGAAGTTGGTGTAAAGCGCACAAGATCCATCCCACACCGATGCAAGGCTCTCTTCATGGCCCGTTGGAGTGGCATCAATCCTTTCATTCTTTCGATCTCTCCCTCTTACAGGCTGCTTGGCTCTTGCCGTGAAGCGAATCGTTGCATACCCGGCGCGCCGCCTCCTCTAGGGAGATACAAGAAACCGCCCGTTCGGGTCCTGGCCGGCTTCAGACCACTCAACTGTTGATAAAGGTCTTCCCAGCCAAACAAACGGCTGCTTCTGCCTTCCAATCACATAGGTATTAGAGTCAAAACGATTTCTATTTGTCTTGCGCTCACGTGTGTATTTTGGATCGACGGCCACTCCTGATGCCCCGACATTCATCTCCACATGGTTGTCATGCACATAGAGCCCTTCTACTTCATAAAGACCCTTAGGCCCCTTTCCGCGTTCTTGATGCACTCCCACGATGCCGTTCGCATTCGAAAGCACTTGATTCCCCTTCACCTCGACGTTCGAAGAGGCAGCAACAAGAATTCCTGCCCCCATATACCATCCAATACCGAGACCGTTTCGTTTCAATAAATTGTCGACGATGAGCGCGTCATAACTAATCTCATGGAAAATGCCTGGACCGTAATTGTCTTCAACAAGATTCTCCTCGTAGCGCACGTTCAGATTGTCCGCATCTGTCCAGAGGCCCGGCCCTGTATTGTGATGAACGTGATTATGTCGTACTGTCAGATCCTTAGTGCGCACGAATTTTGCCCCACCAGCTTCCCACCAATAGTCAAATCTGCGCGTATTGTTATATGCAATCTCATTGTGCTCGATGAGTCCGCCAGTGCCCTGGGCATTGATCCCCAACTGCCCGTTGTGATGAATCTGGTTATGGCGAACCTCCGCCCCCTCATCGACCCTCAACCCAGTCCCATGGTTTTGTCGTATTGTATTGCCCTCTACAATCCACCCACGTCCAGTCCGTACTGTGGTGCTGTAATTGTGAATGGCCCCCATCTGAGCGGGATTGGCAAATTTCTCGATGGTCAATCCTCGAATTGTAACGTTCTGGGTGGAACCGACAAAGGCAGCGGGTGTAACACTCACTTCAAAGATATGCGATTCTGGATCGTCGGCCACATGAATCTCTTCCCGTTCAAAATCAAAATGCCACAGTCCAGGCTTGAGGCCACTCAGATGCTCCACAGGCTCCAATAACACATCATCCATAAACATATCCTGAGAATACTGACAGCTGTGTGATTCACCGCGATCCCTATTTTTTGTGCAGACACCCACGGCTTTGCCGCGCTTCCGCTGACCTGATAACACCCAGTGGTTGTCCTTTCGGATAAACCCTTCCAGCTTCTCTGCGCCTGACAGAATGGTTCCCTCAGTTCCAATAAAACTTTGCCCATCTTTGGGCTCTATCTGTTGGATATAGTGGATGCCAGGAGAAAACTGAAAAATTGTACCGGATGGAGCCAAAGCAGCCATTTTGTGAACTGAATCGTGAGGGTGCACTGTGACGATTGAGGCACGCCTGAGATTGTGCACGCTTGGCTCCTTGGTTTGTGGCAACTCTACCACAGGTGGCACCAACAGCGATTGATTTTCGTTGGCTTCAACTGAGCGCACCGCGGACAACCAATGGCACGTGTCACCCATATCCACATAGGCCACACAGACAAGGGCCAGCGTACAACATCGCATTGCTGTCAGGAGTTTCTTCATTAGGACTCGCATTCGCGCTCACATCTGTCGAGGCGTGGGGATAATTGCTATGTCCGCTCCACGCGGCTGTGCTCAACCCTCCTGAGACACTGTGCGACGTAGAGGGAGACACAGAGAATAACCATCGAAGGATATTCTTGGAATCGTTCCAAATACCAACTCATTCCAAGGCTCACCACTGACGCACCGACAATCAACGAAACCAATGTGACACCTTCCTCATGATACTGAGGGTAACGACTTAGCCTTAAACCATTTCGAAACGAAATCCCGGCCACCACGAAGGATGCACCCAATCCCAGTAGCCCGAGATCGGCGACCAATTCTAAATAGCCGTTATGTGTGGATGTCGGAGTCCAGTGAGAAGCGAACGATTGAACTGTTTTAGGTGACCAGAACGCTCCAAATCCGACTCCTGCCCATAGATTGCCGGACAACACGTGCCAGAGACTCTCCCATAACGGAACTCTTCCACTTAGAGTACCGATCGATTCGTCACTTCCTCGCTGCCAGATAACCTCCGAGCCAGGCATCAGGAACAGAATCAGACATCCTGCTAGGAAGCCCATAACACTAAGTATCCTGAACAGTGGTTGTCTCGGTTTGAGCCACTCGATGGTAAGAATGCCGAGAACCACTGCAACTAAGGTTGTTCGTGACTTCGTCAGGAGTAAGACCACGGCAAGTAAGGCGAGATGAAACAGTTTTTCGGAAGACTGGGGCCAGATATCCTTTCGAGACCGAGTTGCCCAGACAACCAATAATCCAACCGCGAATACCCATGCCGTCAAATTCTCTGCATCGCGTCTTCCCAATCGCCATGCCGGATCAGACAGGCCAACATCTCCATGAATGATACTCAGGCTCACAACAAGAAGTGCTGCCGTCGAACTGATCCAGACAATCGTACGGGCTAGGGGCAAGAATCCCCCGTCCTTTCTACCATAGTAGACCACTCCGACACCTGACACAAAGCCTACGACACAGACTGGGATCATGATTCGACGGAGGGTCAGGGTAGGATCCCAAGACCACAAAACCGATGAGCATATAAAAAGCAGATACAATGTCAGCCACGGGATGAGGTTGATGTCCATCACTTCGAGCGGGCGCTGGGTTATGAAATACACTCCCAGCAGAAGAAGGAGCGGAAACACAATCTTGTTCACTAAGCTGCCGGATTCGATCGTTTCGGCCACATCTGAAACATCAACGATGTAGTCATCGGGACGAGCGGCAAACATTCCTGACATTGTGGCAAACAGAAGTGCAATCACCGCGAGCGTAGCAGGGGATGGAATCTCCACGATTCGGGCCCAACAAAGCATGGCAGCAAGGACCAGAATGACTGCGGGAACTAAAAACGACAGGGAAATTCCTATACCTAACAACATGCTAAACGCGATTAGGCTGGCCCAGAAGAGAACGGAGTTGCTTCGGTTGTCAGGTGAGGCCGCGAGCATGGCCATATTATGTCTGCTCCAAATACCGTCGATAACCCAAGGGATAGCAGCCTGTTAAGAGCTTCCATGTCACACGTAACGATTGCGCCACGCACTTTTTGAATTGATACAGCGCAGGTGGTGAATTTTGCCAATATCGGGCCCGAATTTTGAAATCCTCGGCATTGCTTCGATCCCGTAGACGTCTATTCTTTTGCTCAGGGTAAAAACGCATATGTGACCAGAGCGCTCGCACATGTTTAATTTGCCCGACATCAGCGAAACGGATCCATAAGTCCGCATCCATTGCGAGATCAAATTCAGGATTGAGTCCCCCGGCTCTCTGATAGAGATTTCTCCTCCAGAACATCGACATGCCGGGGATATAGTTATAGGTGTACATCCACAAAAAGCGATTGAAAGGAATTTCCCGTTGAACTCGAAGCGCGGCACCTTGCTCATTGATCCATAGCGTATCGCCGAAAACGGCATCCACGAATGGATGCTGCAGAAAATACTCCGCCACCTCTTTGAGAGTCGTGGGAGTATGCAAGTCATCACTATTGAGCCAGCACCAAATATCGCCCGTCGCTCGAGCAAACCCTTTGATTAGCCCCCTCGTTTGACCACCATCAGGTTCGCTGACCCAGTATGCCAAATGTGGAGAATAAGCTTGGAGAATCGATCTACTACTGTCGGTGGAGCCGCCATCAATCACAATGAGTTCTAACTTTGGATATGATTGTTCGAGGACACTCCGTAGGGTTGTCTCCAAGAACCGATCTTGATTGTAAGATGGAACAATAACGCTGATAGTTGGATAGTTCACGCGAACCTCCAGAGAGGAAACTGATCAATGAGCTGACCAAAGCAGTCCATCACAGTGTCACCTGTATCCAAGCCATCTCGTGACTCCAGGTAGAAGAGCGAGACATCGAGTAAATAGGCGAGGAGTTGCAGGGAGGGTGCCTTGCAGCCCTGGGGTGACCCGGCAATCAATGTACCGAGCCTAGTCACCTCTCCCAATACGTGCTTAATCTTTGAGAACGTGATACTCGATCTGACCGCCAGAGGCATCAGAAAGAAGTGAAACAGATCGTAGAGAGGCAGGTAGCCGAAGCTTGCATACTCCCAGTCAAACACAGCCAACTGGCCAGCACGGAGTCGCATATTCCATGGAGCAAAATCACGTTGGGCAGCTACCACGGTCGTGGGTCCATCGGCGTAGCCGGCATCGAGATGAGAGAACGCCCGCGAAGCGCGCTCCATCCATATTTGTGACAGGTGTGGGGTGAGTGCCTCAAAACGTCTGGACATTTCACGATACATCTGGGTTTCGTGATAAGGGCACTCTTCCCGAAACAGATCTTGGAAGGCCGAGAGAAATCGTATGTGAGGAAATCCTGGTTTCGAGCTGACAAAGGCCCCGGAGCAAACCCCCTGCATCACCATCCACGCATCCGCAACCTTACCGTCTGCCAGTAAGGTCGGTGTGTATTTCCGCATGCTGGGCTCGGCACTCAAGCGTCTCAGCCACTCCACTTCTCGTTGCACCTGGCGTATGGATAGAGGAGTGCTACCGATCTTCGCCACGGCAACTTCCTGCCCATTCTCGTTCAGAAACAAAACGGTCTGCTTGCGAAACGGCCCTGGTGTTCCCAGTCGAATCACAGCGTGGAGAGCTTCAGCGCCGACCTTGCTTTTGATCTCACGCAGCGCAGGCCCCTCACAAAAATAGTCGCGTGACGGCACTCTCCGAAGGAACTGCCGCAGCGAGCGGATCTGCAAGCCTAAGCGTGTCTTGTATGGAAAAAAGAAGCGGAGCCCTTTCCGACACCAGCGATGGTTCAGCGGCACGATCAGGCGCGCCTCGCGTCCTGATGGATAGGACCGATGCGTTGCCATACCTGCAGATGAAGCCAGCATAACGGTTAGCTCCGGCGCCGAGCCGCCAGTCAAGACAATCTGAGAGGGTAGGGGAGGGATTAGCATTTATCGGGCCGATTCTGGCTGAAACAGACGGACGGCTTCGCCTGATGCTGCCTTATTCGCCACAACCTGGTGGTATAGTGCCGACATCAGCAGGCCCTTTCGTTCCCAGGTGTATCGCTGTAAGACGGCTTTCTGTCCTGCCTGCCCCATGCAACTCCAGGCTTCGACGTCAGTGGCTAACCACCGCATGGCAGCCGAAAGATGTTCAATGACTTCGTCGGGTGTATTGGCCTCGACTTTGACGCCGGCTTCAGCTGGAACGATCGTACCAGGCCCGCCCAGATTGAGGCATAGTACCGGCAGGCCAGCCGCCATGGCCTCCAGGCAGACGAAGCCGCCCGATTCATGAAGGCTGGGGTGGAGCAGCACGTCGGCATTTCCTAAGTGGTGGAGCGTTTCGGCCTGAGACAACCTACCCAAGAAGCGGACACGGCTGTGCAGACCTAGTGAACACACCAAAGATTTCAATCGGTCACGTTCAGGGCCGTCTCCGATTATCCAATACTCTGCCTCGACGATCTGTGCTTGGGCAAATGCCATAATGGCAAGATGAAAACCTTTTAAATGTAACAAGTTTCCTATGCTGATGAATACCCGGGCTCCATTGGCAGAATAGACACGCGAATTGCCAGTCAACGCCTGTTCACCGATAGCACATTGCGTCAAGACGGACACGCTTTGTGGACGAAGGGCCTGGATTCGGCTAGCCGTCTCTTGTGTTGTGGCCAAGATCAGGCGCGCGCGTCTAACGGTGAGACGCACAAAGGGATCCCATTGTCCTGCCCATCGGGCTAATGACCGCAGGGTCTCGTAAAATCGCCCAAAGTGGCTAAACGTAGATTTAAAGGCCGAGGGAGCAGATTCGCCACCACCGACAGGTCCCCACACAAGCGGGACTGGGAGAAACACTAGAAAGGATGGAGCCCAATATTTTGCAAAGGTGACGTGGTGAATCAAGTCGAAGACCCACTTGGCATGCTCACGCTTAACGAGGCAGTACGCTCCGATCTGCCATAGGTAGTAGTAAATAAAAATGCCGAACAAACCGCGCTTCAGATGCAAGACCCAGGTGGGCAAATCGTAGTAGATGAATGAAGGACGTGGAGCATCGTGCTCTGCGCACCAGGCTTCAATAGCCGGCCTATTATTCGCGCGTGTCACAACCCAGACATCATGATGTTTGGCCATCTCCAAAGCCATGTGCCAACCTAAGGCCGGCTCAGAGCCTTTGTAGGGTTCACAGGCATACGCCGACATAAGAACGCGCAGGCGCCTCATGGACTCTCCTATCAGTTTCAGCTACTCACGCAGACTGGCAAAGACGAAAGTTCGGCCACTAGACAATTTGCCAGAAACTCAGGCCTCATTGTGAGGATGATTGGGCGAATCGTTGGGCCACGCGCTGTTCTAAATAGCGCAACAGAATATTTTCGACGTCAATTACCACGTCATCGATGGATTGAGATGCATCGACGACATGGCCGCAAGACATCGCACGCACTAACTCCAAATAGGATGTTCTTTGCCGCTTAAGTTCCTGGCACGAAACCTCCTGCTTACGTCCTTGCACAACCTCTACTGGAGCATCCAGTAGAATCAAAATATCCGGGCTTGGAACACATCTCCCCATCCACCTGGCAAGCCAAGATGGTCCACTGTACCGATACCGCCGAGGATCAACCACCAAGTCGTAATAATAACGATCGAAGACTACTAACGTGGAACCCACCAGCCGCGGGAGAACTTCGTGCAGATATCCTCCGGTAAAGACCACCCACCACCAGATCAGCTTCAGAAGGGATGCACATAAGCCACGCGGGGCAAGGCCATGCGGGTTTGTCACAGGACCAACTGTGCGAACAACATGCCTGAACCTGGGCCACAAATGATATGTCTTGGTTCGTCGGAAGGCTGGAGCCAGGTCCCGAACAACTCGCTCAATAACTGTGCTCTTTCCAACCCCATCAGGCCCCAATAGAACGACGTGGAGTCCAGTCGGGCGTTTGATGCGGGAAACAGTTCGCAGCAAGTCTCTACCCAATGCCATAAGAGTTGGTCGAAAACGGTCCCGTAACACTTTCTGTAGTGCAGGCATGGCTGCTCGCACCGATGTCCAGTTGGATTGTTCTGCTGCCCTTGCAATGTCGAGTGCGTCTGCCTCTGGAAATACAAGGCGGAGCCCCGCCAGGGTACCATTGGGATCAAGTGACCACTGCCCACTGAGGTAGCCGGCCTGATTGTCGGTCAGCTGCAGCTTGTCGATCTTTTTGAGAAGGTAGTACATGAAGGCTAGGGCTGGCGCCGGCACAGAAAACGTACAAGTGGTGCGTCCGTTAGGATGAACTTGAACGCACCCGTTAAGCAATGCATCCGCTGTCAGTAGGCGGCGGCAGTTCCTCACAAAATCGATACACACGTCTGGGTGCACAAAGACCAGCTGGCTAGTCCGTGATCTCATGGAGAGAATGAAATACCAACAGGAGTCCTCATGTTGAATCGACTGAAGACATCTCAGCCCATGTGCGGAGCAATACTGCAGTAATTTCACGGCAAATGGTTCGATGCAGGCGGTCTTGATTACGATGTCGATATCACTCTCGACTTGAACCGGAAATTGTCGAGTGTCGCCTACGATGACGGCCGGAATGTCACAGGTATTCAGAAAGGCCACAACGTGTTCGGCGATGGTCAGTACAGCCGGTGAGATACACGCATGACGCGTCGATCGATCCATATGTAAGACGTCTTGCCTCGGTGGTGTATTTGCTCGCCCTCCGAACTTTGAGGAGTTCTGTCTAGGCATCTTACCTTCGTGCGTCAGAATTGCCAGTGACGTTTGCGTCCTGTGGCCACCTGCTACAACGATCAAGTTCGAAAGACCTTGTGAAATTAGCCCATTCCATGGATGACCTTTTCCGGGTCGGAAACCGGTGTGGTTATAGTCGAGGGAATGTTTCTACCAGAGGGGGTTTCGTCAGTTGACGTATGGGCCAACTCGTCCAGCACGGAGAGTGGTGGTGAAGCACGATCACCGCGATACCGAATAACATGTGCTGGATTTCCCGCGACGATGGCTCCTGCAGGCACCGACTTTGTAACGACGCTGCCCGCTCCGATTACGGCCTTATCTCCTATCCTTACGCCTGGTAGCACGATAACGCGCGTACCGATCCACACATCATTTCCGATGATGATAGGACGGGTCGGTAATGCGCCCTGTTGATTAATCGGAATCTGGATTGCTTCGAAGGCATGGGCGGACGACATCAGCACCACATCGGGGCCCATCACAACATCTGCCCCTAGTTCCAAGTCACACTCTGCTCTCAGATTTCTACCTAACTGAGAACGATCACCGACTCGAATGTGCTGACCGGTACCAAAATAGGCTCTACTCTTGACAACTACGCCCTCTCCGCAGTGTGCGACAATGTATCTAAGCAACAATCGGCGCACCGAGTATGCAAGTCTCCATCCCGGCACCGGTTGGGTCGGAAGGTATTGTGCCACTCCATAATAAAGTGTCAATGCTAGGATTCGTAATGGTGTGCGGAGCATCATGTATGTTTGCCAGCCGTAGAACCTATAGTCGACAGAACTGGTCCTGGCGCAACACAAGTGTGCGCAACAGGCAGTGGGCCAAGGACGGTATGACACCGCCACAGAACAATTGCGGTCGCGCAATAAGCAGTGACGAGTCCAATGGCGGCGCCTAAGAGACCCCATCGGACAGACAAAAACAATCCCACGGATACGGTCACTATTGAGGCGCTAGTGTAAGCCCAAAAAGAACTGTCAGGTCGTTCTCGGGCTCGCAGGGCACTTCCGAACACCGTAGTGATACCGGTCAGTATGGGAAGCAGTCCAAGAATGCCCACTACCTCAGTATAGGCATCGTATTTGGCCATATAGAGCGAGGTAACAATTGTCTTTCCGAATATCGCTAATATCAACCAATACGACAATCCAATGCCGACTAGCGTCGCGAGTGCTATATTTAGCGTCCATCGATAAGTCGGTTGTGTGCGGAGCGTGACCAATAGCGGCACTAAAATCGTGCCAATTGCGGCGAATGCCTGTTGAGCTGGCATGATCAAACTAAGTAATGCTTTTAGCGCCCCAGCGGCCTCAATCCCAAGCCAGATTGGGAGGCACAACATATACAAGTTGCCTGGGACCCACATCATAACATTGGTGCTGCTGGCCCAAATCCCGTATCCGCGATGCGCGGCCCAAACGTCGATCTTCAAAGCATCATGCTGCCGCGACGCTGACGTTGAAAGGCCTTTAGTTAAGGCCCATCCCGCCGTGGCGCTGGCCAATCCGACAATTAACAATGCGGACAGCACTGATAATGCACCTGCGGCATACACCAGAAACATTCCGAGCATCATCATGGCGCAATACCAGATCCCAGCCTTGGCTGCACGTTCGGGTTGCAGCATCACATAGCAGGAGCGTCGAGCCAGCCAGAGAAACAGAATAAATGGGGAGCTGAGTCCTGTTCCGACGAAGGCAACACCCACATTGCTCTGCCCCGCGAGCCAAGCGACTGTGCCGCCGAGTATGAAGAGCAGGCTCACAATTGCAGAGAAGTACCAGTGGCCGCATTCGAGAATCGAAATATACTCGCAGACTCGATCACGGAATCTGCTTTGCCCAAATACCAGCATGGGGTCCACAAACAGGCCTGCATGAATGCTTCCCAACAAGAAAAAAACAGTTGAACTGACTGCGAACGCACCATACTCCTCTGCAGTGAGCCATCGAGCTAGCAGCAAGCTAAGGGTAAAATTGGATAGAGCGAAAGCCGCCTGATCGACGATCGCCCAAAAACCATTCCCTCCCCATCTAAGAAGTAATGCCGTGCTCACTTGTTACAATTCGCCCGAATGGCTTCCCTCTATTCATCGCAGGATTTCGTTAGAATATGCTTGCATTGCCGCGCTAATTTAGGTCGCAAAAAGCGTGGCAATACACGGTTGTCTGATGTGCCAATTCTGATGGGGCTCGTCAGATGCAAAAACACATGGGACACACGCCTTCACCGTCATATCCGCCGATCATCGTATCGGTCGCTTTAGATCTAAGACAATTCCCAAAAGTTCGTGCCGAATCATCTTGAATATGAACAACGAGTTGGTGCGCAAATAGCGTTCCCATAAACGTTGAGGTTCTGTCATCAAACGGAACGCCCACTCCAGCCCATTTTGCTGCATCCATTTGGGAGCCATTTTCTTGCAGCCGGCATGGAAATCAAACGCGGCTCCCACACAGAGCTGCACACCGTTGATCCGATCGCGGTGATCATAAGCAAAATGCTCTTGTTTGGGGCAACCCAGTCCTAGAAATATTAATCCAGCCCCACTGTCATTAATGCGTTCAACAGCCGCCTGATCTTCCTCTGCTGTCAGGGGGCGGAACGGGGGGGACTCCGCGCCGACTATACGCAGTTTGGGAAATTGACGGAGAAGGTTGGCTTGTAATTGCTCCAACACTGCTTCTTGACTCCCATAGAGATAAACACCAACTCCTTCTCGCTCCGCCTGCCTGCACAATCGCAACATCAGCTCCGGGCCATAGACACGATCAGACAGACTTGCTCCACAGAATCGGTTCAGTGCCCATCGTACTGGTTGCCCATCTGGTGCGACGATGTCGAAGTGTCGCATCTTTTCGTTTAAGGAGGAGTCCTGACACGCTTCAATTAAGCCGTGCACAGGCATGTGATCCACCAGCATGGGTCTTTGTTCCTTCGCGGCCCGCATAATCAGAGCTGTCGCTTGCTCATAAGATGTTTGGCTAACGCCCACCCCGAAGAGATCCTGCTTGGGCGGTAACCCGACCCGGGGAAGCGGCCTAGACGGTACCGGACACTTCACGAGGGGGGGAGCCGAATGATGTAACATCTCTCGAACCTTCTAATGTGCTGGTTGTAACATTCCAACAGTACCCTGCGATCACAGGGTTTCAATTATGCAGCTCCCGATCCTTTTATGACGGCAGGGATGGTCTTGAAGAGAATTTTGAAATCCAACAATAAAGACCATCGGTCAATATACTCCAAGTCGAGTTCCATCCATTTTTCGAAGGACAGGGCGCTCCTCCCATTGACCTGCCACAGGCAGGTCATACCGGGGCGGACGCTGAATCTTCGGCGATGCCAGTCTTCGTTGAATTCATGAAAGTCGCGCACGGGGAGGGGACGAGGCCCCACCAAACTCATGTCGCCCTTCACGACATTGATAAGTTGTGGCAATTCGTCCAAACTTGTTTTGCGAAGAATTCGCCCAATGCGAGTAATTCTTGGATCATTCGTAATCTTGAAGGCCGCACCCTGAACTTCATTCAAGTGTTCAAGCTGCGCTTGTTGCTGCTCGGCATCCGAGACCATGGTGCGAAACTTCAAGCAGGAGAATCGTCGTTTATTCAAGCCAACTCGTTCCTGTATGAAAAACACTGGGCCAGGTGACGTGAGTTTATTGCTGGCAGCGATGAAGCCGAACAATGGAAGGAGAGCAACGAGTGCCGGCACGGCGATCGCTATGTCGATGATGCGTTTGACGAGAATCGCCTGCTCACCTATTGCTCCGGTATGAAGTGTAAAGGTCGGGTGCCGGCCAAGATTGTCCAAGGAGGGTTTGCCTACCTTCGGCGTAAATAGATCTCCCAGCACGCGGACCAATATTCCCTGCTCCTCACATTGAGCGACGATATGAGATGCCGGTTGATAATATGAGCGCATCGGTAAGGCAATCAGAACTTCGTCTACGGTGGAACTCCGCAGAAACGCCGCGAGATTCTCAAGTGACGAGACAAGCGAGAATTTCTCATGATCCCAACTCTTGAGGCCTTCCCATTGTTCATCGGCAAACCCTATGAGCCGGTAGCCTAGTTCGGATTTAGCACCAATTTCTTCGGCAAACTGTATGGCCCGATGATTCGTTCCCACGATCAGAACGTTCCGCAAATTTCTTCCCTTCTGCCTCATCCAGCCAAGCGCCGTGCGCAAGCATACCCGGCTCAAGCAGGTGAGTGCCGTTGCCACAAGCCAAAACAGAGGAAGGAATCCGTGGGATACCATCTCGATGTCGAAGAGCACTGTGACGACGCCCATCGCCAAGGTCCCGGTCACAGTTGCCTTCGTGATATCCGAGAGTTCTTCCCCCAGGCCTGAAAGCCGCCTGGACTGATAGAGTCCAAAAGTGGAAAAAATCAAATACCACACCACAACCATACTGCCGATCAAGATGACGTTCTCAATTCTGATGCGCATTGCCAGGAATTGCTCAAAGACATAGAGATCGTTCCCGCGAGCGTAGAAGAACCATGTGACGATAAAAAACGTCACGTACAGTATAAATAGATCGGCGAACTTGAGACCTTTTAATAAAACGTTTCTGCGGAAATGCACAAGAGATCCTGCAGCGAGGTTCAGCTAAAAGTGCGCTGATAATGCCTACTTGCTAAGAAATGGGATTTCTTTGCCATAGAAACATGAGCTGCGCTAGGAAAAAAGCGGCCTGGACCGTTCGGCCCTATTGATACGTCTGGGATTTTCTCAGACAGATTGTTGGGATCTATACATGTACGCAAAGTACGTAGCTGCTACGTGGCGCCACGGTATTCCATATCACCCAAAATAGCAATTGCCTGAGACGCATCGGTTGAAAATTTTGTGCCTGGTGGATCGAAACGCGACACATGTATCCATGTGGTACGTTGAGACGGCCTCAAGTGGATGCTGTTGAATTCCTGTGAAGTACGTATCGAGTATTGACCCCCATTAGGTACGCAGCACTTTGGGTGGTGCAAATTCATTTGCCAGCAAGGCACACCTTACTGCACTCTTGGCTTGCTCGCGGCCTTCCGTAACTGCTACGCTTCGTTTCGCTTTTCCATTAGCTAGAGCCTCGATTGCTGAGGGCTGCCCCATGAAACAGATCCTTCAACATAATCGATCCACCACGATACGGGTCGAGGAGGTGCCTCCGCCCACGCTACGCGGCAGCGGCCTGCTGGTCCTCAATGAGGCATCGCTCATCAGCCCGGGAACTGAAAAATCGACCGTCCAAAGCGCCCAACAGTCACTCATGAGCAGGGCCATGGAGCGCCCGGAAAAAGTCAAAAAGGTTCTGGCTGCGATCCAAAAGGATGGACTCACCCAGACCCTGTCACGCGTCTTCGATAAGCTGGATACCCCGGTGGCGTTGGGCTATAGCTGTGCGGGTACCGTCGTGGATGTGGCCCAGGATGCAGGCGCCTTCACGATCGGCGACCGCGTGGCCTGCGCGGGGCAAAACTATGCGTCTCACGCCGAAATGGTCTACGTCCCGAAACATCTCTGCGTGAAGATCCCCGATGCCGTCGATTTCGAAGATGCGTCGTTTGTCACACTCGGCGCGATCGCACTCCAGGGCGTCCGCCAGGCGGAGCCGAGGCTGGGCGACCGCATCGCGGTCATCGGTCTTGGGCTGTTGGGCCAACTGACGGTGCAATTGTTGAAAGCCTCCGGCTGCCGCGTGCTGGGTTCGGATCTCGATCCTTCCAAACTGGAATTAGCGCGTCAGTTCGGTGCGGACCTGGCTGTCGATTCCGGCGCGCTGTCTGAAGCATCGGCGACCTTTTCCGAAGGCCATGGCGTGGATGCCGTGATCATTACAGCAAGCACCAAAGACAACGGCCCCATCGAAATGGCCGGCGCGATCGCTCGCAAGAAGGGGCGGGTGGTGGTGGTCGGTGCCGTCGGCATGAATGTGCCGCGAGAACCCTATTACAAAAAAGAATTGGATTTGCGCCTCTCCATGTCGTACGGACCGGGCCGGTACGACAGCCGGTATGAAGAGCAGGGGCAGGACTATCCTTTCGCGTATGTTCGCTGGACAGAGCAACGCAACATGCAGGCCTTTCTCGAACTAGTGGCGGAGCGCAAGGTGCTCCTGAAGCCCTTGATCACCCATCGGTTCCCGATCGAACAGGCCGAGTCGGCCTATGCCCTCATGATGGAGGGGAAGGCGCCGTACATCGCCATGGTCATCACCTATCCCTCCGATCGCACGCGCTCCTTGCCGCGCACCATCACCATGGGGAAGGGACAGGCCAGTCGGGCCGTGACGATGGGGATCATCGGCGCGGGCAACCATGTGAAGGATATGCTGCTGCCACCGCTGCAGACCTTGAACCGTGTCGCAATTCGCGGCATCTGCACTGCCTCAGGGATCAGCGCGAAAACCCTTGCCGGAAAAATCGAGGCCGCCTACTGCACCAGCGACGCCCAGTCGATCCTGGACGACAAGGCAATCAACTGCGTCCTGATCGGCACGCGCCATGACAGCCATGCATCTCTCGTGGTCAAGTCGCTGCTGGCGGACAAACACGTGTTTGTCGAAAAGCCGCTCTGTCTCACCGAGGACGAGCTGCAGGAGATTCGCGCGACCTATGAGAAAAAGTCGGTCGATGGGGTACAGCTGATGGTGGGTTTCAATCGACGATTCTCGCCCCACGCGAAAGAGGCTCGCAACTTTTTCGCCTCGCGAACCAACCCGCTCGTGATGCTCTACCGCATCAATGCGGGGCGCATTCCCCCGGACCATTGGATACAAGATCCTCAGGTGGGAGGCGGACGCATCGTTGGAGAGGTCTGCCATTTTGTGGACTATATGCAGGCGCTGTGCGACGCGCTCCCAACGTCCGTCTTTGCCGGTCGAGTCGGGCGCCACAGTTCCGGCATCACGGACGATCAGTGCAGTATCACACTGACCTTCAGTGACGGATCGATCGGCACGATCATCTATAGCGCCGAAGGCAACTCCGGACTTTCCAAGGAACGATTTGAAGCGCACGCCGACGGAAGGTCTCTCGTCATGGATGACTTCATGGACACATCCTTGTACGAAGGCACCCACCACCGCAGCTTCAAGACGCCAAAACGAGATAAGGGATTTACAGAGGAAATGACCCGGTTTGTCCAGGCCATCGAGCAGGGTGGACCAGCGGTGATCCCGTTCGAGCACATCGAGGCCGTCACACGCGCCTGCCTCCTGGCCGTCAGGAGCCTCCAGACCGGCGCGACCTACCCCCTCTAGCCAGGTGCGAGAACACTAGCCCCTGGCTCGAATGTGTTGAAGGCTTCAGGGCTTGAGCCAAGGACATTACTTTGAGATGAGCCGTGGTGTCTCACACACGAGTTGGCGGGACCTGCCGACAAATGTTGTTGACCTCTCGTTGCTTATCCCGTAAGTAGGAAGCCATGTACGAAACCTTTTATAGTCTGAAGCTTAAGCCCTTCTCCCTCGTGCCCAACCCGGACTTTCTGTATCGGGGAGACACTCATCGGCTCGCGATGGCAACATTGGAATACGGTCTCCTTCACGAGGCAGGGTTCGTTGTGCTCACAGGCATGCCTGGGATGGGCAAAACCACTCTTCTGCAACAACTTCTGGCCGAACATCAGCATCATTTCACAACCGGCTTGATTACCAATACACATGGCGACATGGAAACTCTGCTCCCCTGGATTCTGCTCGCGTTCGGCCTCGGCGGAGCACAGCAGGACAAACTGCAGGCCTTCCATGAGTTCGAGCAATTCCTCGCGAAGGAGAGCATTGCCAGAAGGCGCGTGCTCCTGATCGTCGATGAAGCCCAGAATCTTGGCGCGAATCTCTTGGAGGAACTGCGTCTCCTCTCAAACCTTAATAAAGACAAAACGCCCATTCTTCAGGTCATACTGTCTGGACAGCCCGACCTGCGACAACTCTTGCAACGCAAAGACCTTACACAGTTCGCCCAGCGGGTGATGCTAGATTACAGCCTCGAACCATTCAAAGAAGAGGACACCCTGGGGTACATCGCCCATCGTCTGCAGGTCGCAGGTCGTGAGCAACCCATCTTTACGGACCACGCCACTTGCATGATTCATCGGCTGACGGGTGGCATTCCACGCCTGATCAACCAACTGTGCGATACGGCTCTGACCTATGGCTACGCGGAGGGAGCGCCCTTTCTTTCAAGCAAGATCGTGGCGCAGGCGGCGAAAGACCGGAGTAAAGGAGGCATTCTGCCGCTCTCGGACACTGACGTGCTGAAGGAGCTGACACCTGAAGAGGAAACTGCCGAGAAGACTCAACTCGCTACGTTTGCATCCCGAATCTCTTCCGCGTCAACTGCTGGCATGCGATCAGTCAACAACGCGCAGGCATCCGCGCCCCTCCATTTGCCTGGCCGTGACGGACAGGAATCCTACGAACGCGGCCTTGCGCTCAAGAAGAGCGGGTTGCATAAGGAAGCGTTGCAGCACTTTTCCCTCGCCGCTCTGGACGTTTCCCTTACATTCAAGGCCATGGCGCAAATCGGCATTTGCCTGAAGTCTCTCGGTCAGGCTGAGGAAGCTGTCGCCGCATTTCAAAAATCCCTGCAGGTGCAGCGTGGCACTTCCGCCGATACCATCCAGGTGCGATACCTGCTCGCGCGCACATTCGAATCCCTGGGGCGCATCGACGAGGCCCTTCAGCACTACCGGTGGATCCAACAGGAAGAGGTCAACTTCAAGGACGTCACTGAACGAATCGAGCGACTCAACGTCCGCCGGTCCGCATCGCCTCGCGAGGGAGCAGGCGCTGGGGACGAATCTTCCTGGGTCACACAGCTGCAACGCATTCTTGGTGCCTCCAAATAAACACCCGCATCGCTCGCTCCCTACTCCCGATCGACTGTTTCTCAAGTTTCATTCAATCCCGGCCGATGATGAGTGCAGAGGAGTATCTCCATGGGCCTAGAAGTCATCGAGATTATCGAGGACGACCAGAGTCAGGCGAGGTTGTTGGACCAAATTCTCCGCCAAGCCTCGTTTCGCACGAACGTCGCCTTTGACGGTCCGTCCGGCATCCAGGATGTCTGGCGCATCAAACCTTCCTTGGTCATGGCCGATGACAATCTGCCGGGTCTGACGGGTCGTGAGATGTGCACGCGCTTGCGCCAGGATCCGACCACCAGGAACATCCCCATCATCGTCCTGTCGGGCTTTTCGTCGGAAGAGCGCCGCGCCGAGGCCCTCGACTGCGGGGCGGACGACTACATCGTCAAACCTTACACGGCCACCGAATTGCTCGCCCGCGTGCGGGCCATCCTCCGTCGTGCCCGCCACACGTCGGCACAGGAAGAAGATTTGGCCGAGGATCTTGAACTGGTGGAGACCCTGTACGTCGCGGTGTATCGCGGGAGGCGGATGACGCTTTCCGGGCAGGAGTGGACGTCACTGCGCCGGCTGGCGAGCACCCTGGGAATGGTGGTTCCGCGCGAAGAACTGAACGCGCTGCTCTGGGGTGACGATCCTCTGCTCCACAACAGTGCGCTGGATCGGTGCATCGAACAACTCAACCACAAGCTGAGTGACGGCTCGACCGCGCCTGCCTGCATCAACATCGTGCCGGGAGGGTTCCGTTTGACCGCACCGGCTCCGTAGGAGGCCTCCGGCCGGCCAGGCAATCGCCGCTACGTCGGCACCCACTGATTTTTGTTACCAAGCGCACGGCGCAACCACGACAGATCGCCTGGTACGGCCCTGGCCCGTTTCCGCGATTTCTTCCAATCTTTCCTGATCCGATCCTGCGCCATCGTACTCAACCGTTTCCCCCAGCGACGAAAATCGGCCAACTCTTCGTATGTTCCTAACAGCCCCTGCAGGCGGATGATCTTTTTTTGACACGCCCGATGCTGGTCGGTCTGATGCTCGAACCATTCCCTCTGATAGCGAATGGTCTTGAGCCTGAGGCGCAGGGCATGGAGGCGCTTACGTGTGGGGGAGTTTCGCGCTGCCTTGATCAGCCGTCGCAACCGGCGTTGGTGGTCATGCCGTACCGCATCGAGCCGTTCAAGCAACCACGCCTCCGATGCTGTCGACGAGGGGAACGACAGTTCTCTCACGCCCTGCGCGATCTTCTCATAGGCCTCTGCCTGCCGGAGCTTCTGCACCTGTTTGTGAATTCTTGCGTCCACCAGCGCAAGATCGGACTGGAAGGCGTCGATCTTGACCAGGTATTGCCGGAAGACCTGCAGCGCGCGCAGTTTGCTGAGCCGCCGCACGCAACGCGCCATCAGATGGGCATTCTCTGCATCGCCATAGAGCTCCAGTAATGCTTGAAGTCTTCGCATGTGCGTGCGAAGGGCATGGACCACCTCAGCCGGCTCTTCCTCGTCGATCAATCGGACAATCAGCTGGAGAACGGTCGATTGATAGGCGAGGGCCTTCTGATTCAGCTGTTGAGTATGGGATGTTCTTCCGGTATGAATGGACGCTTCAGAGTGTTTCATCTGCAGCACCTCTCTCAGGATGCGGAAAAAGTCCGCCGGCGGCGTGCTCAACATCCGTGAATCGTGAAGCGTGTCTCGTCAGGATCCTCACCCGGGCTGTCACGAGAGACGAACGACGTTTCACGAACGACGGGTTATGAGGGCAGCCTTTTTGCATACCCTGTAGCACATAACGACCCCAAGGGGGCACATCGTATGGACTGCTTATTCTTCCGGCATGGCATCGCCGTTGAACGCGAAGAATGGACAGGAGCGGAACGGCACAGACCCCTCACGGACAAGGGTAGGCTCCGGACGAGACAGTCCGGGAAGGGGCTGCTGGCGATGCGACTCGCTCCAACACATATCCTTTCAAGCCCGCTGACGCGCGCCCGGCAAACGGCGATCATTCTTCAAGCATTGCTTGAGAAACCAATCAGGATCCGTATCACGGCGACACTCGAGCCGGAAGCAGACCCGCAGGCCCTCTGTTCCCTTCTCACGACGCTACCCTCCGATGCCGTCGTGTGGTGCATCGGCCACGAACCGCAACTCAGCGCGACGGCCGGCCTGCTGCTGGCGGGTGCCTCCTGTCCTGGGTTCTCACTCAAGAAGGCCGGTGCATGCCTCATCCATGTCGAGACGACCGCGCGACCGGGAACGGGGCGACTCAACTGGTGGCTCACCGCCTCACAGCTACGAGCGCATGGGTGACCTTGGCAAGCCGAGGAGAAACAGGCCTCAGCTACCAGCTCGGATTGGGCACGTGAACGCGGCGGTAGCGGAAGAATCGGATAGGCGAAACGGCGGGGTCCCGGCAGGGGACCTGATGCCTCGATCAGGTGCCGTTGTCGTCCTGGTTCGTCGTCACAAACTCAACCGGCCGTTTGAACACCTTCTCAAATAAGTCGCTCCGCCCCCGTGCCGCCCACAGTTCCAGTTCGGCATCGCCGGATGCCTGCACGGTGATCACCACGGATTTCCCGAGCTTGACGTCTACCTGCTGCACGACGGAGAACTGACTGCGATCCAACCCATCGGCAATGCGTAACAGGGCGGATAGGACGTTGATGACCCGTTGAGTGCCGGCGGGGAGCGCGTGGAACTCGTCATGTTTCCGGCTGGGAACCGACCGGCGATGGTACCGGGCGATGTTCGCCACCAAATCGATCTCCTCAGCCGTGAACCCGGAGAGATCGCTGTTCTTGATCAGGTAGTAGGCATGTTTGTGATGTTGCCGCGAATTGATCAGGTACCCGATGTCGTGCAGAATCGCTGAGAACTCCAGCCATTCGCGCTCGCGCGGCCCGAAGCCGTGCAGCGGCTTGGTCTGATCGAAGAGCTGCAACGACAATCCCGCCACATGCAGGGCATGTGTTTCGGAGACATGGCACCGATGCGCCAGCGCGAGGATGTTTCTCTTGCGCACATCGGGAATATCCCGCTCCGCCTGGATGCTCTCGTGATGTCGCTGAATAAAATCGTAAATAACCCCTTCCCGGATCGCCTTGTCGCAAATCGTCAGCTCCGTCTTCTGGAGTAATTCGAGCAGAATCCGAAAGACGATTGTCGCCGGCAGCAACGTATCCACACGCTTGGGGTCCAAGCCGGGAATGGCAAGCCGCGTTTTGAGTGAGGCGCCGGCCAGGCGCTTTTCCATCGCCGCAATTTCTTTCTCGGTCACGCGGGCGAGGTTGAGCTGGGGCAGTGGGCGTCCGGTGCGTTGCAGATGGATGACTTCGGCCAGATTGCCGGCCATGCCGGAGGTCGCAATGATCTGTTCGACTCGTTTGGTTTTGTAGGGGCCCAATCCCGTCTTCAATTGAGCGGTGACGGCCTCCTCCAACTCCCGGAGCATGCCCTTCGAGGGAGGCGTCTTCGTCAAATAGAGATCCTTCAGCCGAATCGCGCCCAGCTTGAGGCTCCTCGCCTGAAAGACCGTTTCGCGATTGCCGACGATCACTTCGACCGATCCACCGCCGATATCGATGACCAACGTCGGCTTCTCGGGCAGGGCGACGCTGTTCTGCACGCCGAGAAAAATCAGCCGGGCTTCTTCCGCGCCGGTAATCACGCGCACGACCAGGCCGGTTTGCTGAGCCACATGATCAAGGAACTCGCCACCGTTGCGCGCCTCGCGAACCGCGCTGGTCGCCACCGCTTCGATCTGTTCGTAGCCCTTGTTTCGAGCCAGGGTCACGAGCGCACGGACCACTTCCAGGCCTCGCATCATGGCCTGATCGGACAGGCGCCGCGAAGTGAACACGCCGTCGCCCAACCTCGTCATGTCTTTGAAGCGATCGAGAATCTTGTAGGAATAGTCCGGCTGGACCTCCGCTAAGACCATATGGATGGAGTTGGTGCCGATATCGAGGACGGCCAGTTTGGGCATCTAGTAGCTCGCGGAAGGGGCCACGTGACGGATGTTTTTTCCCTCGACCATATAGACCACCAGTTCGGCAATGTTGGTCGCGTGATCGGCGATGCGTTCGAGGGACTTCGCGACGAATGTCAGACGGATCGCACGGGTGATAGTTCGGGTGTCTTCCAGCATAAAGGAGAGCAGTTCTCGAAACAACTGCTCGTTCACGTCGTCGACAAAATCATCGTCCGCGCAGACCTTTCTGGCCAGCACCGGATCCGAATTGACGAAGGCGTCCAGACATTCCTTGACCATCCGCATCGTCCAATTCGCCATGCGCGGAATATCGATGTAGGGCTTGAGCTGCGGCTCGCCGTTCAGCTCCAACGCTCTCTGGGCGATATTGTCGGCCAAATCACCCATGCGCTCCAGTTCGGAAGAAATCTTCATGCCCGTGGTCACGAACCGCAGATCGCGCGCCGTCGGCTGCTGTAGCGCCAGCAGTTGGATGCACAACTCGTCGATCTCGACATCCAGCGCATTCACGTCGTGATCCTGTTTGATCACATCGACCGCCAGGTCGGAGTCCCGGTCTACCAGGGCCCGGAGCGCCTGCTGAATCTGCGATTCCACCAGGCCGCCCATGCGGAGCAGTTGCTGTTTGAGATGCGCGAGGTCTTGGTCAAAATGTCGTTGCATGGTCTGGTCGCCTCCACGATTTACCCGAATCGCCCGGTGATGTAATCTTCCGTGCGTTTGTCTCGCGGCGCGGTGAAAATGGTTCTGGTATCGCCGAATTCGACCAGTTCGCCCATCAGGAAAAATCCGCACTGGTCCGAGACGCGCGCCGCCTGTTGCATATTGTGCGTGACGATCGCGACCGTATATGTATTCTTCAAGGTATAGATCAGCTCCTCGATTTTCCCGGTGGCGATCGGATCCAGCGCCGAACAGGGTTCGTCCATGAGGATGACTTCGGGCCGCACTGCCAGCGCGCGGGCGATACACAGCCGTTGTTGCTGCCCGCCCGATAGGCCCAAGGCACTCTGCTGAAGCCGATCCTTCACCTCATCCCACAGCCCCGCGCCCTGCAAACTATGCTGCACCAGTTCATCCAGCGACCGTTTGTCTTTGGTGCCGTGCAACCGCGGCCCATAGGCGACATTGTCGTAGATCGATTTGGGGAACGGATTCGACTTTTGAAACACCATCCCCACACGCTTCCGAAGATCGGTCACGTTGATCGACGGATCGTAGATATCCAGGCCGTCCAACTCGACCCGGCCCGTGTGCCGCGCGCCCTCCACCAGATCGTTCATGCGATTCAAACAGCGCAACAGGGTGGATTTTCCACATCCGGAGGGACCGATGAACGCCGTGACGGAGTGACTCCGTATGGTCAATCCCACGTGAAACAGCGACTGCCGAGGCCCATAGTAGAAATCCAGGTCCCGGACCGAGATCTTGGCGCTCACGGAAGAGGCCAGTCCTGCCTGGGGTCGGGCCAGGCGCGATTGCCCCGTCGGCGGGCGGACCGTCACCATCGGCACCGTCGCGACCATTTTGCCGGGTTGAACATCCATGCACACTCCTCTCTGCAATCACACCGCCGACGTCGCAAAGCGCCGCCGCAGGCGATTGCGCAACATCACTGCCGCCAGATTCAACAACACCACGACCAGGATCAGGATCAACGTGGTCATATAGACCATGGGTTTGGCCGCCTCGACGTTGGGCGATTGAAAGCCGACGTCGTAAATATGAAACCCCAGATGCATGAACTTGCGATCGAGGTGCAGATAGGGGAAGTACTCGTCGAGTGGGAGGGCTGGGGCCAACTTCACGACTCCCGTGAGCATCAACGGCGCAACTTCTCCGGCCGCCCTGGCCATCGCGAGGATCAAGCCCGTCAGGATGCCGGGCAAGGCGCAGGGGAGAATCACATGCCGGATGGTTTCGAACTTCGTGGCGCCGAGCCCCACCGACCCTTCGCGAAAATCACGCGGGACGGCGGAGAGCCCTTCCTCCGTGGCGACGATGACGACAGGCACCGTGAGCAACGCCAGGGTCAAGGAGGCCCAGAGAATCCCTCCCGTGCCGAACGTGGGATTGGGCAGGGCCTCGGGGAAGAGCCATTGATCAATCGTCCCTCCGAGCGCATAAACGAAGAACGCTAGCCCGAACACCCCAAAGACGATAGACGGCACCCCGGCAAGATTGTTCACCGCGATGCGCACCAGCCGGACGAGCGGCCCTTGCTTGGCATACTCCCGCAGATAGACGGCCGCCATCACGCCGAACGGCATCACGACGAGCGTCATGAGAAACACCATCAGGACGGTACCGAAAATCGCGGGAAAGATCCCGCCTTCGGTATTGGCCTCGCGCGGCTCCCCCGACACAAACTGCCAGAGGTTCTGCAGGTAGGCCCACGACTTCTCCATGATCGTCATCGCGTTCGGCCGGCTCACCGCCAACACTCGATCCAGCGACAATCGCACGGACTTCCCATTGGAGAGCGTCAAGAGCAGAACTTCCTGCCCGGCTTCCGTGCGCAAGCGATCGAGAGCCTCGGTCTTGGCGGCATAGTCCCGTTCGAGTACCGTGATCCGCTCGACCAGGTGCTGGTCTTCCTCTGCCTCACCCGGCCCTGGATCTTTCTTCAGTGCCAGGGCCTGACGCGCCATTCTGGCCTGTTCGATGCGATGGTTGATGGCTCCGATCTCTTCACGTTCAAGATGCTCGATGCGTCGACGAAGCTGATTCGCCCGTTCCACCAACGTGACGACGGTCGACCACGTGTTTTCGGAGGGGGACGCGACCGTCCCATCCTGAGTCCCGACGCCGATGCGACCATAGGCGGGGCCCCACTCGCGACGCTCCACAAAGGTCAGATCATCAGGGGTGGCGATCGATTGGATATCGGCTTCATTGATCCAACGGTACTCGGAGCCGAACTGATCCCGGTTCCCGACTCGATACCGATAGCGCAGAGGGCTCGCCCCTGTGCCTGAAGTGCCGGATTTGGGTATCACCTCTTCGCTGACCAGACGACCGATCACCTGCTCCTGGGTCTTCAGGGTCACCTGCTGCAGCGTGCCGGGCCAGAATTGGCCGAGTCCGTTGACCAAGATCAACACCATCATGCCGGCCACCATCAACAGACTCACGGCCACGCCGGATGCCGTCAACCAGACGAACAGTTCTCCACCGCGCCAGAAACCCTTCATCAGCTTCGATGGTTCAACCATGGGTGTATTTATCCCGGAGGCGCTGGCGGACCAGTTCCGCGAGTGAATTGACAACAAAGGTGACGACGAAGAGCAGCAAGGCGGCCAGGAAGAGCACGCGGTAGAGACTTCCGCCATGCGGGGCCTCCGGAATTTCCACGGCAATATTCGCCGAGAGGGTCCGGAAGCCGTTGGCCCAATTCCAATCCATGATCGGCGTATTCCCTGTCGCCATGAGCACGATCATCGTTTCTCCGATCGCGCGCCCGAACCCGATCATGACGGCGGAAAATATTCCCGGGCTGGCGGAGAGCAGCACCAGATGCAGAACGGTTTG
>Ga0268299_1002055_pt1 | contig 27264 bp, 23 predicted proteins | sample NOBtaG_FD_193484 | JGI IMG/M metagenome (GOLD analysis project Ga0268299, IMG submission 193484) | Activated sludge microbial communities from bioreactor in Nijmegen, Gelderland, Netherland - NOB reactor | ecosystem: Engineered > Bioreactor > Aerobic > Activated sludge | place: Netherlands...
CCTGGCCTCGAACCACTCGGCCTACATGACCGGCAGCGTGATCGAGATCGACGGCGGCCTCTCGGTGGCGTCGGTGTAGGGCCGAGGCGGGGCAAAATCGCGCGCCGGAGGACCGTCAAATCTGCCGTCCGGCAGGGGCCCAATATGGCGCACGCAGTTTGCGTTTGAATATCTTGCCCGAATCCTCACGGGGCAGAGAGTCCACGATCTCGACGATCTTCGGCAACTTGAACTTGGCGAGTTTCGCGGCGAGGTAGGATTGCACGCCCGGAGGTTCGATCCGGGCCGCCGCTTCCGGCTGCACATAGGCGCAAAGAGCTTCGCCGAATTCGGCATCGGGGATGCCAAATACTGCGCAATCTCTGACGCCGGGCATGGTGGCGAGTACCGCCTCGATTTCGGCGGGGTAGATGTTCACGCCCCCGGAGATCACCATGTCGCGCTTGCGATCGCACAGGAAGAGATATCCGTCCTCGTCCATCCAGCCCACGTCGCCAACGCTCACCATGTCGCCGCGGGCGATGGCTTGGCGTTCGTCGTCGTGGCGGTGATAGGTGAAGTCCGGCAGCCGGCCGGCGCTGATGAAAATTTCGCCGGCCGTGCCCGGACCGACCTCGCGCCCGTCGTCGCCGACGATTCGCAATTCGACTCCGGGGAGCGCGCGACCGACCGAGCCCGGTTTGGCGACGGCGTCGCCCGCACTCTGCCAAGTGGCGACTCCGGTTTCCGTCGATCCATAATACTCATGCACCACGGGCCCCCACCACTCGATCATCGCCCGCTTGATTTCCCAGGGGCAGGGCGCTGCGCCGTGCACGACGAAACGCAACGACGAAAGGTCGTAGCGGCGGCGAACTTCGAGCGGCAGCTTTAACAGGCGCACGAACATCGTCGGCACGATGTGCATGTGCGTTATGCGATGTCGTTCCACAAGCACGAGCAATTCTTCAGGTTCAAATCGCGGTTGAAGAATCAACGTGGCGCCGAGCCTGACGGCGATGCGCGCGTAAAGGCCCGGCGCCGAGTGGTACATCGGGCCGTTCATGAGCGCGACGATCGGCTCGCCCGCGCGCAGCCCGAACGCGATTTCGTACATCTTGTCGAGAAATGCGGCTTGTTCCGGTGTCGGGCGCTCTTTGCGCACGCCCTTCGGGCGCCCAGTCGTACCCGATGTGTAGATCATCGGCGGCCGCGCCGTCGGCGCCGGGCAGGCGATCGCCGCGCGCTGTTGGAGCCATTCGTTCCAATTTGCCGCACCCCGAGGCGGCCGCGCGGCCCCGTCGGCGATCCCGTAGGCCGCACATATTTCCGGCGACGTCGGCACGATCAATACGGGGATGCCAGCCGGCACGGCGGCAGCGATGCGTGGCAGCAGATCGGCGTGCGCCACAAGAACTTTGGCTTGGCTGTCCGAAAGAATGTAACCGGCCTCATCGGCCGTGAAATGCCAGTTGATCGGCGTCGTTTGGGCGCCGACGAAAGCACCGGCTAGGTTTGCTTCGAAATAGGCGAAATCGTTACGAAGGAGCAGGGCGATCGTATCGCCATCGCCTATGCCGAGTTCGGCAAAGCCGCTCGCCGCTCGCGCCGCGCGATCCGCGAGTAGCGCAATCGGCAGTTCCCGAAGGCCGGATACGATCCTCGACACGTCGCGTCCTCCCGCGGAGTGTCAAGCGAGTACTCTAACGGGTGCGAGCGAATGAGTCGATCCGGCGGCCGCGGCGAATTCCGGAGGCCGATGTTTCAAAGCTTGTCGCGCTTGTAGATGTCCTTGCGGAACTGGATGAGGCCCTTGGTGTCGGTCCAGGCCGTGAAATAGGTGATGTGCACGGAGACCTGCTTGGCGAAGGTGATCTTGAACGGTTCCTTGGCCGCAATCACCTCCTGGATGCGCTCCTCGGTCCAGGAGCCGCCGTCCTGAGTGCGCAGCAGCAGCATGGCCATGTAGATCGCCGAATCGACCCGGATGCAGCCGCTGCTGAAATAGCGCACGTCGTCGTCGAACAGCTCGGGCGCCGCGGTGTCGTGGATGAAGACGTTGTGCTTGCTCGGGAACCAGAACACGACCCGGCCGAGCACGTTCTTGCCGCCGGGCTTCTGGCGCACCGACCAGCGGAAATTGTTGACCGTGATCCGGTCCCAATCGATCTTGCCGGGGTCGATGGCGCTCTTGTTGTCGCCGGCGCGGGCGAGCAGGACGTAGTCGTTCTCGTCGATATAGGCCGGCGTGCTCTTGAATTTCGGGATCAGGATGCGCTTGACGATGCTGGTGGGCGCGTTCCACCACGGATTGATCTCGATGTGGGTGATGACGCTGCTGAGCTCGGGCGTGGCATAGGCCACCTCGCCCAGCACCACGCGCGCGACGTGCAGGCTGCGCCCGCTCTCGACCACCTTCAAATGGGCGTCGGGAATGTTGACGTGGATGTAGCGCTCGCCGAGCTCCTTCGGGATACGGCGGCTGCGCTCGAGATTGCGGGCGAGCTGCGCGATCCGGATCTGCACCGGCACGTTGAGCTCGCCGAGCGTCTCTTCGTCGATCCAGCCCGTCGGCTCGAGCCCGTGCCGCACTTGGAAGCGCTGCACGGCGAGGAGGAGGGGGTGATCGAACTGGTCGGAGTCGCCGCCGGCGGCGTCGCCGGCGAAATCGCCCGAGATCGCGAGGCGGCGGCGCAGGTCCGGCACGCGCGCGTCGCGCATGCCCGGTCCGAGCTTCGGGCCCTCGGCGATCACGGGCCAGCGGCCTTCGCGCTCGATCTCGCGGTATTTCGCCAGCGCCGTCGTGAGGCCGGCCGCGACCTCGCCGAGCGGCGTGCGGTCGTCGGCACCGCCTTCGGCGTGCGCCGGCGCCGCGAACGCCGCGGCGAGCAGGCAGAGAACGAAGGTAATCGATAGATGTTTTCTGGTCATTGCCGTCATGATTTGCGCGCAGCGAAAAGGCTCACGGTCTTCCTATGTACGCGCCGGAATGGCGATATGTTCCATCGGGTTGCGGGCGTGCTGCACGATGCCGAAGCCGCTCGGCGGGCGCAAGGCAGACCTGCCCGGAGGTACGACGTCCTCAAGTGTCGCCAGCCGAGGTAAAGGACAAGTTTGAAAATCGTCGCACGGACGCAACCGCTTGAACGGAGCGGAACGGATCGATTTCGGAGCATCGCCGCGCCGGACACGCGTTCGTGAGGCGGTGCGCCATCGGTTTTCGTCGCGGCCGTTCCTTGCTAGGCTTTGGTGTCCGTTGCGCGTCAATCGAGAGAGCGTATCCATGTCGATGCTCACGCCCGAAGAGCTGAAGGAGCTCCTGCCGGCCGAGACCGCGTCTTTCCCGTCGCCGGTGCCGACGCAGGTGGTTTCGAGCGACGAATTCTTCCCGATCCCGCAGACCGAGCGGCAGAAACGCGTCGAGGCGCGTATGAAGGCGCTCGGTACCGAATACGCGCGCCAGAACGGCATGTCGCGCCGTCGCTTTTTCGGCACGGCTGCCGGCATGGCGACGGCTTTCGTGGCCATGAACGAGGTCTACGGCCCGCTTTACAGCGTCGCCAAGGCCGAGGCGTCGGACGCCGGCGCCGCGGCCGAGCTTGCCCAAGCCAAATCGCTGCAATTCGTCATGGACGTGCACACGCACTTCCTGCGCGACGACACGCGCCTGGCCGGCTTCGTGCGCGCCCGCGAGGCGGTGGGAAAGGCCGGCTGGAACCCGGCGCTGGTCGGCAAGCCGCAGACCCTCGACGATCTCAAATATCCGAACTGGTTCAAGGAAATCTATCTCGACAGCGACACCAAGGTGGCGCTCATCAGCGGCTCGGGCTCGGAAGAGCCGCGCGATTGGTTCCTCACCAACGAGATGAAGTTCGAGGCGCGCCGGAAGGTGAACGCCGCCGCCGGCACGCGGCGCTGCCTCTCGCACGCGATCTTCATGCCCGGCATGCCGGGCTGGCTCGATGACGTCGACCGGACGATCGCGACGCTCAAGCCCGATTCCTGGAAGGGCTACACCGTCGGCGACAACACCAACAAGGCGCTGAGCCGCCATCCGTGGCGCATGGACGACGAGAAGCTGCTCTATCCCTTCTACGAGAAGCTCGTGAAGGCGGGGCAGAACATCGTCTGCGTGCACAAAGGGCTCTATCCGCCCTCGACCGAGGCGCAATACCCGCATCTCCTGCCCTATGCCAAGGTCGACGATGTCGGCAAGGCCGCCAAGGACTGGCCGCAGATCAACTTCGTCGTCTATCACTCGGCCTATCGCTGGGCGGCCGGCGGCAATGCGGGGCTCGCGATCAAGCAGTTCGAGGACACGAGCCGCGTCGAGTGGACCAGCGATCTCGCCGACATCCCGGGAAAATACGGGGTCGGCAACGTCTACGCCGATCTCGGCCAGATCTTCGCGCAGACGACGGTGATCGAGCCGCGTCTCTGCGCGGCGCTCATGGGCATCCTCGTCAAGGGCATGGGTGCCGATCACGTCGTGTGGGGCACCGACGCGGTCTGGACCGGCTCGCCGCAATGGCAGATCGAGGCGCTGCGCCGGCTGGAGATCCCCGACGACATGCAGAAGAAATACGGCTTCGCGCCGTTGGGAGCCGCGGACGGCCCCGTCAAGACCGCGATCTTCGGCACGAATTCGGCCAAGATGTACAAATACGACATCCAGAAAGCCGGCCTCGAGCGCGACCGCGTGACGATCGCCAAGGCCGAATACGAGAAGCACGGCCCTTCGCGCAGCAATCTTCGCTATGGCTACGTCGTCCGCGGCTAAGGCCAAGGCGCCGCCGAAGCGCGCCGGCGGGCCGGCGTCGTTCAACGCGATTCGCGCGCGCGCCGCCAAGCGCAAGGGCGGGGAGCGGGCGCTGGCGGCGCTGCTTCCCGAAATCACGCCGCCAACGGCACTCGCCCGGCTCGGCGACGACCGCGTCCTCGCCGAGATGACCAAGCGCGTCTTTTCGGCGGGTTTCGTCTGGAGCGTGATTGAGAACAAGTGGGACGGTTTCGAGGCCGCGTTTCTCGGCTTCGATCCCCGGCGCCTGCTCGCTCAATCCGACGAATTCTGGGAACGGCTGGCGAGCGACACGCGCATCGTGCGCAACGGCCAGAAGATCATGGCGGTGCGCGCCAACGCGCGCTTTGTCGCCGACATCGCTCGAGAACGCGGCAGTTTCGGAAAATTCCTCGCCGCCTGGCCCGCCGGCGATCAGGTGGGGCTGCTCGAGCTGCTTGCCAAGCGCGGCGCGCGCCTCGGCGGCATGACCGGGCAGTACATCCTGCGCTTCCTCGGCAAGGACGGGTTCGTGACCTCGCGCGACGTCGTCGCGTGCCTGCGCGATACGGGGCTCGAGATCGCCGAGACGCCGACCTCGCGCAAGGATTTGCGCAAGATCCAGGACCGGTTCAACGCCTGGGCCGCGGAGACCGGCCTGCCGATGACTCATCTTTCGCGCATCGCGGCGCTCTCGATCGGTGAAAATCACGATTCCGAGACATTGAAACGCTACATGGGCCAAGACGCGTAGCCGCCACGCCGGCGCGCGGCGGCCCTCATTGCTAATGGCGCGCATGACGAATCGTCGGTGTTGAATCTCGCTTTCACTCTGTAGAATATGAGTGGGGGATACAGCATGACGGCTGCGCGGGATCCGAAGCCGCAAGTTGCTGCGCGATTCGAGGCGGTCATCGACCTTGCGGTCGATGGCATCGTCATCATCGACGGCAGTGGGACGGTGCAGGTCTACAACAAGGCCTGCGAACGCCTGTTCGGCTACAAGGCCGAGGAGGTGATCGGCCGCAATGTGAAGATGCTGATGCCCTCGCCGGACCGCGAGCGCCACGATTCCTATCTCGACAACTACGCGCGGACCGGCGAGCGCAAGATCATCGGCATCGGCCGCGAGGTCGCGGGCCTCCGCAAGGATGGCGGCGAATTCCCGCTCGAGCTTTCGGTCAGCGAAGTGCTCCAGGGCGGCGAACGTTCCTATGTCGGCGTCTTGCGCGATCTGACGGCGCGCAAGGCGGACGAAGCGCGCTTGGCCGAGCGCGAAGCCCGTCTGCGGTCGATCCTCGACACGGCCCACGACGCCATCATCGTCATCGACGAACGCGGCATGATCGAGGACTTCAGCGAGTCGGCCTGCGAAACCTTCGGCTACACCCGCGCAGAGGTGATCGGCCGCAATGTGATTATCCTCATGCCGGCGCCCTATCATGACGAGCACGACGGCTATCTCGCCCGCTATCGCGACACGGGCGAGCGGCGCATCATCGGCATCGGGCGCGTGGTCGTGGGCCAGCGCAAGGACGGCACGACCTTTCCGATGGAGCTTTCGGTCGGCGAACTCAAGGTGGGCGCCAAGCGCCTCTTTACCGGCGTGGTGCGCGACATCACGCGCACGCAGGAAACCGAACGGCGCCTCAACGAGCTCCAGGCCGAGCTGCTGCACGTTTCCCGGGTCAATGCCATGAGCGCCATGGCGTCGGGGCTCGCGCACGAGCTCAACCAGCCGCTGGCGGCGGCGATGAACTATTTGAGCGCCGTGCGGCGCCTGCTGCCGGAGGGGGGCGGGCCCGCCGCGGCGCGGGCGAGCCAGGGCGTCGACCGCGCCATCGACGAGATCACGCGCACCGGCAAGGTCGTACGCGGGCTCCGCGAATTCATCCGCAAGGGCCGGACCGAGCGGAGCGAGCAGGCGATCGGCAAAGTCATCGAGGAGGCCATGGCCCTCGGCCTGGTCGGCGCCGGCGACATTGGAGTCAAGGTCCGCATCTTTGTCGAGCGCAATCTGCCGTCGATCGTGGTCGATCGCGTCCAGATCCAGCAGGTGCTGACCAATCTGATCCGCAACGCGATCGAGGCCATGTCCGAATCAGACGCACCGCAGCTCAAGATCGAGGCCCGGCAGATTCCCGAAGGGATCGTGATCAGCGTCGCTGACACCGGGCCGGGATTGCCGCCGGAGATCGAGCGCAACCTCTTCAAGCCGTTTTTCAGCACCAAGAGCGAGGGGATGGGCATCGGCCTTTCGATCTGCAAGACGATCGTGGAAAGCCACGGCGGACGGCTCGAGGCGGAATCGGAGCCCGGCTGGGGCGCAACGTTCCGTATGGTGCTGCCGTTCAATCCGGGCGGGGCGGGCGATGACCGCCGGCGGTGAGGCCCGCACCGCCGACGTCTTCGTCGTCGACGACGACGCGAGCATACGCGAATCGCTGCGCTTCATGCTCGAAGGCGCGGGCCACCGGGTGGAATGCTACGCCTCCGGGCGCGCGTTCCTTGCCGCCCACAAGGAGACCGGGCGGGGCTGCGTCGTCACCGACGTCCGCATGCCGGATATGTCCGGCCTCGAGCTGCAAGCCGAGTTGAGGCGGCGCGGCTCGCCGCTGGTCGTAATCGTCATGACCGGCAATGCCGACGTGCCGATGGCCGTCCAGGCCATGAAGGCGGGGGCGGCCGAGTTCGTCGAGAAGCCGTTCGACGGAGACGCGATGCTCGAGGCCATCGCCCGGGCGCTCGCCCACGCGCCCACGGGCGCGGCAGCTCCGGCCGCCGCACCGGAAGGCGCCGAGCGGCTCCAGCGGCTGACGCCCCGCGAGCGCGATCTTCTCGAGCCGCTGGTCCAGGGCCAGCCGCACAAGGTGATCGCCCACGCGCTCGGCATCAGTCCGCGCACGGTCGAGGTCCACCGTGCCCGCATCATGCAAAAGCTCGGCGCCCGCAATCACGCCGATCTCATCCGCGTGCTCCTCGCGCAGGGCTACGGATCGGCGAATAAGGGCTAGCCCGTACGCGGGCCTCCGAATTGCGAACCCGGCGCAACTTCCGGCAGGTAAGGCGATCGCGCCGACCGCCCGTCTTCGGGGTGTAGCGGCCCTCGAAAGGACATTCCGCCCGTGGACGCAAGGCCCTCGAATCGCGGTGGCGTCGGTCGCTTCGTGGTCGTCGTCGACGATGACCTAGGCATGCGCATGTCGCTCCAGTTCCTGCTCGAGTCGCTCGACTACCGCGTCGCAACCTTCGCGAACGGGGATTCTTTCATCGAGGCCATCGACGGGCTGTCGCCGGATTGCCTGATCCTGGACGTTCAGCTGCCGCGCGAGACCGGTTTCGAATTGCTCGGCCGCCTCGCGGCGCGGAGGCCCCCGCCGCCGACCATATTCGTGACCGGACATCTCGACGGCGAGGCCGAGCGAGGCGCTCACAGCGCGCGCGCCGTGGCGCTACTCGAGAAGCCGTTTTCGGACACGGAATTGCTCGGCGCCCTTGATCGGGCGCTGGCGCCGCGCTGAACGGAGGCGACGGCGGACCGCCCGCACGGCGGCCGGTACGGGCGTGCCCGTAAGGATACAACCGAATTTCGGAGAAGTGCCTTCGCTCGATAGCTTCTCGTCAACGATCACGGATTCTCAGGGGAGATTTTCATGGCCAACGAGACCGCGTCGGTTCCCACGTTCCGCTCCATCGCCACGAAATTCACGCCCGCGCCGGCCCGCACCCCGCCCGCGCCCGCGAAAAATCGGGACGATGAGATCGATTTCACGCCGATCGAAGCCAGCGCCCGCGAAGTCAAGTTCCACGCCAATCAAGCGATCTATTTCGAGGGCGACGACGCCGAACATTGCTTCAAGGTGATGTCGGGCACCGTGCGCCTCTGCAAGATCACCGACGACGGGCGCCGCCAGATCGCGGCCTTCGTCGGCGCCGGCGGCTTCTTCGGCTGGACCGGCGCGGAAGTGCACAAATACGCGGCCGAAGCGGTCACCGACGTCGTCCTGGCCAAATTTCCCTGCGCCCGGGTCGATGCGGCCGCTGCGTCCAATCCGCAATTCGGCCGGCGTCTGCTCGGCCTCATCACCACGCAGCTCCACGCGGCGCAGGAGCACCTGCTGCTGCTCGGCCGCAAGACCGCGGGCGAGCGCCTCGCCACCTTCCTGCTCGATCTGGTCTGCCGGCGCCATGGCGAGACGGCGCAGAAGGGCCGCGTCGTTCTGCCGATGAGCCGCACCGATATCGCCGACTATCTCGGCCTCACGGTCGAGACGGTGAGCCGGACGTTGAGCTCGCTGCGCTCGCAGCGCGTGATCGCGGTGCCGACGCCCGAGATCATCGATGTCGAGAATGCGGCCGCCCTGCGCAGTTACGCCATGATGGCGTGATCGCGCATCGGCGCGTCGGCGCTCAAGGAGATCGCGCCGCGCGGCGTGCCCAGGCCACCGCCGCGCCGCCGGCCCACGCGCCCGTGGCGAAGCAGGCCTGCAGCAGATAGCCGCCGGTCGGCGCCTCCCAATCCAGCATTTCGCCGGCCGCGAAGACGCCCGGCAGCTTGCGCAGCATGAGATCGGCGTCGAGTTCGTCGAAGGCGATGCCGCCGGCGGTCGAGATCGCGCGCTCGAGCGGGCCGGTCGCGACGAGCGTCAACGGCACGGCCTTGATCCGCGCGGCGAGCGCCTCGGGCGTCGCGGGAAATGCGCCGTCCGGCCCCTCGCGCAACAGGGCGATGGCCACCGGCGGCAGTTTCAGCGTCTTGCGCAGGAAATTCGGCAGCGACAGCTTCCGCCGCGGCGCCGCGAGCCGGCGCGCGATCTCTTCCGCCGCGAAATCGGGGCGGAGATCGAGTTCCGCCTCGGCGCGCCCTTCGGCGGCGATGGCGTCGCGGAGCGGCGCAGAGAGGGCATAGACCGCGCCGCCCTCGATCCCGCTCGCGGTCACGACGGCTTCGCCGCGCACCGCGCGGCCGCGAAAGGCGAGGGCGATGCGCTTCAGCGGCGTGCCCGCGAACCGTCCCCGGAAATAGGCCGACCAGCCGACCGCGAATCCGCAATTCGCGGGTCCGAGCGCGTTCACGGCGATGCCGCGCCTGCGCAGAATCGCCGCCCAGCCGCCATCGGCGCCGAGCCGCGGCCAGCTCGCGCCGCCGAGCGCCAGGATCGCGGCCTGGGGCCGATGCGTCACGCTGGCGCCGCCGGGCGCTTCGAAGACGAGCGCGTCGTCGGCGCTCCAGCCGGTCCAGCGATGGCGGAGCCGGAATTCCACGCCCAGGCCCGCAAGCCGCGCCAGCCAGGCGCGCAACAGGGGCGAGGCCTTGAGTGCCTTCGGAAAGACGCGCCCGCTAGAGCCGATGAAGGTGGGCTGTTCCAGCCCCTCGCTCCACGCGCGGAGCGCATCCGGCGTGAAGGCCTCGACGATCGGTCCGAGCCGCGCCGCCGCGGCGCCGTAGCGCGGCAGGAACCGCGCGAGCGGCTCGCTGTGCGTGAGGTTCAGGCCGCCGCGCCCCGCCATCAGCAGCTTGCGTCCCGCGGTCGGCATGCGGTCGTACACCCGCACCGCGGCGCCGGCACGCGCCGCCGTCTCCGCCGCCATGAGGCCAGCCGGCCCGGCGCCCACGACGGCGATAGTCGGGCGGGGTGCCGGCATCAATCGAGGTTCAGGCGGTAGCGCACGAAATCGTCCGCCGCGGCGAAGCGGTCGTAGAGACGGCGCGCCGCCGCATTGCCGGCGCGGGTGTGCCAATAGAGCCGCGACCAGCCGCGCGCGCGGCCGAGTTCGACGAGGTCCTGAATGAGCGCCCGCCCGATTCCGTGCCCGCGCGCCGCCGGGTCGACGAACAGATCCTCGAGATAGCCGACCGGCGCCGTCGTCCACGTCCCTTCATGGATCACCGTGACCGTGAAACCCTCGACGCGGCCGCCGCGTTCGGCGATGCGGCCCGCGAGCGGCTGCGACGGATCGATCATCCGCCGCCACGTATGCGCGGTGACCGCGTCGGGGAGGCGGGTCTCGTAAAAGTCGAGGTAGCCGGCCCAGAGGCGCCGCCATGCCGCTTCGTCGTCCGCCGCCACGTCCCGAACGATGAGCATCGATTGGCTTTCCGCCGGATCTGCTTGCGCCGCCTTGTGCGGATGGCGGAGAGGGCGGGATTCGAACCCGCGGTGGACTTGCGCCCACTCTTGTTTTCAAGACAAGTGCCTTAAACCGCTCGGCCACCTCTCCGTTCCGGCCGCCGCGCGTGCTAATACGCGCCGCCGGGCGTAGCGCCAAGGGGCTTGGTAGTCTCGCGCGGCGGGAAGCGGCCGAAGCGGCGCCCGCTAGTTGCAGGCGACGACGACCTGGTCCTGGAACACCGTGGGAATGAGCAGGCTGTCCGGGCGGCGCATGCTGACCACGCTGTAGCCCGAGGGACAGAGTTCGCGCGCCTTGGCGAAGCAGACGCCGAGATCGCCGGCGGGGCAATTGATGGCAAAGCCCGGCCGTCCGCCGGGACCGGGAACCGGCTCGGCCTGCGCACACGCGGCGAGCAGACCCGCCACCGCCAAAACCACGAATTTCTTCATCTCACCCTCTCTTGAATTGGGCCCAAGGGGCCCTCATTGGCGGCCGCAATCTAGCCGGGTGCCCCGCCCGTTTGAAGGGCCGTCCGGCAACGCCGCATCGCGCCCAAGTATTTGAATGAAGGGGGATGGTATAGCCGCCGTTCATCGAAATGAAACCAAAGATTTGCTTCACTCAATCGGATATGCAATGAGAACAAAGTTGATCCCGTCAAGACAAAGGCCCGTCCCGAATGCGTTCTTACCTTGTCACCGGTGGCTGCGGCTTCATCGGGTCGCATCTGGCCGACGCGCTGGTGGCCAGCAGCCACCGCGTGCGCATTTTCGATGATCTCTCCACCGGCCGGCCGGAGAACGCGCCCGCCAAGGCCGAGATCGTGACCGGCGATGTCGGCGACGCCCACGCGCTCCGCCGCGCCATGGCCGGCATGTCCGGCTGTTTCCACCTCGCCGCGATTGCCTCGGTCCAGCATTCGGTCGAGGCCTGGGCGGAAACGCACCGCGTGAATCAGGGCGGCACGATCAATGTCTTGGAGGCGGCGCGGGCGGCGGGCGGCATTCCCGTCGTCTATGCGTCGTCGGCGGCGATCTATGGCGACAATCCAGCCATGCCGCTCGACGAAGACGCGCCGCTCAGGCCGCTCACGCCCTACGGCGCCGACAAGGCCGGCAGCGAGCTGCATGCCCGCGCCGCGATGGCGGTGCACGGCATTCCCAGCACGGGGCTGCGCTTCTTCAACGTCTATGGGCCGCGGCAGGATCCGGCGTCGCCCTATTCCGGCGTGATCTCGATATTCGCCGAGCACCTCCTGGCCGACAAGCCGTTGACCGTCTACGGCGACGGCAAGCAGACCCGCGATTTCGTGTTCGTCGGCGACGTCGTCGCCGCGCTCGTGGCGGCGATGGCCAAGCAGGACCGGTCGGCGAAGATCTTCAATGTTTGCCGCGGCGTCGAAGTCACGCTGCTCCAACTCATCGCGGCCCTTGAAAGGGCGTCCGGCCGCAGCGCGTCGGTCATCCACGCACCGGCACGCGCGGGCGACCCGCGGCGGTCGCTGGGCAATCCCGCGCGCCTTGCCGCCGGCCTCGGTCTTGCCGCGAAAGTGGGATTGGAAGACGGGTTGGCGGCGCTGCTGCATTGGCTAGAATCGACCCGGGCCCTATCCGCCGCCTCCGACTAGAAACGACAACGAGGAGCGCTGGGATGAAGAAGCCTGCCATCGTGGTCGGGGCCGTTCTGGCCCTGCTCGCCCGCGCCGTGCCGGCTCTGGCCGAGGACGAGCGCTGGGTCGTCGTCTACACCGAGAAGCCGCCGATCGAGGCGTTTCGCGACTACAACCTCATCGTCCTCGACAGCAAGCATCATCCGCCGATCCGTCCGCTGCTCGAGCAGCGCAAGACGGTGATCGGCTACATCAGCCTCGGCGAGGCCGAGAGCTACCGCGATTACTACAAGGACGTCGAGAAAGAGGGGATCCTGCTCGGCAAGAACCCCAACTGGCCCGACAGCCGCTATGTCGACGTGCGCGACCCGCGCTGGACACGGCGCGTGGTCGAGGACTTGCTGCCGCGCCTGCTGCACCAGGGCTTCCAAGGCATCTTCATCGATACGCTCGACAATCCGCCCGAGCTCGAGCGCCGCGACCCGGTCAAGTTCAAGGGCATGACGGAAGCGACGGCAAATCTCGTGAAAGCGATCCGCCGCCATTATCCGCGCATCTACATCATGCTGAACCGCGCCTACGAGATACTGCCGGCGGTCGAGGGCGAGATCGATTCGGTGCTCGGCGAATCGGTCTTCACCGAGATCGATTTCGAGAAGAAGGCCTACCGTCTCACCGAACCCAAGCTCTATCGCCAGCAGGTGGAACTGCTCCAGGCCGCCCGCCGGCGCCAGCCCAAGCTCCGCATCTATACCCTCGACTATTGGAAGCCCGAGGACGTTGCCGGCGTCATCCGCATCTATGCCGAGCAACGCAAGAACGGGTTCATTCCCTACGTCTCGGTGAAGGAGCTCGATCGCATCCTCAAGGAACCGGGCAAGTGAGAAGGAGCCCGCTTCGTCTTGGCGGGCTGTGCGCGGCCGTTGCCCTGGCCGTCGCTCTCTGGGCGTGCGCCCAGCCGGCGCGGGCGGAAACGCTCGTGCCGCGGACCGTGATCGCGCTCTACGACGGCAGCGAGGGGCGGAGCTACGCTTACACGCGAATCCACCGCACGGCCGAGATGCCGCTCAACCACCTCGGCCTCGTCGTGGTCCCGCACGATATCCGCCGCGGCCTGCCGCCGGCCGAGATCATGAGGGGCGCGCGCGGCATCCTCACTTGGTTCTCGAGCGCGCCGATCGCCGACCCGGCCGCGTATCTCGCTTGGCTCGAAGAGCACATGAACGACGGCAAGCGCGTCGTCGTCATGGGCGACGTCGGCTTCGCGCTGGCGTCCTTGGGCTCGATCCCCGTGCGCAAGCGCTTCGAGCGCGTCATGTCGCGGATCGGCATCGAATGGCGCGGCGAGTGGGTCTCGCTCACCTACGGCGCCACCATCGTCGCCAAGGAGCCGGCGATGGTCGAGTTCGAGCGCGTCTATCCGCGGGTGCTGCAGCCATATCTGCGCGTCAGCGCGGCGGGGCGCGAGGCGCGCGCCTATCTTTCGCTGGCGCGCCGCGGCCAGGCGGGCGACGACGACCTCGTGGTCGTGGGCCCGGCCGGGGGCTACGTCGCCTCGGGCTACGCCGCCTTGCTGCGCGACGAGCCGCCCCTGGTGCGCGCCTGGTACGTCAATCCGTTCCACTTCTTCCGCGACGCCTTCGCTACCGACGATGTGCCCAAGCTCGATACCACCACGCTGTCCGGCCGGCGCATTTTCTATAGCCACATCGATGGCGACGCCTGGCACAACGTCGCCAGCCTCGAGCTCTACCGCGACCGGCCCGCCGTGGCGGCCGAGGTGGTGCTCGACCAGATCATCCGCAAATATCCGGATCTCCCGGCGACCGTGGCGCCGATCTCGGGCGACCTCGATACGTCATGGTACGGGAGCGACGAAGCGCGCAGCCTGGCCCGGAAGATCTTCGCCATGCCCAACGTGGAGGCCGGCTCCCACACCCATAGCCACCCGTTCGCGTGGACGTTCTTCCGCGACGGCGACGCCAAGCGCGAGGCGCCGTATCTTCCGCGCTATCCGGCGCGGCCCGGGAAATCGCGGGCGGAGTCGGTTTGGGACGCGGGCGCGGCCAGCAATGCCGACGACAAGTCGCCGGACGCCATCGACGGCGTCTACGAGCGCCCGCGCAGCTACGCCGTCCAGCCCTTCGACCTCGGCCTCGAGATCGAGGGCTCGGTCCGCATCATCCAAGACCTGCTGCCGCCCGGCAAACGCGTCGAGATCATGCAATGGTCCGGCGACACGGCGCCGTGGGACAAAGTGGTGTCGATGACGCGCAAGGCCGGCTTGCGCAACATCAACGGCGGCGATCCGCGCATGGACGGCCTGTTCGACAGCTACGCCTGGGTATCGCCGCTCGGGCGCCGCGTCGGCAACGAGTGGCAGGTCTACTCTTCCGGCGCCAACGAGAACATCTACACCGACAATTGGCGCCGCCGGCACTACGCCTTCCGCTACCTGATCGATTCGCTGCGCAACATGGAAACGCCGGTGCGCGTGAAGCCGATCAATCTCTACTACCACTTCTACTCCGCGGAGCGCGAGGAGGGGCTGAGCTCGCTCTGGGCGATTCTCGATTTCGTCCGCACCCAGGACGTGGCGCCGGTCGCGACGAGCCGCTTCGCGGCGATCGTCGACGGCTTCCTCGGCGCGCGCATCTGGAAAATCGGAGATCGGCGCTGGCGCATCGAGAACCGCGACGGACTGGAGACCGTGCGCTTCGACCGCGCGTCGACGGTCGCGGTCGATTTCGCGCGCTCGGTCGGCGTCATCGGCCAGACCCACGCCCAGGGCAGCCTCTACGTGGCGCTCGACGGCGCGGTCGAGGAGCCCATCGTCGCCCTCACGGCCTATGATCGCCCGGACCGCGCCCCCGACGCCGCGGTGCCGTACCTCGTCGAGTCGCGCTGGCGCGTCGAGCGCCTTGCGCGCGATGACAAGGGCTGGCGCTTCCGCGCGCAGGGCTTCGGAACCGGTCAATTCGTGTGGAAAGTGCCCGCCGCCGGGCGCTTCACCGTCTCGGCCGACGCCGGCGAGGGGCCGCGCACGAGCGTCGCCGCCGCTGGCCAAGACGGGCTGTTGCGCTTTAACCTCGCGGTCGCGGGGGAGGGGGGCGTCGAAATCACGATCCGCCCGGAAGCCGCCGCCCGATGAAGACCAACTACTACCTCGCCACCCTATTCCTGGTCGCCGGCGGCGTCGGCGTCGGTACCTATGTCGTGCCCCAGGGCGGCGAGCTGGCGATGATCTATTACCGTAGCGGGCGCCTCGACCAGGCGCGCGGGCTGCTTGAGCGCGAGATGCACAGGGGCGATCTCGCCGCCTCGAACGTGTATTACGCGACGCAAACCTATATCCGCCTCGGCGACATCGAGCGCGCCATCGCGCTGGTCGAGCGCTACGTGGCGGCCGAACCCAAGGACGTGCGCGCGCGCCGCATCCTCGGCGATTTCTACCGCGATACCGGCCGCCAAGCGCTCTACATCGGCAATCTCGAGGAGATCGAGCGGCTCGCGCCGGCGGCGCCGCAGCGGGTCGAGCTCGCCTGGCTCTACCGTGCCATCGGCGAATACGAGAAGTGGGCGGCGATGCTCGAGCGTCTCGTCGCCGAGAACACCGCCAACCCCGACGACTACTTCCACCTCGCGCAGGTCCTGGCGGCGTCGGGACGGCGCGACGCGGCATTCGCCGTCCTCCAGAAGCTCGAGGACCGCCATCCGCGCCAAGTCACGCTGATGGCTTACGAGCTGCGCATCAGCATGGAACTCGACGACGCGCGCCCGGGCAAGGCGCTCGAATGGGCCCGCAAGGGGGTCGCGCGAATTCCCGGCGAAGGGACGGCGCTCGCCATCGTCTCCTTGCTCCAGCGCCGCGACCGCAATGCGATGGCGCTCGAGGTGTTGGAGCCGTTCGGCAACCTCGCCACGACCAACATGGGGCTGATGCGCACGCTCGTCATCCTCGAGATGAACGAGGGCAAGGCCGCGCGCGCGCTCGAGCGGCTGCAGGCGCTCGAGCGCACCGGCAAGCTCGCCGGCTCCGACCGCAATTTGCTCATCCTCGCGGCGCTCGCCGCCGGGAATTGGGACGCGGCCAAGGCCGCGTTCGAGGGCATGGAGTTCGCCGACATCGCTCAGGACGCGCTCGACCGCATGGCGAGCGAAGCGGTCGCGCGCGCCGACCGCGCCGGCATCCGCCTCATCCTGTCGCGCGCCAGCAGCGAATTCCTGACCCAGTACCCGGTCACCGCCGCCGAACTGAACCTGATCCTCGAGGACCGGGCCGGCGCCGAACGCTGGGCGGGCGAGGCCTTCAAGCGCGCCGATATTTCCAACAAGGAGCGCATCGCGCTCGCCACCGTCTACATCAAGCTCGAGAACCGCGACCGGGCGCGCGCGCTGCTCAAATCGCTGACCGCCGACGGCGCCGTGCTCGCCGACGTGGCGCTCGAGCTCGCGGCCGTCTATCTCAAGCTCGATCTCGCGGCCGAGGGCTTCGCGCTGTTCGACGGCGCGGCGAAGACCGATTCGGCGCCGCGGCTCAAGGCCGCGCGCACGGTGCTCGGCGCCAAGCTGAAGCCCGACCTGCGCGCGTGGGACCTTTCCTGGATGGAGCCGGACGCCGAGGCGTCCGGTATCCGCGCCGATCTCGCCACCAACGCCTATTGGACGGCGATGGACGCGCAGCTCTATGCGCTCGCCGCCGCGATCGGCCGCCGGGTGTTCGAGGGCGCGGCGACCAACGACACGCGCCTGCGCTACGCCCGGGCGCTCGCCTACGCGGGCGATGCCCAGGCGGCGATCCAGATCGTCCGGCCGATGCTGGACGAGAGCGCCGACGCTCGCTCTGTCTATTCGGTGGCGCTGATCGCGGCGGTCAAGGCGGGGACGGCGAAGGAAGACGAGGCCAAGGCGTTCATCGCCCAGCAGCTCGACGACCCCAAGCTCTCGATGGCCGAGAAGAAGGGCATCGTCGCCGCGCTCATCGAAGCCAAGGCGTTCGGAATCGTGCTCCCGCTGCTCGAAGACCGCATGAAGCGCGGTGAGCGCGAGTACGTGGAGCCCTATATGTGGGCGCTCTCGGCGGTCAAGGACAAGAAGCAACTCAAGGCGCTGCTCCAGCAGGAACTCGGCCGCGCGGACGAGCGCTCGAAGCTCCTGGCGCTCGCCACCGTCGCCTTCCAGGAGAGCTTCTTCGACGTCGCACGTCCCGCCTATCTCCGGATATTGAAGGAGGACCCCAAGAACCACGATGCGCTGAAGCGCCTGGGCCAGATCGCCTATTGGGGCAGCGACACCGGCTCCGCCCGGCGGTATCTTGAGCAGTTCATGGCCGCCGGCGGCGACGACTACCGCATCGACTACACGCTCGGCGAGGTCATAATCAGCTTCCCCGATTGGGAGCGCGCCACGCCTTACTATCAGCGCGCGATGGCCAAGATCGCCAAGCTGGAGAAGCCCACGCTGGAGGACCGGATGATGCGTGCGAAGCTGCTGTATCGCCTCGGCCGCTTCGACGACTCGGCCGCCGCCTACGAGGCGCTGCTACGCCAGTTCCCGCGCGACCGCGCCCTGCGCGACGAGTTCTATGACGTGCTCAACGAAATGGGCCGCTACGATCGCGCGCGCCAATTGCGCGGCGGCCGGGCCGAGCGCTGATCGTGGCCGACCGTCTCAACCACCTGATGCGCTGGGCGCGCCGCGGCGCGGCGCCCGCCGAGGCGCTGCCTTCGCCCAAGAAGGCACTGCGCCTGCCGAGCGGGCTGCTGATGTCGGGCGAATCGTTCGTCCGGCGCTCGGTGCTGGGCATCCGCCTGTCGGCGATCGTCGAGACGCTCGCCTTCCTGGCGATCGCGATCGCCCTCGACATGCTCTATTTCGACAGCAGCCGGTTCTGGGCGCTCGAGCCGCACCCGTTCTGGCTGATCGTGGCGCTGGTCAGCGTGCAATACGGCACCAACGAGGGCGTGTTCGCCGCCGCCGCGTGCTCGATCGTGCTGCTCTCGGGCAAGCTGCCCGCGCAGTCGATCGACATCGATTTCTACGCCCATGTGCTGCATCTCGGCGCGCGCCCGCTGCTGTGGCTCACCAGCGCCATCCTGCTCGGCGAGTTGCGCAACCGGCATGCCCGTCGCGAGATCGATCTCGAGCAGCAGCTAGCCGAATCGAGCACGCGCGAGCACGGCATCGCTCTCGCCTATCAGGAGCTCAAGGCCGCGCACGAGAAGCTCGAGATCAGCGTCGCCTCGGAACTCCGCACCGTGGTGGCGATCTACCGCGCGGCGAAGACGCTGCAGAACCTTTCGGTCAACGAGGTGATGGCCGGCGCCGTCAATCTGGTGTCGGTCGTCCTCGGGCCGGAGAAGTTCTCGGTCTTCACGGTCGAGGGCGGCGCCCTGACTCTCGCGCTCAAGCGCGGCTGGGCTGCCGACGACGCCTACGAGACCGCGATCTGGCCGGATCATCCGCTGTTCCAGACCGTGGTGGTGGGGCAGCGCTACGTTTCCGCCGCCGATGCCGTGGACGAGCGCGTGCTGGGCCGCCAGGGCGTGCTCGCCGGCCCGCTATTTCAGGGCGAAGGCGGCGAGGTGGTGGGCGTGCTCAAGATCGAGCGGCTGCGCTTCTCCGACCTCAACCTCACGACGGTCGAGAACTTCAAGGTTGTGTGCGAGCTTCTCAGCACCGCGCTCGGCAATGCGCGGCGCTACGACGCGGCGCAGGCGCAGAGCATCCTCTCGACCGACTCGATGCTGCTGTCCGACACGTTCTACGCGCGCCAGGCCGCGTTCCTCGCATCACTCGGCAAGCGCATCGGGTTTCCGATCTCGATCATGCGCATGAGCATCGAGAATCCCGACGACCTCACCGACGAGCAGCGCGAGGCGCTGCCCGGGATGGTGCGCGACGCCACGGTCCAGGTGCTGCGCACGACCGATCTCGCCTTCGAGTTCAAATCGGGCAATTGGCAATACGTGGTCGTTCTGCCGAACACGCCGATGTCGCAGACCGCCGTCGTCGTCGACAAATTCCGCTCGGCGGTGCTGAAAAAGCTGGGCTCCAATGCGGCCCGCCTGGTGGTCGAATGCGAGCCGCTGGTCGAGCCGCGCGAGGGCACGGGGCTGGCGCAGACCCTGCCGGCGGTCGAGGAGTATGCGCGCCAGACCCAGTTCCTGCTCGCCCTGGCGCGGCGCACGCGCTTCGCGCTCGCGGTGGTGAGGCTGTCGGTTTCGGTCAACGTACAGCTGCCGCCGACGCTGCGGATGAAGTTGCCGGGCGCATTGCTGGCCGCGGTGCGCGAGAACATCGGCGACTCGGAATTGGCGTTCAACCTGGAGCGCTCGGGGCTGGTGATCGCCGTGCTCCTGCCCGGCGTCGAGATCGAGCGGGCGCGCGCCAAAGCGCAGGAATTGCGCGCGGCCATCGCGCGCAAACTCGGCGGCGCCACCGGCCCGGTCACCGTCCATGCCCAGGCCGAAGAGCTCGCGGCTTCGGACCGCGCCGCCGAGGGTATGCGGGCGGCCGAAGCCGGCCGGGCGGCCGAAGGCGAGGGGATCCCGCCAGGGGATACGCCGGAGCCGCGCGTTTCGGAGCTAGCGCGGCGATGAGCGAGCCGCCGCCGATCGTCCTCGCCACCGTCGCACGCAGCCGATCCTACGGCGTGGCGTTCCTGCTCTACGCCGCCGCCACCGCCGCGATCGAGATCGGCTTGCTCGCCCTGGTGCGCGAGACGCCGGAATTCTGGCCGGTGGCACTCGGGGGCCATCTGCTGACCTCCGCGGTGCTCGCCATCGCGGCCATGCGCAGCGACGAGCGCGACGAGCACCGGCTGATCCAGGCCTTGGCGGCGACCCTGCCGTTCTTCGGTCCGGTGGCGCCCGTGCTGCTGATTCTCATCTATCCGCTCTATCTTCGCTTTCGCGCCACCGCCACGCCGTTCGAGACCTGGTATCGCGAGCTCTTTCCCCAAGGCGAGCGCGACCTCGCGGCCCGGCTCTACCAATCCATCATGCGCAGCGAGGTGCCGCGCGGCGACTATTCGCCCGTCGTCTCCTACATGGACGTGATCGCGCATGGGACGGTGGAGCAGCGCATCGCCGTGGTGGCGACGGTGGCGCGCAATTTCCGCCCGGTCTTCGCCCCGGTGCTGCGCGCGGCGGTGGCCGATCCAAATCCCGAGCTGCGCGTGCAGGCGGCGACGGCGATCGCCAAGCTCACCGACGACTTCGTCCACCGGGTCCAGTCGCTCGAAGACTCGGTCGCGCGCGCGCCTGAGGACCCCGCGCTGCTGCGCAGTCTCGCCAAGGCCTACGACGACTACGCCTATACCGGCATCCTCGATTCGGCGCTGGAGCAGAACAATCGCGTGCGCGCGCTGCAGCTTTGGCTGAATTACTGCGAGATCGCGCCCGAGGACGGCGAGGCCGTGCTCGCCGTGGGGCGCCTGCTGATGCGCCTCGAGCGCTACAACATCGCCGCGCAGTGGCTCGAGCGATCCTTCGCCGAGGGCCGCGCCACCCGGCAGGCGGTGTTGTGGTACATGGAAACGCTCTACGCGCTCGGCCGCACCGATGCGCTGCGTGTGCTCGCCGGCCAGACCGTGACCGAACTCGCTCAGGACCGGCGCCTCTCGCCCAAGGCGATCTCGGCCGCGCAGCTCTGGGCCACCGGGGCCGCGAGCCAGCCGCGCGGCACGGGAAGCTGAGCATGGCGCGTTCGCAGACCGAGTGCGACATCTGCCTACTGCTCGAGGGGACGTATCCTTATGTCAGCGGCGGCGTTTCGAGCTGGGTGCACGACATCATCCGCGGCCTGCCCGAATACAAGTTCCATCTCGTGGCGCTGTTGCCGAACCGGCAGATGCAGAAGCACGTCTATCAGGTGCCGGACAACGTCGTCGGCATCGACACGGTCTATCTCCAGGAGATGCCGCGCGGCTGGCCGTGGATGCCGCGGCTGCGCCCGTTCTTCCGCACGGCCGAGCTCTATCTCCAGAACATCATGCAGGGCGGCTCGCTCGACGATCTACGCGGCCTCGTCGACCTGTTCGCGCCGGCGCGCGCGCGGCTCGGCACCGAACTGCTGCTTTCCTCCCACGGCGCGTGGGAGATGCTGGTCAATCTCTACCGGAGCGGCCTCTCGCGCAGCCCGTTCCTCGAATTCTTCTACACGTGGCGCGCGCTGATCGGCGGGCTCTATGCGGTGCTGCTGTCGGACCTGCCGCGGGCACGCGCCTTCCATGCCGTCTCCACCGGCTATGCCGGCGTGTTGATGGCACGCGCCGCGTTCGAGACCGGCCGCCCCGGCATCGTCACCGAGCACGGCATCTACACCAACGAGCGGCGCATCGAGATCACGATGGCCGATTGGATCTACGACACGCCCTATGCCAGCTTCAGCGTCACCGACGTGCCGCGCAATCTCAAGGACATGTGGAAGGACGTGTTCGGCACGTATTCGCTCGCCTGCTACCAGGCGGCCGAGCAGATCCTCACGATCTTCACCGGCAACCAGAAATTCCAGCGCAACGACGGCGCCGACCCGGCGAAGATGAAAGTGATTCCGAACGGCGTCGACGTCGAGCGCTACTCCGCCGTCGAGCGCGTCCAGGGCGGCCGCCGCCCGACCGTGGCGATGATCGGCCGCGTCGTGCCGATCAAGGACATCAAGACCTTCATCCGCGCCTGCGGCCTGCTGCAGCAGCAGATCATCGAGCTCGAGGCGCTCATCATCGGCCCGTTCGACGAAGACAAGGAGTATTCCGGGGAATGCCGCGACTACGTGCGGCAGATGGGGCTCGACGCCACCGTCACCTTCACCGGCAAGGTCAACGTGGTCGACTATCTCGGGCGTATCGACGTGGTGGTGCTGACCAGCATCAGCGAGGGCCAGCCGCTGGTGCTGCTCGAGGCGGGCGCCGCCGGCATTCCCTCGGTCGCGACCGACGTGGGCGCGTGCCGCGAGATCATCTTGGGCCGCGACGACGAGCGGCCCGCGCTCGGCCCGGGCGGCGTGGTGACGACGCTCACCAGCCCCAAGGCCACCGCCGAGGGCATGCTGAAGCTGCTGTCCGACCCGGTCTTCTATGCGGGCTGCAGCGCGGCCATTCGCGAGCGCGTGCGCCGCTACTACGACAAGACCGACATGCTCGCGAGCTATCGCGCGCTCTACGCGAAGCTGATCGAGGCGCCCGACGGTGTCGCCGCCAAGCCGGGGAGGAGGCGGGCATGGCCGGCGTCGGCTTCGCGCTAAGGCGGCTCGCCGAGCGCGGCGATCTGCTGGGGGTCGTCCAAGCCTACGCCCATTCGGCGACGGCTTCGACCGGCCCGTGGCTGTTCACCATCATGTGCCTCGCGGCACTGACGGTGGAGGCCCTCCCGCTCGTGGGCAGCGAGGGGGTCACGCTGTTCCGCGCCATCGTCACCTACAATTTCGCCTTCTCGCTGGTCTTTTCCGGTGGCGTCGTCCGGGTGGTGACCCGCTGCCTCGCCGACCAGATCTATGAGCGCCGCGCAGATCAGGCGCCGGGCATGCTGCTGGGTGCGCTCATCACGCTGTGCCTCATCCAAGTACCCGTGGTGCTGCCGTTCTACCTCTTCGTGGTCGATCTCAGCCCCTCGATCACCATTCACAGCCTGATCAACTATTTCCTCGTGACCGGCCTCTGGCTGGTCGGCGTGTTCCTGACCGCGCTCCGCGTCTACATCGTCATCTCGATGAGCTTCGTCTTCGGCCTCGCCATGGCGTTCGGACTGGCACTCGTCGGCGGCCGCTTTGCCGGCGTCGAGGGGATGCTGATCGGATTCAACTGCGGGCTCGGGGCCATCCTCTTCCTGCTCGTGGCGCGCACCTTCGCCGAATATCCCTATCCGTCGATGCACATGTTCTCGTTCCTGCGCACCTTCCGGCCCTATTGGTCGCTGGCGATGGCGGGCTTCCTCTACAACGTCGCGATCTGGGTGGATAAGTGGATCATGTGGCTGGCGCCGGAGAGCGAGCGCCTGGCGAGCGGCTTCGTCCACAACGGCACCTACGATTCGGCGATGTTCCTCGCCTATCTCTCCATCGTGCCGTCGATGGCCGTGTTCCTGCTGCACCTCGAGACGCGGTTCTACGAGAAGTATCTCCGCTTCTACCGCGAGATCGAGAACCACGCGACCTACGATCGCATCGAGGAGGACCACGGCTCGCTGGTTGGCGAGCTGATCGGCGGATTGCGCAATCTTATCGTCATTCAGGCGACCATCTCGCTGCTGTGCGTGATCCTGGCGCCGCGCATCTTCGACATGCTCGGAATCTCCTACATCCAGCTCGGCATTTTCCGCTTCGGCGTGCTCGGCGCCTTCTTCCACGTGCTGTTTCTCTGCCTCACCATCATCCTCTCGTATTTCGAGCTCCGGAAGCAGGTGCTGTGGTTGACGGTGTTCTTCCTCGTCACCAACGCCATCTTCACCTGGTATTCGCTGAAACACGGATTCTCGTATTACGGCTACGGCTATTTCGCCTCGGCGCTGCTCACCTTCCTGATCGGCGCCATGGTCACGTTCCGCGAGCTCGGCCGCATCCCGTACCACACCTTCATCACCCAGCCGCCGACGGCGCGCGCGGCACCGGAAGACGAGGGCGCCGCGGCGCCGGCGCGCCTACGCGAAGATACGGCCGCCGCGGACTGAGCGGCACGCCGGATGAGCTTCGTCTTGGGCAAGATCGCGTGGATCGTCTTGAAGCCGAGCAACCTCATGGTTCTCGGCCTGGTGCTGGGCGTGTTGCTGCGCCGCCTCGGCAGCCGCGTCTGGAGCCGCCTGATCGGCGGCGGCGCGCTTCTCGCCTTGCTCACCTGCGCGGTGCTGCCGGTCGGCCCCTGGCTTATCGGCCCGCTCGAGAGCCGCTTTCCGGTGCCCCCCGCGCTCGAGCGCGTCGACGGCATCGTGGTCCTGGGCGGCGCCATCGAGCCGGCGCTCTCCGCCGACCGCAACGCCCTGGCGCTCAACGGCAATGCCGAGCGCCTCGTCGCGTTCGCGGCGCTCGCACGGCATTATCCGGGCGCCAAGCTGGTGTTCACCGGCGGGAGCGGCGACATCGCCCACCCGGAGGCGCGCGAGGGCGACTGGGTCGGCCCGTTCCTCGACGCGGCCGGCATTCCGCGCGCCCGCGTCGCCATCGAGCGCGAGTCGCGCAACACGATGGAGAACGCCCGTTTCACCAAGGCGCTCGTGAAGCCGCGGCCGGGCGAGGTTTGGCTCCTGGTCACCTCGGCACGGCACATGCCGCGCTCGGTCGGGGTTTTCCGCAAGGAGGGGTGGGCGGTGGTGCCGTACCCCGTGGACTACGTCACCCGCCGCGAGACCGGCTTCTCCCTGGGCTTCAACATCGCCGGCGGGCTCGCCGGAGTCGACGCCGCCGCTTACGAGTGGATCGGCTTGGTTTACTATCGGCTAACGGGGCGGATCGATTCCTGGTTTCCAGGGCCCTAGGGCGCGGGAACGGAGCACCGCCACACCTGCGTATCTTTCGGAGAGCGGCACCGCAGGGGCGGCGCCGGGAGAGGAAAGGGGGACGGGTCTCATGTCGAACTTCCGTAAACTTGCAGGGATCGGCGCGCTGGCGTTGCTCTTGGCCCCGCTCCTGGGCGCCTGCAGCAGCTCGTCGCGCATCCCGGGCCCGACCGGCACGCCCTATCGGGCCTATATCGTCGGCCAGCCCTACCAGATCGGCGGCCGCACCTATCACCCGCGCGAGGATTTCGACTACGACCGCACCGGCACCGCCTCGTGGTACGGCGACGATTTCCACGGCCGGCGCACCGCCAACGGCGAAACCTACGATATGAACGCGCTGACCGCGGCCCACACCACGCTGCCCATGCCGACCATCGTGCGTGTCACCAATCTCGAGAACGGGCGCAGCGTCGTGGTGCGGGTCAACGACCGCGGACCGTTCGCCGAAGACCGCATCATCGACATGTCGCGCGCCGGCGCCCGCGAGCTGGGCTTCGAGCGCAACGGGCTGACACGGGTGCGCGTCGCCGTGCTCCGCGAAGCCTCGCTGCGCCTGAAGCAGGCGGCGCAGACCCCGGAAACGATCGCCGAGCTGGTGGCTTCGCACGAGCGCTGAAATTTCTATCTGCTCTTTCCCCGCTTGCGGGGGAAGCCGGATGGGGGTTAGCAAGCGCGCGGGGCGGCGGGCAGCAATTCTGTGGCCTTACCCCTATCCAACCTTGCCCCGCAAGCGGGGGAAGGCATTGTCGAATCGGCGCGCCTTGAACTGGCGCTGCAGGCAGTCCAGGCTTCCGCCCGTCATCATCTCGGGAAGCCCCCATGCAGTTTCGCCACGTCATCCTCGCCGTCGCCACCGCGCTGGCAGTCGCCGCGCCCGCCGCCGCCGAAACCACGCGCGCCAAGCAGGCCATCCTGGTCGAGCACCCGGGCGGCCGCGTTGTCTTCGCGAAGGCCGCCGACAAGGCGATGGCGCCGTCGTCGATGACCAAGCTGATGACGCTCTACCTGGCCTTCACGGCGCTAGCGGAGAAGCAGGTGTCAGAGACGACGCCGGTTAAGGTCAGCCGCCGCGCCGCCGACACGCGCGGGTCGGAGATCGGGCTCAAGGCCGGCGATACGGTGCCGTTCGGCGAACTGGTGCGGGCGACGGCCATCGCTTCGGCCAACGACGCCGCGGTGGCCATCGCCGAGCATCTCGGCCGCAGCGAGGGCGCCTTCGCCAAAACGATGACCGAGACGGCGCGGGGGCTCGGCCTCGAGGACAGCCGCTTCGCCAACGCCACCGGACACACGGCCAAGGATCACCGCATGTCGGCCGCCGACGTGGCCAAGCTCGCCGGCGTGCTGCTGACGAAGTTCCCAGACCGCTGGCGCGTCTTTTCCGAGCGCGAGTTCCGGTTCCGCGGCGAGACCTATCCCAACCGCAACCCGCTCCTCGGCAATTTCGCCGGCGCCGACGGCATCAAGACCGGCCAGACCCAGGCCGGCGGCTTCGGCCTGGCCGCCTCGGCGGTGCGCGACGGCAAGCGGCTCATCCTCGTCATCAACGGCTTGCCGAGCGAAGAAACGCGCGCAGCGGAGGCCCGGCGCCTGTTGGATTGGGGCTTCGCCCGGCTTTCGCGCTGATCCAGGGCGCGTGCTAGACAAGCCGAATGCAGCACGCGCGATTCATCACGTTGGAGGGCGGGGAGGGGAGCGGGAAAACCGCCCATGGCCACAAGCTCGCGGCGTGGCTGCAAGCGCAAGGGCGCGATGTGGTGCTGACGCGCGAGCCGGGCGGCACGCCGGGCGCCGAGGAAATCCGCAAGCTCCTGGTCCAGGGCGACGCCGCGCGCTGGGATCCGATGACCGAGGCCTTGCTCCATTTCGCGGCGCGCCGCGATCATGTCGTCAAGATCGTCAAGCCCGCGCTCGCCCGCGGCGCCTGGGTGGTTTGCGACCGCTTCGTGGATTCGACCGTGGCCTATCAGGGCTATGGCCACGGACTCGGCGCCGAGCCCATCCAACTCCTGCGCAAGCTCGTGCTCGGCGATTTCGCGCCGGGCCTGACGCTGCTGTTCGACGTGCCGGTGGCGCTCGGCCTCGAGCGCGCCGGCAAGCGCGCCAACGCCGACGCGCGTTACGAAAGCATGGGCGAGGCCTTCCATGGCCGGGTGCGCGACGGCTTTCTCGCTGTCGCGCGCGCCGAGCCCGGGCGGATCGCGGTGATCGACACATCGAAGCCGGTGCCCGAGGTCGAGGCCGCCATCCACGCCGCGCTGCGCGCGCGTTACGACGAGCTCGCCTGATGGCCG
>Ga0268299_1002056_pt1 | contig 27263 bp, 25 predicted proteins | sample NOBtaG_FD_193484 | JGI IMG/M metagenome (GOLD analysis project Ga0268299, IMG submission 193484) | Activated sludge microbial communities from bioreactor in Nijmegen, Gelderland, Netherland - NOB reactor | ecosystem: Engineered > Bioreactor > Aerobic > Activated sludge | place: Netherlands...
CGAGGCCGCTCCGCGGGCCGTGCGCGGCCCCGCGGCGCCGGTCTCCCTCGCGAACGCGACGCGATTGTCATGACGTGTGCACTGAGAACCGTCTCAACATCGACCTGTGCAGAGCTTCCCTAGCGCGATCGTTCGTCCAGAGGTCGACGAGCGCCCAGCCGATGAGTTCGTCACGGTAGCGATAGTCTGAGCGTCGCTCGTGCGCTTCAATCGCGGTGACGCTTGCGGAATCGACTCGCGCTGGGCGACTCAGTGGTGCACCTGCTGGCGAGGACGCGAACAGGCGTAGGAAACTCATCGCGAATGGCGACTTCGTCGCGTCACCCATCAGTAGGCGAAACGGATCGCTGAGCACGTTGGAGTTGGCGAGCAAGAACAGGGAGAGCTTCTGCTCGGGAAGGCGAATCAGCAGGGCACCAGAGTGTTCGGGATCATCCTGGCCGAAACTCCACATCACGGGTCGCCCCTGCACGGTCTGCACGAACCAGCCCAAGCTCACTGGCACAGGTGCGCCCGACTGCGTGCGTGAGGGCACCGCAAGTCGCTCCAGCGTTCGCGGCTGCAGCAGCACTCCTCGCTCCAGCGCCGTGAGGTACCTCCCCATGTCGTCGACCGTCGATACGAGGGCGGCATGCGCACCCAAGTCGGGTGATGGATACGGCTGCATCGCCGCCCGTTCGAGGACGCGCGCGCGCATCGCGGCATCAAAGCTGGTGTCGGTCACGGCCTCGATGACGTGCGTGAGCATAGCGTAGCGCGAACTGGAGTAGACATACTCTGTTCCAATCGTGCCCTCGGACGTGTGCGAGAGCAGATGCCGCACCGACACGTCGTCAGGTATCGACAAGCCGGGCGCGTACTGGCGTGCAGGTGCATCAAGGTCCAACCGACCCTCGTCGACAAGCTGTAGGGCGATAACCGCAGTGATAGACTTTGTAACTGAGGCGATGCGCAGCGGCGTGGACGCCGTGAACGGAGCGCTGCCTGGTGCGTGTGCGACGCCGAACGCTCCCGTAGCGATAGGACCGCTATCGGAAACGATGACATAGGCGAGGCCGGGTATCGCGAGCGCCGCCTGAAGATCGCGTAGCTCCGCTTCGAACATTCTTACGTTCGACGTCCAGTCGCTTCGACCTGACGTTCCGTCAGGGTCGCCGCACGCGCTGAGAATGACGAGAGCAAGAATCGGGGCACAGCGACGGAAGCGGACGGCGGCTGAAGTCATGGTGCGGGATCGAGGGTTCTTGGAGAAGCCGAGGCGCGATGGTCGCGCCGCGTCCGTATAACGCGCCGCTTCAGCCGCGGCGCTGGATTGCCCGCATGATGCTACAACGACCGGACGCCGGCGGCTGCAAGCGGTTAGGCCGTATGCCATGCTCGTTCATCGCTGAGCGAAGGTGTGACTCAACGCAACGTCGCAAAGGCACGCAGTTCTCTAATAACGTCCGCTTCGTTCGACAGATACATGTAGAGACTCGCGCCGGGCAGCTCCACAATTCGCGCCGTCGGAACCGCAGCGAGAAGGTCCTGTTGCCATCTTGTATACATGGCACGCGTGGCCGCGTACTCCTGGCGAAGCGCGGCGCGTTCCTCATCGGTGCGGATATCAAACTGTTTCGTCACTTCCTCGAGCGGGAGTTGCCCTTGATACATCGCCAGCACCGGCACCCGAATGCCCGTGTAGTTCGGCTTTATCCTGGCGTCGACAGTAATCGCCCGGCGCACCTCTGGGGTGAAGGGCGCGGCCCGTTGTTGAGCCTCTGGAAACGTCACGCTCGGACCGCGTCGGAGCGGGCGTGGCAACTTCGTGAGATCGGGCATGGGCGGGTCAAATGCGGGAGTGGTCGGGTCGGTGGCTGCGTCGAGATAGACCAGGCCACTGAGGCGATCCGAGTGCTGCGACGCGAACAGCGTCAGAATCTGACCCGCGCATGAATGGCCCACCAGAAGGGACTTCTCGACGCCAAGCGAACCGAGCACCTCGGCCACGTCATCCGCTGACCGCTGTACGGTATATCCGCCAGCCGGCCTGTCGGACGCGCCGATCCCCCGTCGGGTAATCCCATAAACATGGAACTGATTCGTCAGCTTGGGCGCGACCTCGTCGTACGCATGCGCGGTTAGATAACAGCCGAGCAGCACGAGGGGCGGGCCTGAGCCGCCCCAGTCCAGCACTTCCAATCGGACCGACGAATTTACTGTGACCCACCGCACTTGGTGCGGCGACGGATCGCGCCACGGCGTGGTGGCCTGTGTGCCCGACACATCGTCGGAGAAGACTGCCACCAAGAGGCCGAGGGCAGCGACCCGCGATGCTGCGCTCTTCATGAGTCCACCCTCCCGCAGCGAGATCCGAGTTGGCCTGCGTGTTGACGCACCTGCCGCGCTCTGATCACCCACCCTGATGGGTACGACCCGCCCGCGTGGCGTCAAGGCCTTCTTGGTAACGGCAAGACGTTGCGAATGAGCCGCGCGGCACCGGACACTCCGCGCCGCGTCGGCTCCATTCGGGTGTTGGGCAGCCATTCAACTCAAAAAACAGCAACTGTCGACCGTCCACGGCTGATGCTTCGCTACGAATTCATCTTCAGGCAATGAGCCGACCATTCGACCCAGAATGTGCTGTCCCAATGCTTCGAAGCAGCGCACCCGCCCAGAGGGGCACTATCCACAGATGGCGTTTCATTGTTGCCGGAAATTCGTCCGGAAGTGGGACCTTATGCGCCTCAACATAATGAACCAAACCTTCTGGCCACACCCATGTCCCATCGGTAACGCAACTCGTCCCTTCGATCCATTCACAGCCAAACCGGCAGTACGAGAAGCCAAGGAAACTCTTGTGTCTATGTCCTGATCGCAAATATCGCAGCACTCGCCGATTTGGAGGCGCCGTCCCGAGCGCATCTGCGAGACGAGCTGGGTGCGGAAAGCCGGCAGTCAACTTGACCAGATACTGGGGCGGGCTGACTGGGGACGACCATCCATCGTGGTTCCAGTGCCCGACTGCCCTGAGCGCCCTCTTTGCCCGATCTGTGTGAACACGTTCGCGCAGGCTGTACGGGTGTCGTCTGCCCAACTACTAGTAGACCGCGAGGCGGCGCGTATCCCACACCGTCTTGATCCGGTCGTCCCGCTGGCAACTCTCTGAATCCACGGCGATTCTAGCAGGAGTTCAGCCGTCAGACGGTGCGCATACGACGCCCATGGCCGGCACCCTCCGCCAAGTCCCCAATCGTGGCAGACACGCGCGGCCACTGGCGCGTATCCACAGATGAACGAGGCGGGCCTGGCCATCCGAAACGGTTCATCGGCACGCGCTTCGTGATGCCCGCCGCCCGCGCAGCGTGCGCCAGCGCCGTCTGAATCACGGACTCATGCAGGTGGTACCGCGACGGCGGGCCGAACTGTGGATCTCGGCAGATCCGCGTCGCCGGAAATACGAACTGCCACCGCCATTCTGCCGGCGCATTGGGGAACGTGCGCTCCAACGCAAACGGCAAGACGACCCGACCGACGCCCCGCGGCAGGTCGCGTGCATGCAGCCGCTGCACATCCGCGAGGTGCCTGGTCAGCGGCTCCCTCCCCCAGTCGCGCGCGCGTCTCGGCCGGCATGCGCTGGGCGACGTCGAAGGCCGCGCGACCCTCACGCGGAACGAACGCGCCTTGCACGGACCGGTGAGGCGCACCGGAGACGTGTGACGATGCCGAGACAATCCGACCCCTCAGTGCGCGCCGGGTGAGCCGCCGGGAGCGGGCGGCGTGCGGCGCGCAAGATTGACTTCACCGACATCCCGGAAGCCTCCTCGGATCAGCTCCGGGCGATGCGTCGTGTCGGACGTCCGCCAATTGGAGACGCTCCGCGCCAGCTGATCGCCATCCGCGTCGATGCGGGGGTGCTCGGATCGCCAAGCACGTCCGCAAGGACGTGGCATCGGCCGAACGCTCAGCATCCTCCCTGCGGTGTTCTTCATTTCCTGAAGTCGAGATGCCGCGCAACTCGCGGGTTGTCAGTCGTGTCCGCGGCGCCCGACGCGGCACGTCACCCCTGGCGTCTAGATCGGCTCGATCAGCACGTCGGCGGCGTGAGCCGCCAGCGCATCGAGGTCGCCCGGATCGGTAGTGAGGACGGTGCCCCCGGGTTCCGCGGATGCCACGACAAGCGCATCGACGGCCGACCCTCGCCGGGCCAGTCGCCGCAGCACCGCCGCTCGCCGCGCGAGAGACTCAGGCACGGCTTCGGCGATCTCGCAGGTCTTGAGGAACCGATGCTCGTTCGCGTCGCGCCCCGCATGCCCCTGCAGGCACTCGACGAGCACCAGCGCAGGCACCGTCGGTGGCCATAGGCCTTCCTCGCGCAGGGCAACGAGCAGGGCCAGGGCCTTGCGCGAGCGCTCCGCCAGTTGACTGACCGCCCCCGAATCCAGGATCACCACGAACGCTAGCCAACCCTGCGCTGCGTCCGACCGGCGATGCGGCGCGCCACGGAGACCGCGCGGGCGCGTTCCGGTGGAGCAGGCTGGCCGACCTGCGCCGCGAGTTCGGCCGTATAGCGCCGACTGGCGGACTGCAGCGTTCGCCGACGCACTTCGGTGCGCACCGCTTCCTGAAGCAGCTCGGATGCCGGGAGCCGGCGCGCCTTGACCATCTCGTAGAGATCGGCTGGCAGGTAGACCTGCATGCGAGGCATACGCCTAGTATACACACATACCAGCACTATCCAGCCCACCGACGATCGGTTCTCGAGCCCCTTCAGAAACGGCCAACTCCCGAGTGCGTGCGGCATGTGTGGACGAGCGACTCGGTGCCTCACACCACGAACAAGACTCCGCCGGCCCCGTGCTGCCGGCGGCGCTTCGCGCGCGCTGCGCTGATCAGCGAACGGCTTCCCGGTAGTCGCTCGGACTCACCGAGCGCCCACAGGTGGAAATGGGTGCCTGAGCTGGCGCGACCATCCCAGCCGGACGGTGATCGGCAGGTCCCGAGCCTTGCGCGGCTCATTGAAGAAGAATCGCTGACCGTCGAGCGTGTCGAATTGGAGCCCTACCATTCCCCCAGGCTCTCGAAGCGGAGGAGGTTCGAAGAGCCGTTGTGGCGTGCCGATGACAAGCTCCTCGCCAACCTCGACGGCGACCGACATCAACCAGTCGCCCTCCAGGTAGTAGATCTCCTTCATGTCGCGGCTCCAGCGAGGCGACGCCCCGCCCTCGCGCGAGACTGGAAGGCTTCGTGTGCCCTCGCGCAGGCGGCGTGCATACACCTGCGGTCGACCCGACTCCGTCGATGTGTACACGACCCACTGGCCATCGGACGACGCTCGAACCTCGGTGGCCGGCCCGCCCAGATCGACGAGGCGCTGCGGCGGACCGCCATCGAGCGGGCAGCGGAAAATGGCAATGCGCTCCCCTGGGCCGCGGACGGTCGCGTTCTCACACAGGGCGACTGCGGGATCGCGTGTCCAACCAACGGGCATGAAGCCTGTCGCAATCACCGTCTCGTCGTCAGCCGACGCCCGGGCCTTCGCGGCGAACGCGCTCATCGTCCCGAGGCCGCTGCGGTTCGTGCCGTATCCGATCGTCAGGGCGTCCGGCGACCAGTGTGCGCGTGCCTACTGGCCGTCGCGTGATGTGGCGCAGGTGCGTGCCTGGCAACACGGCAAGCCATCGAACGCTTCGCGGGCTCCCTCCGCTCTCATCCGGAGGGCAGCGTCAGAGGCTTCCCATGGGTTCTATGGTTCCTGCCAGCCTTGATTGTCGCCAGTGGCGCGGCGGCACGAGCGCAGGACGTGAGCCGGAGCCTGTCGAGGCACGTGGGGTGTACGCCCCTGTGGCTGGTCTGGGCACGCGTCGGAGATCAGGGTCTACGCCGTGCCAGGCGCCACGGCGCTGCCGGAAGTAGGACGGCCGTCTTCCCATCCGCGCGCTGTGCAAACGGCAGAAGGGGCGGAGAGCCTGCGGGGGAGTCAGGGTCGGATCGCAGGCATTCCCTCAGCGACCCCTCCCGATTCCGACTATCCTCCAAGTCCGTCGGACAAGCGACCGGGGGTAGGATCTCGCCGAATACTCGAAGGGGCCCACGCTGCCGTGTCATCGGGAGCGCTCGGGCGCCCCAAGAAGTATCCGAAGGCCGCTGGCCCGATTCTCAAATCCCGAGTGGTCGCGATCTCGCTATCCAGCCACCTCCGGTCGTGCCGGCACACGACGAAGCTCGCCGGCCTGAACGGTGGCGATCGCCCCGAGGACTTCCGGTACAAGCGGTAGCAGGTCCTCCAGCGCGTTGCTCGGTGCCGCCAGCACGACGACGCCCAGTCGCCGATTTCGCAGGTTCTGCTGATACTCGAGGTTGCGGTCACCGGTCAGGAAGACCTCGAAGCCGGCCTGCTCCGCCTCGGTCAGTAATGCTCCGTTCTTGAGGCCGGCCCATGATTGTTGCTGGACCGTCCGAACCTCGTGCCCGACGAGATGGGGCGCGAGTTGCCGAGGAAGCTGCTCATCCAGCAGCACGCGCACGGGCGCTCACCGCTTCATGGGCAGCCTCGAGGGCGGCGACCGCCTGTTCTCGCGACACGGTCGGGAAGGCGTCGAGAAAGTCCTCAAGGCTATGATTGCGCTCGAGATAGTCGATCAGATTCCGAAACGGCACGCGCGTACCAACGAAGACTGGTGTTCCGCCGAGAATCTCAGGATCGCTGTGCACGACTGGGGCGGTGGCCGGCATGGTGTCCTCGCCTTCCATTCTACCGCTCGATCTCGGCTGGGACGATGGCCGCTCGTTCTCTCCCGAGGTGGTTCGCGTAAGTCACGATCGGTCGCGCGGGACCGACCGGCTCGACAGTCGCCGGGCGGCCAGATCGGCGCTATCCGGCCGCGGAGACCGCCCGGACGCCAGCCGTCCCGCCGGGGGTCATCGAGGAGATGCTGAGACTCGCGTGTGGCGGAGGTCTGGCACACGGGCGGCACGGGCCCGGTCCCGCAGACGGCGCTCCACTCCTCGGCGGACCGAGGGCGTACGGCCAGTCGACGCAGGTGGGCGTGCGGGTCGAGAGGCACCAGAATTGTCCGGGTGAGCCCTTCCACCAGCAGCCACCGGTCATCAGCGGATACGGCGTGCTCCCGACTCGCGGCCAGCGCCTGCGTCAGCGAGCGTGGCAGGTCGGACGAGGGTGACGGCGCGGACTCGTCGAGAAACACCCGGACCCGGCGGAGGGCGAAGGCCGACCTGCCGAACGCTTGAATGCCACCGCGAAGCGCACGGGCAACGGTCCCGTCCGGAACCTGAGCGTACGAAATGAACGCATCCCATCGACGTCCGTCCGGCGCGGGATGGGCTTCCGCAGGCATCCTGTGTCCGGTTGAATGCTCGTCAGAAGTGACACGAGCGCAAAGGTGGCCGGGCGACCCCGGCACGCGCCGGCTACAGGTCTTCGGAGCGCTGGCGCCGGTCTCGTACCGGCGCGCGCAGACCTGGCGTGCGGTGCAGGCGTTCGCACGGCGGCACGGGTTCACGCCGAAGCCGTCCCAGTCGGCGATGCGGCTGGCGCTGGAGAAGGTGATCGCGTCCACGTCACCGGCGTCTGGGATGGCCTCCAGGTGGAGGTGTACGACGAGCTCGACGGGCGGATTCGCCTCACCGTCCACGCGGCGGTGGCCTCGGCGCGTGCGCTGTCCTCGCCGGAGGCGCGGGCGGACGCCACGAGCCCGCAGGCCGGCGCCTGTCGGCGCGTGGGGGAGGGCGGACTACCGCCCGGGCTGCGTCCCGACCGGTGCATGGCGCCAGTGCGGCTGGTGCGCGCGGGGCCTGGGGTGTAGACGCAGGTGTCGCCGTCATGAGCGGCAGCCCGACCCCGGGGCATCCTCTACACATCGGCGTCGATGAGGAGTTGACCGCGATCTCGTCCGGCAACGGACACAGACTCAGGCACTTACGGGTTGTGTTGCCGCGCCTGCCCAGAACAGGTGACGCGGGGTCGTGACCTGAGGACGGCCCTCGTCACCGTTCCATCGTCCAAACGGGAGTCGCTCTTGATCCAGCGGCCGAGGAGGTCGAATGCGGGTTGACACATCTGCGGTGTTCGGTTTTGTTGCGCTCATGGTCACTACAACGCCTGTATGGGCTCAGGAGGCCAGGGACATCGAGGTCACGCCGTATGTGGCCCTCGGATCCGCCGCGGCACCGCCCGTCGGCGCGATGCTCACCCTTCCGCTCACGTCCAACCTGAGCCTTGAGACCGAGTTCGGCTATCGGCGTGGCGAAGGCGATATGAACGCGTTCAGCACGAGCGCCAGCCTCCTGTGGCTGCTCCCTCGCGCGGGGCAAGCGTCTCCATACCTTGGTGCGGGAGTCGGGCTGGCTCAGTACGGAAGGCCTGTGCTTTCGTTGAACGGGCCCCCAATTGGGACCCAGCGGAGCGTGGCGATGACCGTCAATGCTGGAGGCGGTCTGAAGATGCCCCTGAATGAGAATCTGGACCTGAGAACTGATGCCAGGTGGTTCAAGTTGATGGGGCAGGGATCAGACGAGTTCCGCGTAGCGCAAGGCATCTCCTTCGACGTTGGCAAACGGTAGCTGCTTCCGGCGGCCCGTCCGCTTCTACTTGACCCTGAGCACGGTCAGGTCGTAAGCGCCGGGATCGTCGGGGTTCGCGAAGGTCTGGTTGACCTCGATGAAGGCGCACTCAACGATGTAGTCGGCGGACGGTTCGACCTGGAAGTTGAAGTACAGGTCTCCGAAGACGTTGTACTCTGATTTCACGCTCTTGAAGGAGCTGTTCCAGACCGTGACCGTCGGCATCAGCTTCGAGCGTCTGGTGAGGACAACGCGCATCTCGGAAGCACCCGCAGGGGTTCGGATGCGAAAGAAGTCCTTGTCGGCGACCGGGCGAATCGCCGCGTGCACAGTAGCGCCGAGCGGCAGCTCGTTCGGATGAAGGATGTCGGTGTTCGGCTCGACCTCGACGAGGGTCCCGTCGCTGTTTGTCTTCAAGGCTGTGCCGGATCCCGGCGACACCGACCCTCGCGTGCCCGTGCCTGGCGTGGAATCGCGGCCTGCGGTCGAGCCCGAGTCGGCGCCAGCCCGCTCCGCCGCAGAATCCGATGACCCTCCAGGCGTGGCAGGGGGCGCCGCGACTGATCCTGGTGACGCACCAGGGTCGCCCTGAGTGACGCGCCAGATCTCGGCAGCACCGACCAGCAGTACGACGCTCATTCCAGCGATGAGTGGCCACCGGGTCGAGTTGTTGGCTGATCGACGCTCTGCGGGCGACGCGGACGACGGCGCCGAGGGAGCGGGCGGAACCGCGGGCGTGTCGGTGATCGCCTGAATCAACCGGTCGACATCCTGATGGAATCGCGTGTCGGTGATCTCAATCGCCTGGCGTCGAGCGAGCAGCTGCAGATCGTCGGGAAGATCCTTGGCCTCCGGCATCACAGCATTCCCAACGAGCGCGGGGATCACCCGCACTCGCCTCGCCAGGGCCTTTGCGATCTCCGTGCGCACGACGTCGTCACTCCGATCCAGTCGGCGGCGGCCCGTCGCATCGGCAGCGTTCAACCATGCTCGGCCGATCAACGCGACAACCACCGAGGACGAGCGCAACGATTGGTCGATGACTTCGAGGAAGTCCTCGCCCGGCTGGATCGTGTCTACGTCGACAAACACGTTATCGCGACCGAAGTGCCCCGTGAGACGGTCGGCAAGGCGGCCGGCATAGGCGGCAGTATCTTCGCGACGGTAGCTGATGAGAATCGTCGGCACGCTCAACCGGCACTCGCTGAAAACGGGTCCAAAGGCGCTGGGCCGATGCTTTTATACATCGATTCCCACCATGTCCCCAGGCGGAATGCTTGAACCTGTCACCGATGCACGCTGACATCGCCTCGACGGAGCGCGGTCGCGGCGTCAGGTATCGGCCGTCGCGTCTGCGTCCACACGCGGGTCCGATTGCGATCGGCCAGCTCGCGGGCGATCGCCTGCTGCGTCCTTGGACGTGCACAAGGATTCGATGGCCGTCGCCCCCGAGCCGCGGTTCGTCTACGAAGCCGGCCGCCTGTATCGCTATCTCACGGGGAAGGGGCTGGCGTGTGACGTGGTCGCGCCGTCGTTCGTTCCACGGTGTCCCGGCGACAAGGTGAAGGCCGATCGGCGTGATGCCGTCGAGCTCGCCGCCGTCGACGAACAGGTCGACCGTCTCGCGCGCGAAGCGGAGTTGCAGGAGCTGGCCCCGCGCTGGTCTCGCTATCCGGCCCGCCCGCTGCAACCGGTTGTCAGGCGGGGCCTCGATGTCGGCGCGTCTCGTGAACGAGGATGCCTGCCCCAGTACCAAGTGTCGCCACCAAGAGGGTGAATGCTGCCAGCATCAGAATGGATGTGTACGTGTTCGGGTGCAGGGTGTCCGGTAGTCCGAGCACGTGCGTGACAACGTGAGTGAGAGGCACGCACAACCACGTGGCCACAGCCGTGGTCCAACCCCCGCGCCCCCAGATACCCCCAAAGGTTGCGGTCGTGGCCATGAGCAGGATGACAATCACGATCGGGCTCACCTCCCCGCCGAAAGCGAAGTTGTCCACAGCGGCGATTGCTGAGCCCGTGCCCAGGCCTACGGCGAAACGTTTCGACGAGCTCCATCTACTCATATCCGGTTGTCTCCGCCATACCAACGGCTTGGCGTTCAGCCGCGCCGCGCTCGCGCAGGACGCTATCGAGCGCGGCGTCGGCTGCACGCCATGTTAGGCAGCCCTCGTCACTGGCTCTGCTTCTGGTAATCGCATGACCGGCGGCCTCCGGCGCGTTCGCGGTATTGTCCGCCAATTCGCGCCGCGTGTACGCGGATCCGTGCCGTCACGCGTACGGCACTGTTGAGGCCCGAACGCAACCGAGAGCGGCTCGCGAGAAGTCGCCACGGCCCATCCCGGGCACACTGGGTTGGTAAGCCGATCGCCGTCATACCGTGGTTGGGCCAAGCCGCACCCGCAAGTCCCACGGCATCAACATGATCGCCCTCGTGCCGCCATTCACGCCACGCTGTGACGAGCCAGGGGTGCCTGGCGTCACTGCCGTCGGTGTGCAGAGATGGCGTGTCGGGGCCGAAACACCGAATCAGCATGCTGTCCAACCTCGCCCAAGCGGCACTCGTGCGGGTCGGAACCCGGTTCGAGCGCGCCTCGGTGAGTCGGATCGGGGCCATCATGCCGCTGCCCGCCGTTGCGGATGACCGGGTGCGGGTGTCGGGCGAGCTTCGTAAGACGGCCGACGCCGTCTGCGAGCGCATGGCGCACGCCTACTGGGTTGAGGTCCGGCTGCAGGCAGAGAACGGCGGAGTGTCGCCAGCCATCCTGCTCCTTGCGGAAGGATCCCTCGTGGCGGCGTGCCTGCAGGGCGACGTTGCCACGCTGCTCATCGCTCCCGGTGTCGAGTCGGTGACGATCGCTCGTCGTCTGCGTGACGTGTCAACGTTCGCCGCCGCGCTGGCGACGACCGGGTACGACACGCGCGTCCATCCCCTCCATCAAGGCGCGCAGGAGACGATGACCACGGCCGAGTGGATGGAGAGCCTCGACAGCCGCTCGTTCCGTCGCGGTTGGCCCGTCGATGCCGCCATCGTGTTCACCGCAGGCGCGGTGCTGAGCGGCGTGTCGCTCGCCATGGGCGCGCCTGGCGCCTCGAGAGCCGGCGTGCTCGTTGGCGCGCTGGCGCTCGGAGGGCTCTGTGCCGCGATGCAGTTCCTGCACTCGTGGAACCAGTGGCATGAACGGCTCATCAGCTTCCGCGTCGAACTCGCTGCGCAGGCCGCCGATGCGGAGTCGGTGGAGTTCCACCCGCGCCCGACACCACTCTGGATGCGGTTGTCTGCGTTCGTCTTGTTCGGTGGTGTCGCCGTCGGGCTGGCGCGTGGGGGGGATTGGGGACTCGCGCTGGTTGCTTTGGGTACTGCGGTAAGCCTGCAGATCTACCTCCTTGTGCTCGATCGGGCCTGGGTGCGCCTGGACGCCACAGGCATCGAGGGCCTGGCGCTGCGACGCCGCGTCAGGATGTCGTTCGTGGATGTCGACGCGATTCCCGCGACGGACGAGCTCGAGCCGATGTTCGTCGTGTCCCGGCGCGATCGCATATGGCTTTCGAAGCAGCTCGCGGGGGGCGAGCACCTGCGTCATCTCTTATGGGAGCGTGTCCTCCGCGCGCATTCCAGTCTGGATCTGGCCAGGCAGGACCTGGGCGAGCCGCGGTTGTTGCGGGCGCTGCGCGACGCCGTGGAGCGCAGCCGCGCGAGCGGCACGATCGTGTCAACGCGGCTCCCATCGCTGCCGTGGCTGTTGCGCCTCGCGTGGCGCGACCCTGTCCTTGAGCAGTACCGCTGGCAGCAACATCTGGTGCGACACGGCCGGGTGTGTGCCGCCCGGGTCGTATCCTCGAGCATGGCCTTCGAGGTACCCCGCGACCGACTCGCAGGGCCGCTCAGCGTGCGCGTCCTGTTCCTAGACCCTGATCATGGCTCGACCACGAGACTTGCCGTCGAGTGCCTGAACCAGGCGTTGCAGGACGACGCGGTGTCACCGCCCCTGCTGGATGCCCTGACGCGCGTGACGCCGGCCATCCGCCAGTTGCCGCCAGAACGCGTGGGCCCGGGCGTCTGGGTCGCGCGAATGGTGCTTGACCCACGGGCCCTTCCGCTTCGCCACCTGAGATCGGCCTGGCTGCCGGTCCTGGTCGACCGCGGTCGCTGCGACTTCGTGTCGCCAGTCCCGCCCGCGTTATGGCCGCCACCATTCCGGCGTGCGTGGCTGGCTGGCGGTCCGGACGCCGTTGCGGGGCAAGACGAAACTGCATCAGCGGGCGCGCCGACACGCCCCGCGGCCAGCGGGGAATGACCCTGGCGCGCCGCGGTCGTGCCGGCACACGACGAAGCTCGCCGGCCTGAACGGTCGCGATCGCCCCGAGGACTTCGGGTACAAGCGGTAGCAGCCTCGCAACGGCTCGCGGACCGGCTTCGTGCCGCCCTTGGCGAGGTGCCCGCACGCCCGGACGTGCAGGCGTCGCTGGAACGTGTCACCACTCCCTCGCTGCAGGCACTTCGGCTGTACAGCGAGTCGTATCGCATGGGGCGCAGCAACGAGTGGCCCGGCGCGCTTGAACTCGCGCGGCAGGCGGTCAACGAGGATCCGAGCTTCGCCAGCGCTCGAATCTGGCTGGCGTGGGCCTTGCGAAACACCGGGGCGGGCCGCGACTCCTGTCTGCCGGAGACCGAGCAGGCCATGGCCCTGGCGTCGGGCGCCGACGAGGTGGAGCGCCTGTGGATCACCGGGAGCTACTACCGGCTGGCCGGCGACGACGCGCGCGCCGAGGAGGCCTACCAGGCGCTGGCGCAGCTGCAGCCGGACCATCCGTGGGCGGTCAACAACCTCGCCAACATGTACGAGCGGCAGGGACGCCCCAGTGCCGCGCTCCCGCTGCTGCTGCGCGTGGCCGACCTGGGTCCGCACGATCTGGAAAGCAACTTCGAAGCTGCGCACAGGCTGGCACCAGACATTCAGCTATGGCCGTGGGCCGAGCGAGGTCGCCTGGGCGTACTACTTCGATGCCACGGAGCGCCTCGTGCGGCGCGACATGGACGGCGTGAATGCCGAGGTGGGCCGCGTGCTTGGTTTGCTCGAGACCTCCCCTGACTGGCTGCACGACGAGCTCGTGTCGAGGGCCGTCCAGTTCCACCTGACGATGGGGCAGGCTGCGAAGGCGAGGGTGACCACGGAGCTGTTCCGCGAGCGTGGGTTCCCCTACAAGTACTTCCGCGCATGGTTGGCGTTCTTCACCGACGACCTGGAATCCGCGCGGCAGTTCGTCCGTGAGATCGAGTTCAGGCCGGGGTGGCATGGCCTGGCGTGGCTGAAGGGCCGGCTGGGGATGGCCGACGAAGCCGAGCGCTGGCTCCGGGCGCGGCCGGCCGGCCTCATTCAGTCCAACATCGATGAGCTGATTGCCGGCTCGCTCAGGTTTGCGAGGGGCGACGTGGACGGGGCCATTCCCGGGCTCGAGTCCGCACTGGCGGTGCGAGGCCCGTGGGCCGTCCCACGCTGCGGCTCGAAAAGTTGAAGGCGGGCGCATACGCCACCCCGGATTGAGCCGGCGTGCCGGCGGGCATCAGGCGCCTCCCGCCGGATTCAGCGTCGGCACCCCGAGCCCGGCGACATCCTTCTCGTTCCGCGTCACCAGGGTCAGGCCGTGTACGCGCGCGGTGGCGGCAATCAGCGCGTCCACCACCGGGACCGACCGGACGGCCCGAAGCCGGCCCCATTCGTCCGCGACTGCCCCATCGACGGGCAGCAATCGATCGGCATAGTGGCGTGCGAGGTCCTCCAGCCATCGGCCCAGACGGTCGGCCTGCGGCCGGTCCCGCCGGCGCACCTGTTCGATGCCCTGGCGGATCTCCCCCAGTGTGACCACGCTGAGAAACAGGGCCTCGGCGGGCTGGGCCTCGAACCAGGTGCGGAGCCGTCCGCTCCGCGCCCCAGGCCGCCGCAGGTCAGAGACGACGTTCGTGTCGAGCAGGAAGCTCACAACGTCACCCGGCGGCCACGGTCCTTCGAGCGGCGGATCCGCAGCGCGGGCGCGTCAGGCATCCGCAGCAGGAACGCCTTGAAGTCGTGGCCGGCCCCGCCCGCCAGCGCGGCCTCGAGGATGGCGCGATGTTCTGCCTCCGCGGACCGGCCCCGCTCGGCCGCCCGCTGCCTGAGCCGCCTCACGAGTCGCGGATCCAGGTTCCTGACGATCAGCTGCGACATGCTATCAATGCTAGCATGCAACTCGCCGCGCTGTCGTTCTATCGCGACCGTCTCGGGTTCGACGTCACGTTCCAGGGCCCACCCGCCGACGTCTTCTTCGGCATCGTCCAGCGAGGCGCCGCGATGATCATCCTGAAGGACGTCGGCGTGGAGCCGGTGCCGAACCGCATGCGCGACGTGGGGAAGGGATGGGCGCGCTGGGACGCCTACCTGCATGTCCCCGATCCGGATGCGCTGGCCGCGGAGTTCTCGTCGCGCGGGGTGGAACTGTCTGGCCCCGTCGCCGACGACGATGACGGGCTGCGCGGGTTCGAAGTGGTGGACGCCGACGGCTACGTGTTGTACTTCGGTCGCCCGCGCTGGTGAAAGCGGACCCGGGCTGGTGTCACCTGCAGAGAACACCGCGGCGACGGCCCGCGGGAATCCGGCCTGTTTTCAGCGTGGCATGGCCGTTGCTATCCTCCCGGTAGAGGTTCCGTGATGCGCCTCCCCATTGTCCTCCTCCTGGTCGGCGTCTCCGCGGCGTGCGCCACCAATCCCGTCACCGGCAAGAAGGAGCTGAGCCTGATCAGCGAGGCCGAGGAGATGGCCATGGGCCAGCAGGCCGACGCTGAGATCCGCCGGGAGATGGGCGTCTATCCCGACCAGGAGCTGCAGCGCTACGTCTCGGACATCGGCATGAAGCTGGCGCAGCAGTCGCACCGGCCCACCCTGCCGTGGACGTTCACGGTGGTGGACAGCCCCGCCATCAACGCCTTCGCGGTGCCGGGCGGCTTCGTCTACATCACGCGCGGCATCCTGGCGTACCTGAACGACGAGTCGGAGCTGGCCGGCGTGCTCGGCCACGAGATCGGCCACGTGACCGCGCGGCACGTCAACCAGCAGCTCTCGCGGCAGGCCATGGGCGGCATCGGCCTCGCCGTGCTCAGCATCTTCGTCCCGCAGACCGCGCCGTTCCAGGACTTTTCGTCGATGGGCCTTGGCGTCCTGTTCCTGAAATACGGGAGAGACGACGAGCTGCAGTCGGACCGGCTGGGGATGGAGTACGCGTCGGCCAACGGGTGGGACCCGTCCGCCGTGCCGCGCTTCCTCTCCACGCTCGCCCGCGTGAGCGCGACGAGCGAGCGCGGCGTACCCAACTGGCTCTCCACGCACCCCGAGCCGGAATCGCGCGTCGAGAAGGCCCAGCCCGTGCTGGCGAAGTATCTGTCGGAGAGCGCGCGCGAGCGGAACCAGGACGCGTACCTGCGCGCGATCGAGGGCGTGGTGGTCGGCGACAGCATCGAGCAGGGCATCGTCCGCGGGAACGCGTTCGCCCACCCGATGATGCGCATCGCGCTGGAGTTCCCCGACGGATGGGAGGTGGCCAACAGCGCCGAACAGGTGATGGCGCGCGAGCCCGGATCGAAGCGCTTCATGCTGCTGCAGATGGTGGAGCAGCCGCGGGGGCGCAGCATCGACGAGGTGGCGGCCAACGCGATGCGGCAGGCGGGCTACCGGCAGCTGGACGGCGCGCGCGGCAGCGTCGGGGGGCTGGACGCCTACGTCGGCGTGTATCGCGGATCCCTGAGCGGCGTGGGCACCGTGATCATGCGCGCGGCGCACATCGCGATGGGACGGCAGGTGTTCGTCTTCGCGGGCTTCGCGCCCGAGGCGGAGTGGGACCAGGCGCGGCCGCAGATCGAGGCGTCGCTGCAGACCTTCCGCGAGCTGACGCCGCAGGAGGCGTCGCAGATCCGCCCGAACCGGTTGTCGTACTACACGGTGCGGCAGGGCGACTCGTGGCAGTCCATCGCGGCGCGCCAGGGGAAGGGCATGACGAGCGCCGCGACGCTGGCGATCATGAACGGCGTGGACGTGTGGGAGCAGCCCGAGCCCGGCGCGCGCGTGAAGATCGTCGTGGAGGGCTGAGGACCCAGGCCGCAAGCCGCAAGCCGCCCCGGTGCGGCGATAATGGCGCGTGCCGCGCCGCTCGCCGAAAGGCCTCCGCCGCCTGCTGCGCCCGCTGCTGGGCGCCGCGGCCGTGGCCTTCGGGTACCTCGCCTACGTCTACCTGACGCTCCCTGACGTCCGCCCGCTCGCGCGTGCCAACCCCACGACAACGGCGTTCATGGAGCTGCGCAAGGACGAGGCGCGCTACGACGGCCGCACGACGTTCACCATCCGCCACACCTGGGTGCCTTACGCTCGCATCTCCCCCCACCTGACGCGCGCCGTCGTCGTCACCGAGGACGCCGCGTTCTTCGATCACGACGGCATCGACCTGGACGAGATCAAGGCATCGATCGAGCGCAACTGGGAGGAGGGCCGCTTCACGCGGGGCGCCAGCACGATCACGCAGCAGCTCGCGAAGAACCTCTACCTGTCGCCGTCGCGGAACCCGGTGCGCAAGCTGCGCGAGCTGCTCATCACGCGCCGGCTGGAGGCCAGCCTCACCAAGCGGCGCATCCTGGAGATCTACCTGAACGTGATCGAGTGGGGCGACGGCATCTTCGGGTGCGAGGCCGCCGCGCGCAGTTACTTCGGCAAGAGCGCCGCGGATTTGTCACGGGAGGAGGCGGCCTTGATGGCGGGAGCCATCATCAACCCCCGCGAGCTGCGCATCGACAGGCCCAACCGGCGCCTGCAGCGGCGACAGCAGATCGTGCTCCGCCGCATGGGGGGCTAGCGCGGCGGCTTCTTCGTCTCGTCCTTCTTCTGGTCCTTGTCCCCGCGGCCGAAGACGCGCGACCAGAAGCCGCGCTTCTTCTTCGGCGCCTCGGGCTCGGCTTTCACCTCGTTCGAGGCCCGTGCCGCGTCGGTGGGCGGCGCCGGCCGCGCGGGCTCGGCGGCGGCCACGTCCGGCCGGTCGCCCCGGACGCTCGGCGCGGTGCGGAACCAGTCCCCCATCCGCGCGAAGAGCGATCGGCCGACGTGCAGGTGGCACGTCTCCTCCGGCTCGGTGCCGCGGACGAAGTACTCCGTCATCAGCATCGATCGCTCGGCCGTCGTCCCATCGTCGAGCACGACGTGCGCCGTGTCGCAGCCCGAGGCGGGCCGCTTGCCGGACAGGCGGCAGATGCTCACCGACACGATGTCCTTCGGCGGCGTGAGCCAGGCCGGCGTGTCGCCGGCGGTGGCGGCCTTCATGAAGCCCGCCCACAGCGGCACGGCCACATCCGCGGCGTAGGCGCTGCCCGGCAAGATGGGCTGCGGCGTGTCGTGGCCCACCCACACGCCGCTCACGAGCGACGGCGTGAAGCCGACGAACCACGCGTCTCGGTAGTCGTTGGTCGTGCCCGTCTTGCCGCCGGCCGGCAGGCGGAAGCCCAGCTGCCGCGCCTTCCACGCCGTGCCCGAGTCGATCACGTTGGCCAGCATGCTCGCCATCAGGAACGCGGTCTGCGGCGACACCGCGGGGCTGGCGTGCGACTCGTCCTGGAAGAGCACCGTACCCGCGGCGTCCTCGACGCGGCGCAGGAGCAGCGGTGACTGCAGCACGCCCGCGTTGGCGAAGGCGCCGTAGGCGGCCGTGAGGTCCAGCAGGGACACTTCACCGGAGCCGAGGGCCAGGGACGGCACGGCGGGCACCTCGCCCATGCCGAGGCGCTTCGCGTAGTCCACGGCGGTGTCCACGCCGATCTCCTCGATCATCCGCACCGCGGCGCGATTGCTCGACGTGCTGAGCGCGGACCGCATCGTCATCTCGGCGGCGGTGGCGTGGCCCTCGTCCGGCGTCCACGCGCCGCTCGGCAGGTCGATCGGATCGTCGAGATGGCGGATGAGGCTCGACGCCGTATAGCCCTGCTCGAGCGCCGCCGCGTAGACGAACGGCTTGAACGCGGACCCGGGCTGGCGCCGCGCCTGCATGGCGCGGTTGAAGTGGCTGTCGGCGAAGCTGCGCCCGCCGACCATCGCGCGGACGTGCCCGGTGCGCGGATCGAGGGCGACCAGCGCCGCCTGCAGCACGCTGGCGTCGGGCGTCGCCGCGCGGCGTCGCGCGGCCAGCGCCGCCGTCCGCCGCTTGTCCAGGCTCTCGAGCGAGGCCGCGACCGCGGCCTCGGCGGCCCGCTGCACGTCGAGGTCGATGGTGGTGTAGACCTTCAGCCCGCCTTCGTACACCTGCTCGCGGCCGAAGCGCTCCACCAGCGCCACGCGCACGGCTTCCTTGAAGTACTGGCCGAACGGCTCGTCCTTCCGCAGCTCGTCCTTCAGGTGCACCGCGGCCGCGCGCGCGCGCTCGTAGGTGGGCTGGTCGATGGCGCCGGTGCCGCGCATGGCCTGCAGCACGAGGTTCCGCCGCGCGACCGCGCGATCGAGGTTCACCGTCGGCGCGAGCGTCGACGGCGACTTCACCAGCCCGGCGATGAGCGCGGCCTCGTCCACGGTGAGGTCCCGCGCGGGCTTGCCGAAGTAGCCGAGCGCGGCCGCCTCCGCGCCGTAGAGCCCCGCGCCGAAGTACATCTTGTTGAGGTAGAGCTCGAGGATCTGGTCCTTGCTGTACTCCCGCTCGATGCGGATGGCCAGCAGCGCTTCCTGCACCTTGCGCGTGTAGGTCTTGTCGGGCGTCAGGAAGCTCTGGCGCGCCAGCTGCTGGGTGAGGGTGCTCCCGCCCTGCGCGCGGCGGCCCTCACGCAGGTTCGCCAGGCCCGCGCCCGCGATGCGAATCACATCCACGCCGCTGTGGTCGTAGAAGCGCTGATCCTCGATGGCGACGATGGCGGCGATGAGGTGGGGGGAGATCGCCTCGAGCGGGACGTCGCGGCGCTGCTCCTGGAAGATCGAGAACGCCGCGCGGTCGTGCGCGTCGTAGATGATGGTGGCCTGCGCCGTCTGGTCCAGGCCCTGCAGGTCGCCCCGCGAGGGCAGGTTCGAGACGACCCGGTACAGCGTCCACTCCGTGGTGCCGAGCGCCGCCGCCTGCGCCAGCCCGCCGATCACGGCCAGTGTCCACAGGAGGGCTGTGGCGTGTCGGGCAATCGCGGGGAAGGGGGTGGAGGACATGGGGTCTCGGATTCTGCGGCCTGGGGCCTGCGGCCCGCGGCTGGAGCCTGAAGCCTGGGCGTTCCTGCGAAAGCGTGCAAGTGGGATACCAACCGCAGGGTCGAGGTTGGCTGCCGGGAACGCGCGGGCGGCTCGAGCGCGACGTGCTGTGTGGGCAGTTCTTACATGGTCCGAACCGCCAACTGTAGCGCCGCGCGACGGCTCCTACCGAGCCGCGCAGCGGCGAGGCCTACCGGCGAAGCCCGGCCTACCGCAGGCCCACCGGCGCAGCCGGCCTGCCGAGGCCTACCGGCGAAGCCCGGCCTGCCGAGGCCTACCGGGCGAAGCCCGGCCTACCGAAAGGCCTACCGCAGGCCTACGCGAGACGGCCACGCGTCAGCGTGGCCGTCTCGCGCCTATGAACCTCCGGTTCCAGTACTCCGACGACAGGCGCTCCACGCGCACGACCCCGCGGCTGCTCGGCGCATGGACGAACTGGTCCCCGCCGATGAGGATGCCCACGTGCGAGGCGCCCGGCGCGGTGGTCGAGAAGAACACGAGATCCCCAGGCGCCAGATCGTCCCGCTTCACCGAGCGGCCGACGCGGAACTGGTCCCGCGTCTCGCGCGGCATGGCCAGGCCGTGGCGCGCGAACACGTACTGGACGAAACCGCTGCAGTCGAAGCCCTCCGGCGTCGCGCCGCCGTTGCGATAGGGCGCGCCCCGGAGGGCGAGCGCCGTGCCGCTCAGGGCGTAGCCGTCCGGCGGGCCGCCGGGCCTGACAGGTCCGGGGTACTCCGGTTCACCGGCCGGGACGGGTGTGCCGGGGGTCGGCGCCGGCGCGCCCGCAGGGGCCGCTCCGCCCGGCGTGGGGAACGGCCGAGGTACGGCCCCCGACGAGGCACAGCCGGCCGCGAATACGACCATGGCAACGGCCGGGAGCAGGCGACGGATCAGGCGGTCAGGCCTCATGCACTCATTGGCTCGTATCGGCACGCCGTCCCCGCGGCTGCAGTTTTTGGCCACATCGGCTGAGCCAAAGCGCTGTAACTGCCTATGTAACATTACTTTAGCAGATTCGGTCGCTTGACAGAGAGGCGCCGATCCGGGCAAAATCACACTGGCACGGGTCCAGACGACATCCCAGACGACTATGGAGCAGACGCTCCTCCTCAACGCGACGTTCGAGCCGCTGAAGGTGGTGCACTGGCAGAAGGCGGTCACGCTGTGGTGCCAGGGCAAGGTCGAGATCATCGCGCACCACGACCGCGAGGTGCGCGCGGTGTCGTTTTCCTTCAAGATGCCGTCCGTCATCCGGCTGCTGCGCTACGTCCGCATCAAGCATCGGTTCGACTACGTGCCGTTTTCGCGCGCGAACATCTACGCGCGGGACGAGTACACGTGCCAGTACTGTGCCCGGGCGCATTCCACAACGGAGCTCACGTTCGACCACGTGGTGCCGGTATCGCAGGGCGGCCGCAAGGACTGGGAGAACATCGTCACCTGCTGTGTGTCGTGCAACCGGCGCAAGGGCGGACGCACGCCGAGCGAGGCCGGGATGATGCTCGTCCGTCCGCCGCGCCGGCCGAACGCCGCGCCGGCCATCCGCATCACGATTGGCCTCCGACAGGCCCCGGAGAGCTGGCGTGACTATCTCTACTGGAACCTCGAGCTCGACGAAACCTGATCCAGTGCCGGTAATCCGGAACCTCGAGCCCGTCCGCGTGGTGCCGGGCGGGCGGCTCTGGCTGCATGGGGACGGGTTTCCCCTGCCGTCCGGGTCCGCTGCCGACGTCGCCGTCGGCGGCGTGCCCGCGCGCATCGCCTTCGCGGCGCCGCAGCGCGTGGCGGTGACCGTGCCGGACGACGTGCCGGGCGGCTCCCAGCCGGTCAAGGTGGCGTGGGCACCGGGCGCCACGCTGTTCGCCGAGGTGGCGGAGGTCCTCGCCACCGGGCTGCACCAGGTGGACAACCCGGTCATCGACGCCGCGGGATACGTCTATGTCACGTATTCGGGCTCGCGCGGGCAGCAGGCGACGGTCTCGATCTTCCGCGTCACGCCGGCGGGCGCACGCGAGGCGTTCGTCCACGGGCTGGTCAACCCGACGTCCATGACGCTCGGTCCGGACGGGCTGCTGTACGTCTCGAGCCGCTTCGAGGGCCGCGTCTACCGGATCCACCCGGATGGGCAGTACGAGGTGATGGCGTCGGATCTCGGCATCGCGACGGGGTTGGCCTTCACGCCGGATGGCCTGTTGTACGTGGGCGATCGGTCGGGCACGCTGTTCCGCATCGACGCGCAGGGGCGCACCGACACGGTGGCCACGCTGCCCGGCAGCATGGCGGCGTTTCACCTGGCCGTGGGGCCCGACGGCTGGATCTACGTCGCGGCGCCGACGCTCTCCACCTACGACACGCTCCGCCGCGTGCATCCCGACGGGCGCGTGGAGCCGCTGGCGTGGATCTTCGGCCGGCCGCAGGGCCTGGCCTTCGATGCGGCGGGCGTGCTGCACGTGGTGGAGGCGCTGGCGGGATCGAGCGGCGTCTACGCGCTGCGCCCCGGCCGTCCGCGCGAGCTCGTGGTGTCGGGCCCGAACCTCGTGGGCCTTGCCTTCGACGCGAATGGCCGGATGGTGGTGGCGTCGAACGACACGCTGTACGGGTTCAGGGGGTAGGGGGCAGGCTTCAGGCTTCAGGCTTCAGGCTACAGGCTTCAGGCTTCAGGCTACAGGCTTCAGGCTACAGGCTACAGGCTACAGGTACGGCTCTTGTCCAACTGTCTCACTTGTCAGGAGCCGTCGACCGCGGGCCACAGGTCCTGTCTGGAGCCTGTAGCCTGTAGCCTGAAGCCTGGCGCCTGAAGCCTGGCGCCTGAAGCCTGGCGCCTGAAGCCTGTTGCGCTACACTCCCGAGCGCATGTCGCAGCTCTTCGCACGCAAGCCCATCGCGGCGCTCGTCGTCACCGACGAAGCGCGGTCGCTCAAGCGCGTGCTCGGCGCGGGCGATCTCGTCATGCTTGCCATCGGGGCCGTCATCGGGGCCGGCATCTTCGGCGCCATCGGCACGGCCGCGGCGGGACAGGTCGGGCCCGACGGCGTGGTGATTCGCTACGGCGCCGGGCCCGCGCTGGTCTTCTCCTTCCTCCTGCTCGGGGGCGCGTGCGCGCTGGCGGCGCTCTGCTACGCGGAGCTGGCGGCGATGATTCCGCAGGCCGGCAGTGCCTATGCCTACACCTATGCCACGCTCGGCGAGCTGGTGGCGTGGATCATCGGCTGGGACCTGATCCTCGAGTACGCGGTGGGCAACGTCGCGGTGGCGATCTCGTGGGGCGACTACTTCACCACGCTGCTCCGCGGCGTCGGCGTCAACCTGCCGGCGTTCCTCACCACGGGGTACCGCACGGCGCTGCTCAGCGCCAATCCCGACGTGAACATGCTGATCGAGACGGCGCCGCGCGTCCTGGGCGTGCCGCTCCTCATCAACCTCCCGGCCTTCGCCATCGTGATGGTGATCACCTGGCTGCTGCTGCGCGGCGCGCGGGAGAGCTCCACCGTGAACACGGTGATGGTGATCATCAAGCTGGCCGTGCTGTCGCTCTTCATCGCCGTGGGCGTGATGAACCTCAACCTCGCCAACTACATGCCGTTCGCGCCCAACGGGTTCACCGGGATCCACCAGGGCGCGGCGATCGTGTTCTTCGCCTACATCGGCTTCGACGCCATTTCCACGGCGGCGGAGGAGACGCGGAACCCGCAGCGCAACCTGCCCATCGGCATCCTTGGCGGCCTCGCCGTGTGCACGCTCATCTACGTCATCGTGGGCATCGTGCTCACGGGCCTCGTGCCGTACCAGGAGCTGGCCGTCGCGGATCCGCTGGCGCGTGCGCTCGAAATCGCCGGCTTCACGCGCGTCGGCTGGATCGTGGCGCTGGGCGCGGCGGTCTCGATGTCGACGGTGCTGCTGGTGTTCCAGTACGGCCAGCCGCGCATCTTCTTTGCCATGGCGCGTGACGGTCTGCTGCCGTCGTGGGCCGCCAGGCTGGACGCGAAGACCCGCGTTCCCGCGGCGACGACGATGATGACCGGCGTCGTCGTGGCGCTGGCGGCGACGATCGGGGACGCGGCGGAGACCTACGACCTGACGAACATCGGGACGCTGTTCGCCTTCGCGCTCGTCTGCGCCGGCGTGCTGGTGCTGCGGATGCTCGAGCCCGAGCGGCCGCGGCCGTTCAAGGTGCCCGTCGTGTGGGTCACCGCGCCGCTCGGCATCCTGGCGTGCCTGTTCGTGATGGCGGGCCTGCCCTACGCCGCCTGGGAGCGTTTCGGCCTCTGGATCGTCATCGGTCTGGTGCTGTACGCGACCTACGGCGTGCGGCACAGCCGGCTGCGCTCGTAGGGGCCTGGCACCGTGACGCCGCGTCTTGCGGCAGTTCCTGCGCGGTTCGCCGAGACTGCAACGAATCCTGGGGTAACCGTGCCAGGCCCGGTTACAATTGGCGATTGGGGTCTCCGCGAACGGGGCCCGTAGTACGCCATGCCGCACGACTGGATCTCCGTCAGGGGCGCCCGAGTCCACAACCTCAAGGACATCGACGTCGACATTCCCCGGCACAAGCTCGTGGTCATCACGGGGCTGTCGGGGTCCGGCAAGTCGTCGCTCGCGTTCGACACGCTCTATGCGGAGGGGCAGCGGCGCTACGTCGAGTCCCTCTCCGCCTACGCGCGGCAGTTCCTGGAGCAGATGGAGAAGCCGGACGTGGATCTCATCGAGGGCCTCTCGCCGGCCATCTCGATCGAGCAGAAGACCACCGGCTCGAACCCGCGCTCCACGGTCGGCACCGTCACCGAGATCTACGACTACCTGCGGCTGCTCTTCGCCAATATCGGCGTCCCGCACTGTCCGAACTGCGGGCGCGAGATCACCTCCCAGTCCATCGAGCGCATCGTGGACCTGGTGATGACCTATCCCCAGGACACGCGCATCACCGTGATGGCGCCGATCGTCCGCGGGCGGAAGGGCGAGTTCAAGAAGGAGCTGCAGGCGCTGGCCGCGCGCGGTTTCACCAAGGCGCGCATCGACGGCCAGCTGCGATCGCTCGACGAGGACATCGCCCTCGACCGGCGGCGCAACCACAACGTGGACATCATCATCGACCGCCTGATCGTGCGCAGTGGCATCGAGCGGAGGCTGGCGGCCTCGGTGGACGTCGCGCTCCAGCTGGCCGACGATGTGGTGCTGATCCAGTCGCACGAGCACGGGGACCGGCTGTACTCGCGGAAGCTGGCGTGCGTGGTGTGCGGCCTCAGCGTGCCGGAGATGTCGCCGCGCGCGTTCTCCTTCAACTCGCCGCACGGCGCGTGTCCGGCCTGCCAGGGGCTGGGCGCCACCTGGGACTTCGACGTGCGGCGGATCGTGCCCGACGACGCGCGCTCGCTGGAGGCCGGCGCCATCGTGCCCTGGGCCCGCGGCGATGCCGCGCTGGTCCGCGAGGCCATCGCGTCGATCGCGCGGTACTGGAGCATCGATCCCACCGTGCCCTTCGGCAGGCTGCCGAAGAAGCAGCGCGACCTCCTGCTCTACGGCCCGGGTGCCGCAAAGGGCGGCGAGGACGTGCAGGTCAAGGCACCCGTCTCCGCTGACGCTACGGCGGGCAAGGAAGGCAGAAGGCACAAGGCAAAAGGGAAGGCCGCCGAGCCCGACCCGTTCGGACGCGACTTCGAGGGCGTGATCCCGAACCTGCGGCGACGGTTCGAGGAAGGCTCCTGGGCGGCGCAGGAGGAGCTGGACCCGTATCGCGCACTCACCGATTGCGCGGTGTGCCAGGGCCGCCGCCTGCGCCCCGAGAGCCTCGGCGTGACGGTGAAGGGGCGGACCATCGCGGACTACGTCGCGCTGCCGGTGTCCGACGCACTCGCCGTGTTCGAGGGCTTCGAGCTCCGCGATCGCGAGGCCATCATCGCCACGCGCATCCTGCGGGAGATCCAGGACCGCCTGCGGTTCCTGAACGACGTGGGCGTGGGCTACCTCACGCTGGGACGATCCGCAGCCACGCTCTCGGGCGGCGAGGGGCAACGCATCCGGCTGGCCACGCAGATTGGCTCGAACCTGACCGGGGTGCTCTACGTGCTCGACGAGCCCTCCATCGGCCTGCACCAGCGTGACAACCGGAAGCTGCTCGCCACGCTCCAGCGCCTGCGCGACATGGGCAACACCGTCGTGGTCGTCGAGCACGACGAGGACACGATCCGGCTGGCGGACTACGTGATCGACCTGGGCCCGGGCGCGGGCGAGCTCGGCGGGACGGTGATCTTCCAGGGCTCGCCCGAGAGGCTGGCGCAGAACGGCAACGGCTCGCTCACCGGCGCGTACCTGAGCGGCCACAAGAGGGTGGCGATCCCGGAGAAACGGCGGGCCGCGAAGCAGGGGGAGCTGGTGATCCGAGGCGCCTCCGCGAACAACCTGAAGGACATCGACGTGCGGATCCCGATCGGCCGGCTGGTGGCCGTCACCGGCGTGAGCGGATCGGGCAAGAGCACGCTGGTGAACGACATCCTCTACCGATCGCTCGCGCGGCAGCTCTATCGCGCCGCCGACGAGCCCGGCGCCCATGCGCGCATCGAAGGCACGAACCTCGTCGACAAGGTCATCGAGATCGACCAGTCGCCCATCGGCCGGACGCCGCGATCGAACCCGGCCACCTACACCGGACTGTTCACCTTCATCCGCGAGCTGTTCGCGATGGTGCCCGAGGCGAAGGCACGCGGGTTCAAGCCGGGGCGCTTCTCGTTCAACGTGAAGGGCGGGCGCTGCGAGGCGTGCCAGGGCGACGGCGTCATCGCCATCGAAATGCACTTCCTGCCCAACGTCTACGTGACGTGCGAGCAGTGCAAGGGGCGGCGCTACAACCGCGAGACGCTGGACGTGAAGTACCGCGGGAAGTCCATCGCCGAGGTCCTGGACCTCACCGTCGATCAGGCGCTGCCGATCCTCGAGAACTTCCCGCCGCTCGCCACCAAGCTGCGGACGCTGCAGAGCGTGGGCCTGGGCTACATCGAGCTCGGGCAGTCGGCCACCACGCTGTCGGGCGGCGAGGCGCAGCGCGTCAAGCTGTCGCGCGAGCTCTCCAAGCGCGGCACCGGCCGCACGCTCTACATCCTCGACGAGCCCACGACCGGGCTGCACTTCGAGGACGTCAGCCGCCTGCTCGACGTGCTGATGCGCCTCGTCGATCAGGGCAACACCATCGTCGTCATCGAGCACAACCTCGACGTCATCAAGTCGGCGGACTGGGTCATCGACCTGGGACCGGAGGGCGGCGAGGCGGGCGGACGCGTGGTGGCGCAGGGCACGCCGGAACAGGTGGCGAAGGCGAAGGGGTCCGTGACGGGGGAGTTTCTGGCGGAGGCCCTCAAGTAAACGATCCGTGCGGGGTGCCGGCGTGCAGGGTGCGGTGCGGAGTGCCGTATCCAGTGTGCGGTGCCGAGTGCCGGGTGCCGGGTGCCGAGTGCCGGGTGCCGAGTGCCGGGTGCCGCG
>Ga0268299_1002057_pt1 | contig 27242 bp, 24 predicted proteins | sample NOBtaG_FD_193484 | JGI IMG/M metagenome (GOLD analysis project Ga0268299, IMG submission 193484) | Activated sludge microbial communities from bioreactor in Nijmegen, Gelderland, Netherland - NOB reactor | ecosystem: Engineered > Bioreactor > Aerobic > Activated sludge | place: Netherlands...
ACGGAGCAACATCAGCAGGCAAAGCAGGCGCTCCTCGTAGTGGTTGATGCCGGTTACCTTGGCCAGAATCTCTTGGTCCAGGGTTTGGCTCGGGATCACGATGACCGTCTTGGGTGCCATTGGGTCGGGGAACTGGCGCTCGAATTGCTGAACGAGTTCCTTTTGCAAGGTATTGAAACTTGCATCATGGTCACTCGGGTCAAGTGTAAACAGGCTGGCTTCTCCCATAGCATATTGTTTGGTGAAGGTCGAACAAAGTGCAAGGTTGGCCCCGGGCCGGATTTTTTACACTGATGCAGATCGCTGTGGAGTATGAGCCTCGCTTGCGCTTGGTTAAACGTCCTGAGTGAACTAGTGCTTGCAGCAAACAAGGTATCCAGTAGATTGCAGGCTGGCCAAGCACTTAACTGGAATAAAGTTAGTTCGAGGTGGTATTGCTTGGAATAGTGACATCCAACGGTGTTTCCGCATGTTCCGTGTCAGGCGATTTGCCCAAATGCGTTTTTTTAATCTGGGGAATATTCGCCACAAATTCAGCTACATGTGCAGGACAATCTGGTCCATATGGGGCAATCAACATGCCTAGCTTGCCATCTGAAGCTTCTATCTCATACAAGATATTGCTGTCGCCCGGATCGGACATGCCCTCAAAGCGGTAATGGTTGACAATTGTGACATCTCCTGGCGCGTATTCCTCCCCCTTACTATCATGATTGACCATCGTCGTGGCAGAAATAATCTCGAAATTTTCTGCAAACCCCTTTTCTTTAGATGCCTCCATCCTTTGGGTGAGGGGCGACATGAAAGGCATATCCTTAAAAAGTTCTTTCTTATTCATAGGTTTAAATAGTTGAAATTATAATAGGCAAAAAAACCTTGGCAACAGACTTAGTTTGCTGCGCAAAAGATTCCCTGAAACTTGTTTCTGGATGTAGGAGGAACACCAATATAGGTGGTATTGTTTAGGCCATCATTGTCATTGGCGTGGAAACCAGTGCAGGAAGGCGGCGCCAGCTTGAGATTTACGGGGCACCAAGGGTAATGGGCGAAGCACGGAAACAAATGCCGAACCGGCCTGTCGGCTGCCTCGTCGGTTTGTACTTTCACTACTTGTTTTTGGTACTGCTTTGCGGGGGGCAGGACAGCAGGACAATATCATGTTGCAGGAATATAAATATCGAATCTGGTGCCTTTATTTAAGATGCTGTTTGCAGTAATAACTCCACCGTGGTTTTCTACAATTTTCTTTACGATAGCAAGGCCAATACCTGTTCCCTTGTATTTTTTATGGGAATTAAGGCGGTAGAATACTTCAAATATTTTTTCATTATACTTCGGTTCAAAGCCGATGCCGTTATCTGAAATAGCAATGTGACAATACCTTTTTTGAAGGGAGAGTCGGGCGTTGTTAAATGCTTTGCCATCGGCTATTTCACTCTTAATTATTATGTGTGGTGGTTGTGCAGGATTAAAAAACTTTAATGCGTTGCCAATGAGATTATGCATAATTTGACGGAATTGAAAAGGGATTATGTTTACATTATGTAGTCCTATTGCTTCAACGATGGCGTGTTTATCGTTTAATTCTTCTTTCAAATCATCCTTCACTTCGTCAACAATTTGTTGGAGATCGGTTTTTTCAAATTTTCGTTCGGCCGTATTGGTATTGGAGTAGGCGAGCAAATCCTGAATGAGTGTCTGCATACGTAGAGCCGAATCTTGCACCTTGTGCAAATATTCTTTACCATTTTCGGATAAATAATTACTTTCTATTTCTATGATGCGTGATATGAAAATTTGAATTTTCCGAAGCGGCCCTTGCAAATCGTGACTGGCAATGTAAGCAAATGCCTGAAGTTCACTATTCTTTGTTTCCAGATCAGCATTTTTCATTTGTAGAATTTCTTCCTGTTTTCTTTTTTCGGTTAAGTCGGTTATAATAATACCCACCGCTTGGATTCCAGGAAACAATGATGTAAGTGAAATATAAACTGGAATATTTTTATCGGAAATCAATAAATTTATTTCACCCTTTGCTTGCCCTTTTAATCCATTTTTAAAAAGTTTATTGAATTTGGCTTTTGATTCGGGATGTATAAACTGAAAAAAAGATCTTCCTATTACGCTTTCATAAGGAAGGTTCAATATATCAGGAAAATAATTGTTTGTGTAAATAATTATTTTATCTTCAGATAAATTTAGGGCGCCTTCACCAAAATTTTCAACCAATATTCTATAAGCATAATCTACTGTTTGAAGTGAAAAAATGGCAGATTGGTTATTTGTCCTTAATGCAAAGGCATCTACTTCACCTCCTTTAATAGCTTCAATCAGCTGCTCGTATTCATTCAAGCGGCTTTGCAATTCTATGATTTTTAATGCGGATTCTTCGATAGACAATTCGATTTTCATAGCATTATGCCTCGAGTGTAATTCCTAATGCTTTCAATACTTTTTTGGTATCGGATAATGTTCCCACCAAAGTTTTTTGGGGCAAGGGTAATTGTTTCAGCAAGGAAGGACTAAAAATAATATGTTGTTCTGAAGCAAGAGCAGGGTTTTTGTAAAGATCTATGATCTCCAGTTCAAAAAAACCTCTTAAATGTTCGTCACACAGCGATTTGATATTTTCAATTGCTTGCATTGATTTTTGTGACATGCCTGAAACATAGAGTTTCAGAACCAACTTACCTTCGATAATTACTTTGCCCTTTGATTTTTCTTTCATGTTATGTAACTGGTTAACCTTTGGCGACCCGGCACTAAGAGGTACCTCCGGATAGCACGATATAGAGATTATAGATGGGATTGAATTGTATATTACGGATACTGGAGATAAGGGATTAGATACTGGATACGGACATTGATTTTCGCGCCATACTAACTTTTAAGCGCCTGATAAAAATAAAAAAATTAAGATAACCAGTTACCATGCTTTAAGCAACCGGGCGAATATTTAAACCCACTAAAACTTTCTCTTCATTCGAAAGATCACCAATTATTTTTCTTAGTGGTTCAGGAACTTTTCGCACCAGGGTGGGTATGGCAAATATCTGATCCCCTTCGGCTAACTGCGGATTTATTAAAAGGTCAATTACTTCAATTACATATCTGCCATCTAAATGTTCCTTGCAATACTTGGTGATATTTTTCAGCGCAAGTAATGAATTGGGTGTTTGACCAGCTATATATAAGCGCAATTCCCATTTTTCTTGTATTGGCATGTATTTTTATATTTTTTTGGTGTTGGTGAAATGAATTCCTTTACTTGTAATAGTAAAATCCTGTTGGTTGTTGGTGTGACCCATACCCCGCGATTTTACGATGAGTAAACTGCGCACCCTTTCGCTGTTGCGTTCTTCGTTCTTTAAATTTATCCATGTGTCTGCAAGAGAAGAAACTGCATCTACGGCAGAACTGTTGCCTTTTGAATGGCCTTTAAGTGTGAGTGATGTGAACAGTGCATTGATCTGATTTATTTTGAGTGTATCCATTAGTCTAACCAACATGGCACGAACTTCACTGCTGTTACCAACTGTTATTAAGCTGCTGATGGGGTCAATGATTACGGTACGTGGTTTTATCTCCGCTAATAATTTATTTATAACCATCAGGTGCATTTCCAACCCTAACAGGGAAGGCCGAGACGCATGAATGTGAAGCAGGTTTGATTTAATTGCTTGCATAAAATTAATTCCGATGGTAGCCATATTTCTTACCAGTTGATCGGGAGATTCTTCAAATGAAAAATAGAGAGTGGCTTCTTTGCGTTTGCAACTGCTCATGGCAAAATGACCGGCAAGAATTGTTTTTGAAGTGCCGGCAGTGCCTGTAATGAGTGTGCTGCTGGCACGAAAAATACCTCCTGTCGAAAATGCACTGTCTAATGCAGGCAATCCCGTAGAAATAATTTCTGTTGATGATTTGTAATCTAACTTCAGTGATGTAACAGGAAGAACTGAAATACCATTTTCATCAATCAGAAAGGGATATTCGTTTGTTCCGTGTGTACTGCCCCGATATTTTATGATACGCAATCTGCGTGTTGCGATTTGCTCGATCACCCGAAAATCAAGAAGTACCACGCAATCGGAAACAAATTCCTCCAAACTCTGCCGCGTTAATGAGTTTTCGCCTTTTTCGCCTGTAATGATAGCTGTTACACCCTTATTTTTGAGCCATGTAAATAATCTACGGATTTCGGAACGGAGTAAACTCATGTTTTCCATACCTGAAAACACTGATTCGATAGTGTCAAGCACTACCCGTTTTGCGCCAATGGAATCAATGGCATAATTCAGGCGGATAAATAGTCCTTCTAAATCATACTCGCCTGTTTCTTCTATTTCTGCACGTTCGATTCGTACATGGTCAATACGCAGTTTATTTTTTGCTATTAAATTTTCAAAATCAAACCCTAGTGACTTAAAATTATTTGTGAGGTCGCAGGCTGTTTCTTCAAAACTCATGAATACGCCCGGCTCATTATAATCTGTAATTCCTTTTATCAAAAACTGCGCGGCAAATAAAGTTTTGCCGCAACCTGCACCACCGCAAATAAGAACCGTGCGGCCTTTTGGGAATCCTCCGTTTGTGATTTCATCCAGCCCATTGATACCCGTCGGCGTTTTATCTATTGTTTCCTTTTTGTTGCTCTCCATTCGATCTAATAATTTTCCTTATACGGATTGTCCGAAAATTGTTCTGTTATTCTGTTATTCAGGCTGTTGTTAGTACTGACGTCACAGGGTTGCCGCTTACTATTGCACTCCCGCACCCTGACAGATAGGTAAAAAAACACGACGTGCACCTTTGCCCCCAATTTTCGGTACTTATCCCGCACGTCGTGTTTTTATTTATCCGTTGAGGTGCGTGTAAGCCCGCTACGAACGCTTACGCCCCCGCTTCCGGCAGCAGGGCCGTAAGTGGGGGCGTGGGTCATCATCATGTTGGCGGGCTTTGTACCATTGGTATTTATTTTGGCCTGCCAAATGTAACGCGGTATTTTTGTCTGGCCAAGTGACATGAGAATAAAATTTTTCAGATGTTCTGGCCGTCCACTGGGTTCAGTCAGACGAACAAGTTCGTGCAGACAGGTGGGGATCAATTCCCCTTCCACTCCGGCCACCTTCCCGGCGTGGCCGGCGCGCCACCGCGTTCCAGCGCTGCGTTCACGGCATCCAGTTCGCGGGCGATGCCTTTCAGTTCCTCCAGCACCGGGCCGAACTGTTTGGCCGCAATGCGGTAGTTTTCCTCGTACGTCTGCGTGGGTGCGCTGGTGGTGTTCCACATGCTGTATTCCAGCAGGCCGACGCGCCCGTTGATGCCGGGTGCCGTTTCGAATTCGCGACGGGAGCGGGTAGCATCGCCGTTTAGTTGCACGTTGACGGCGTTCAGGCGGCGCGTGAGATCGTACGTTTTTTTCAGCAACTCCTGCGGTGGCGCCGGCATGTCCTGCAAGGCCGTCTGGATGTGGCTGAGGGTAGTGCTCAGGTCGTTTCGGATATTTCCGGCCGCACTGACGGCCTTGCGCAGGCGGGCGACGTTTTTGCAAAAAGCGAGGTAGGCTGCTTTGTCCTGGGCCGGCAGGGTAGCGTTGTTGAGTGCTTGCACGGTAAACGATACCGGCCCCACAAGCGGCGTGAGTACGCCGTCTTCGTAGAGTTGTATCGCCACGGAATACTGACCCGGCAGGGCAAGATGGCCCTGATCGGGGCCGGAAAACAGGTTGTCGGGGGCTACGGGGCGGCGGTTCGTCACGGGCGCTACGGGGTTGTATCGGTAGTCCCACACCAGGCGTTTCAGGCCTTTGGTAGCCGGAGTTTTGATGTGGCGCACCACGTCGCCCGCGGCATCGGTCACGGTGAACAACAAGTAGGGTTCGGGCTGCTCGTCTTCCTTGCGCAGGGCCTCGATGTCGGGGTAGTACACGGTGTCCTTTTTTTCAAATTTCGCCTTTTCGGCCTCCTGGCGCTTCGCTTTGAGCGTTTTCACGTCTTCCTTGAGCCAATAGGTAAACACGGCGCCAACAGGAGGATTCGGCGCGGCATAATAACTGCTGCCAAGGTGGCCCTTGTCGCGCAGGCCCAGCGGCTTGTTGGGAATGAACAGCCAGGAGTCCTTGATCGGGAACATGTGGGCCGACTTGTCGAGGGTTTCCTGTTTCAGGTTGCGCAGCGGCGTGTAGTCGTCGAGCACATAAAATCCGCGCCCGAAAGTGCCCAGCACGAGGTCGTTTTCGCGGCGCTGGATTTCGATGTCGCGCACCGCAATGGTGGGCAAACCCGATTTGAGTTGCACCCAATTCTCGCCGCCGTCGGGGCTGAAAAACACCCCAAACTCAGTGCCGCAGAACAGCAGGTTGCGGTCCACATGGTCTTCCGCAATGGTGTACACGCTGCCGCGCTCGGGCAAAAGCGAGGGAGCCGGCTTCGCGTTTTTGTCCGAATCGCTGGAGGCGTCTTTTTTGGTTTCGCTCGTGACAGGAGAAATGAATTTCCAGGTTTTGCCCCCGTCTGTGGTTTTCAGCAGGTAGGGCTTAAAGTCGCCGTACCGGTGGTGGTTGTAGCACACGTAGGCGGTGTTTTTATCGTGTTGGGAAGCAATGACCTGATGGACATACGAGCGCGCGGGCACACCCGGCAGGCTGTCCATTTTCGTCCAGTTCCGGCCACCGTCGCGGGTAGTCCAGAGCAGGCCGTCGTCAGTGCCTACCCAGAGGATGTCGGCATCGAGGCTGCTTTCGGCAATGCTGGTGGTTTGCCCGTAGATGTCGGTGGAGCCGTTTTTGGCCACAGCGTCCACGCTCCACACTTTGCCCATGATCTCGAATTTGTTGCGATCCACGCCGCGCGACTGGTCGGGACTGACGGCACGCCAGGAGTTGCCGCGATCATCGGTTCGGAACACTTTGTTGGCGCCTAAGTAGAGTCGGGTGGGGGAGTGGCTGGAGATCGTGAGCGGCGCATCCCAGTTCCAGCGAAAAGCGGGTTCGTTTTCATCGGGCTGGGGCTGGATGGGCAACATCTCGCCGCTTTTTCGGTCGAAACGGACCAGCCCGCCGTATTGGCTTTGGGCGTAAATAATGTCGGGATTGGTCGGATCCACCTGCGTTTCGAAGCCGTCGCCGGTGCTGGTCACATACCAGTCGGAGTTGGGGATGCCGTTGGCGCTGGTGGTACGGCTGGGGCCGCCGAGGCTGAGGTTGTCCTGCGTGCCGCCGTGGATGTGGTAAAACGGGAAGGCGTTGTCGGTAGACACTTTGTAAAACTGTGTCACCGGCAGGTTGTGCTTGAACTCCCAGGTTTTGGCAAAGTCCCAGGTTTCGTAGATGCCGCCGTCGCAGCCGACGCGGAGGTGGTCGGTGTTGCCGGGGTCCACCCAAATGCAGTGGTTGTCAATGTGCTTGTTCAGTTCGCTGAGGCTGAGCATGGTTTTGCCGCCGTCGGTACTGTATTTGTAAAACACGTCGGTGAGGAAAATACGGTCCGGGTTTTTCGGGTCGCAGAGAATTTCCTGATAATAGTTGCCGCTGGTGTAGGTATCGCTCATTTTAGTCCAATTGGCGCCGCGGTCGGTGGAGCGGTAGATGCCGCCTTTTTTGTCGCCGGCTTCCACCACAGCGTACACATAGTCGGGATTGACGGGAGACACATCAATGCCGATGCGGCCCACGTCGCCGCCAGGCAAGCCGCCTTCGAGTTTTTTCCAGGAAGCGCCGCCGTTGGTGCTTTTATACAGCGCCGATTCCGGGCCGCCGCCGATGTAGGTGAATACCTTGCGTTGGCGCTGGTGAAAGGCCGCGTACAACACCTTCGGGTCGCGCGGGTCCATCACCAGGTTGTTGCAACCGGTGTACGCGCTGACGGATTTGACGCAGGACCAGGTTTCGCCGCCGTCGGTGGATTTGTACACGCCGCGTTCGCCGCCGTCGCTCCAGACCGGGCCATAAGCCGCCACATACACCGTGTTCGGATTCGTCGGATCCACCACGATATTGGCGATATGTTCGGAGGTTTTCAGGCCCTTGTTTTTCCAGGTCTTGCCACCGTCCTCACTTTTGTACACGCCGTCGCCATACGCCACCGAGCGCTGGTTGTTGTTTTCTCCGGTGCCTACCCATACGACATTGGGATTGGTCGGGTCGAGCACCACGCACCCGATGGAATACGAGCCTTGTGCGTCGAAGACAGGTTGGTAGGTCGTGCCGGCGTTCACGGTTTTCCACACACCACCGGATGCCACGGCTACATAATACTCGGCATGATTCTGCGGATTGACGGCAAAATCGCCGATACGGCCGGACGTGACGGCCGGGCCGATGCTCCGGAACGTCAGGCCACTGTAGGTAGCGCTGTTCAGCAAGGCGGGTTTTTCAGGTTTTTTCGCAGCAGGTTCGTCCTTCTTTTGGGAAAAAAGCGGGGTGAGCAAACATGAAAAGCAGAGGCAGAGTAGCAGACGTTGGCGCATTGTCGTGTTGTTTTTTACTGAAAAATGGTGGGCAATGGTACGAAGTCCGGCGAAATATCCGCCTTAGATTTCGGTATTGGTTGGATTTCGACCAAATGCAGGGTGCGGGACGTGCGGGTAGGGAAATTCGCGGGCATTGTCGAACTTGCGATCAACGCATGACTATCACGCGCTTTGCCGGGAGTGCCTGCCCCGGAAATGTCAACACATACATCCCGGTCGGTAGTCCCTCTAGGTTGATATCAAATCCCCCGGCTGCTGAAATTCCTCTGCGTACTTGTAGCCCTCTCAAATCACACAACTGCCAAGGTATGGTGCTGCTTGTCGGATTATGTTGAAGGCTGACTTGTACTTGTGTATTGGCGGGGTTTGGAAAGACGGACACGTTTGTCATCAGAGATAGATGCTCCGGCTTGGTTCCGACATAAATATTGCCGCTTAAATCTGTGCGCACCAATACCGACTGCAAGTCATAGAGTGGCGGAGTCGGTTGATTGTATCCCCAAAGCCATATTTGATTTGATGCGACGACGGGCGCGGCTCTAACCCATTCGGTGTTGTTGGAACCATAGTTGCGCCACCACAAGGTGTCGGCGTTTTCGTCGAGACGAAGCAACAAGATGTCGCCGCGGGCATTAGACCCCATGTGTACCTCTCCGACGGCAAAAAATCCCCCATCGGGAGCAGCCGCGACATTGTACACACAGGCAATGTTGGAAGGCCCAATGACATGGCTTTTTTCCCATTGAAAATTTCCCTGAGGCGAAAAACGGATAAAAGTGGGGGCGATGAAGTATTCGTTTGTTGGCAGCGACCATTGCGAATAGCCACCAACCAAAAAACCCCCGTCAGGCATTAAGGCTATGCCTCCCCATTCAACGCCATTGGTGCTTTTGTAACCGTTGCTCCACAGTTTTTTGCCATCGGCATCAATCTTTTCAAGATACACGTCAAAGTTAAGCACCGTGCTTTCATTGGCTCCCATAAAAACGAAGCCTCCATCGGAGGTTGGAGCAACAGCGGTCGGTCGGAATGCAGAGCCTGTGATCTTCTCGTATTGTTGCCAAATGACATTGCCGTTATCATCCAGTTTCAAATAAAACTGGTCAGAGCCGTTGATTTCATTTTCGGCGTACCCAAACATGATAATTTGGCCGTTCTGCGCAGGAACCGCACCATTGACCCAAGCACCGTATTGCTGACCGGCCGGTCGAAATTTTTTATGCCAAATCATGCGCCCATTGGCATCTATGCGGGCCAAATATGCATAATAGTTCGAAAGAGAATTATCGGATACCGTGGGAGAGCGATAATTCCCCACGACTATGCAGCCGCCATCTGCCGTGGGGGCTACTCCTTTGAACGTGTTGAGTCCTTGGTCCCCAAGGTCAATCGCATTTAACCAATCGGCTTGTCCTTTGGCATTTGTCTTCACGATAAAACCATCCGTATTGGTACGGTTGCTGTAGCTGCTGGATTCTCCTACAAGAAACGCCGACCCGTCGGGTGCCAACGCCATGGCCGTCCCAAAATCATAGCTCCTGCCTCCAAAGAGAAAGATGTCCGGCGGATAGTTGTTGTATGCGTCCACAGGATTGGGAAATGACTGGGAGTAGTTGTTAAAACCACTCGCGAGGCGATAGGGGCCAAGCCCACCAACATATACGTCTGCATCCACGAGGAACAGGCTGGATTGGCCTGAGTCTGCGGGCGATTCTGCCATTGGCAGAATGCGGAAACGCAGCATGGCAAAGTCGCCCGCGCCGATCTGAATACCCCGCATGGCCGCGCTCAAAACACCATTGTTGCCCAGTCCCAGTTCGACAGGTCCGTTGGATGCCACAACCTGAAACGATCGGATATCCAAGTTGGGACTGAACGAAAACCGAAACTCGACGCTTTCCGCCGGGGCGTTCAATGGATTTCGCACGCGCGCCGTGTATTCGAGCCAATCAGTTCCATCAACGAAATTGTATAGGCCAAACCCCTGCAAGGCCTCTGCGATTTTATCCGGCGCTCCCGTGGTATTGGGAGCCAATGCCGCTGCGACCTCTGGCATGCCATCATCGAAACGCCACGCATTGCGAAAGGCAATGGCGTGCAAGCCATTGTTGCCTCGACCGCAACCTTCAATGGAAACGGCGGGATGGCTATCCGATGGAAAACCGGGTGCTTGCTCCACCTCTATGCGCCAAGTTTGCCCGTTGGCGGGAAATGCCAAGGAAACTGGAGCCGCTCCTTGGGGCAGGGTAACATTTGTCCAATCTGAGTGCAGCAGGCCGTCGGCCAAAACCCGATAACGGGTAAGGGCATTGGCGCCCCCGCCTCCCTTGTTTTTCAGGGAAAACAACACAGCCCCGCCCGAACACACACCTTCCGCTTCAAATCGGGGGCCGCTCCAGTTGGCCATACAAGCCACGGGCATCAGCCGGGCAAACAACCCGTGTGTTGCTCCGATTTGCACGTCGCAGCTCAATTTAGCATGAATTTCAATGGTTTTTTGTTGAAAAATCCCCATCGGTTCGATATCAAACTCTATGGAGTTGTCTACTTGAAAATATGGTTCCGAGGCGGAGATGATGTTTAGGTCGGGGTCGGTCACAAGGCGGAGCAACAATTTGTCCGACTCTCCAGCCCCCCGATTTTGCACCGTGACCATGAATGTGCTCGTGGAACAGCGCACCAAATCCGGTTGCGTGATACTCACTTCCGTATGCGGGCAACCGCCGTCAGTCGTCTGCGCCAAGAAGGTCAATTGTGTCATTGGATTGCTGCTGCTGCTGTTTACCTGTTGACTGCCGTTGCAAAACTGCCAAATTTCGGAGGGAGCAGGGGCAAATGCCGTCAGGGTGGTCATGCCGTCGTCCGTTCGGAGTTTGAATTTGCCATGCTCATCGGTAATGACAAGGCGGCGGTTCATCGTATCGGCAGCTTCCACGAACCAACCTTTCGCTACCGGTTCGCCTGCATCCGCGGTGCAGTTGTTGTTCAAGTCAAGGATAATTTGGCCCTCGATAGTCCATGGGAGCGCATTGCCATCGGGTTCGGCAAGCAACACCCAACCATCGATGTTGCCGTTGCCGGCAGAATTGTCTGACATCCCTGCCAGCATCAAATGTCCGTTGTCCAGAGAGACCCCGCCAAACAGCCGGTCGGTAGTGTTGTTGGCACCATAGTATTGCCGCCAAAGTTCGAATCCGTTGCCATCAATGCGAATAGCGAACCCCTGAAAATCGGCAGTACCGTTGGGAGTTCCAAGAGCCTCTCCCGTAATCAACCAGTCGCCGTCAGGCAACGCGACAAGTCCGTATGGCCTTTCTTTGTGCGCCGGGCCGCCATAATTTTTTTGATGCAACAGATCCCCCTCCGCAGAAAACTGAAGCAGGGCCACATCGCCATCGGGGCCGAGCGGGTTCACTACCCAAATGCTTCCGTCGGGCAATACATCTGCTCCTAAGGATTGGTTATAGAAATCGCTATTGGACGAAAATTGCCCTTCTCGCCACTTGGCATCGAATGTCGTTTCCCAAATTTGAGTGCCATCTGGTTTTATTTTTCGCAAAAAAATGCCCTGAAACCCTGCACCTATGACGTTGGCCCTCCCAAGGAGCAAATAGTTTCCGTCAATGGTTGGAAAAATGCGCCGGACTTTCGCTTGGGAGCTCACGTTTATCTCCTGTCTCCATTGTAACATACCGTTGGCATCAATGCGCATCGCAATGCCGCTGTCGTGCGAGCCGGTATTGTCGTTCCATCCTACGAGAAGCAGGTTGTTGCCATTAGGCGTGGCATCAAAAATTGCACTTGTGCCGGTATAGGCGCGTTTCCATATTTCGTTGCCCAAAGCATCTGTTTTTACCGCTATGCCGGTACTGTTGGAGAAGGTGGCCATCGAACGTTGCTCCCCCAAAATGATGAGACTGCCGTCCGGCAAAAGGACAAGTTTGTGGCCAAAACCGTCCATGTTTGTTGTAGGCGGGACGTAGGTTTTTTCCCAAATCAGACCACCGGCCTGTGACAGTTTGAGCAACCAAACCTGTCTGTTGTTGCCCACCATTTTAGCGCCAGTTGCCAATAGATTTCCATCAGATGTGCGAATGATTTGTGCAATCTGGTCTTTGCCGCCGCCGCCGAAAAAAAATTGAGCAGGCTGGGATTTGGCTTGAGACCAAGGGGAAAAGATGATGAGCGAGAACAAGAACAGTTTGCGCATAGGTTGTTGTCAATTTGTTACCCGAATTTTTTTGTGCCAGCCTCACCCATCCACATTCTACAACCTCCCGAGCAGACGTGCGCGGCGATTTTGCGAACCAAGGTACGGTTTGCAAGGGCCTTGCGAGACTATGAAGAATCGAATTGATGAAATGGTCCAGCAAAATTACGTTTGAATTTTAGAGTTTTCCCAAACCACTTCTGTGGTACTTTTGCGGATGAAACACACAAACTGTCATACCTCGGTTGCATTCGCCCTGATCGCTTCGGCATTTGGAGCATGTGCGCCCGACGAACAAATACCCACCCAATTGCTCCCCCCAACACAATTTGCCCTGCCCTACCGCCTGCACAAGCCCGATACGACTTTCGACCTGCCTGCATCGCTGCGCGAAATCTCCGGCCTGGCTTTTTCCACGGACGGAAAACACCTGCTGGCTGTGAATGACGAGCAGGGCTCGGTTTTTTACCTGAACCCGCAAACCGGCGCCATTGAACGCACCCGCGACTTCGGCAAAACGGGCGACTACGAGGGAATCGAAGTCGTTGACAATGATGTCTACGTGGTGAAAAGCAACGGAATAATTATCCATATCCCCGAATCGGGCGAAGCGGAAACCTGGGAAACATCGCTCAACAGCGATTACGATGTGGAAGGGCTGTGTTACGATTCGACCCAAAACCGCTTATTGCTTGCCTGCAAGGGATGGGCAGGAGAGGGGACTGCGTTCAGCGGAAAGAGGGCATTGTATGCGTTTGACCTTTCCACAAAAACACTGGCTGCAGCGCCGGCGTATCTGTTGGACCGTCAGGAAATTGCCCGTTTAAAGGGTGCCGAATCCGGGTTTATAGACAGGATTTTCGAGTTTTTTTCATCCGACCATGGGGCATCGGCCTTCAGGCCATCCGGGTTGGCCGTCAGTCCGTTGGACAGCAACCTGTACCTTGTTGCCTCGGTGGGCAAAACGCTGGCCGTGGTGCATCCCGATGGGCGGTTGTTGCATGCAGAATCCCTGGATTTCGAACTTATGCCTCAGCCGGAAGGGCTGTGTTTTGACCGGGAGGGAAACTTGTATATCGCTTCGGAAGGCAAAAAGGGCGTGGGGAAGGTGCTGCGGTTTGTTGTGAAAAATTGAAAAGTACAAGAAACACCTGTTCCCGTCCTAACAGACCGGTTCCAGCAACCGGCAACTTTGCACCATCTTTTAAACAAAACTCCCGGCAGGTGTGCAATTATTGGAAGCCGGAGACCGGGAGTCCATCAAACAAAAATCCATGACTTTCACCGAATTGATTCGCTCCGACAAACCTGTATTGGTTGATTTTTCTGCCGAATGGTGCGGCCCTTGCCGCATGCTGGCGCCTGTTTTGGAGGACGTAAAGCGCCGCGTGGGCGATCGAGCCACTATTTTCAAACTGGATGTGGACCGCAACCCGCAGATCGCTTCGACGTACAACGTGATGGCCGTACCTACGCTGATCATTTTCCAAAACGGAAAACCGATGTGGCGCCGGTCTGGCGTGCTCTCTGCGGTTGAATTGACCAACGCGCTGGAGTCGTTCATGGAGCCGGCTGTGGTTTGATCAGGCAAAGAAACACGCAACTTGCCCGGCAGCCTCGTATTTTTGCCAACTTTTCAGGTCAACATCTTCGCGGGCAAGTACCGCAATCCTCCGTTATGTGCAAAAAAGGTTCTAAATCCTACAGTGTCTTTGCCTTGAAATGCCCCCGCTGCCACGAAGGGGAAATGTTCGAAACCGGCAGTTGGTCTTTTGTCAAGCCCATGGATATGTTGCAGCGTTGCCCAAAATGCGACCTGAACTATTTCCCCGAACCCGGCTACTACTACGGCGCCATGTTCATCTCGTACATTTGGACGGCTTGGTTTTGCCTGTTTTTTGTGGGGATTATACACTGGATACTGGGCTGGAGCGTGACGATGGCTTTTTCTCTGCTGATCGCTTTTTTGGCGATCAACTTTGTCTACATTTTCCGGATTTCCAGGCTGATGTGGCTCAATTTTAATGTGAAGTACGATCCGCATGTGGCCAAGAAAGCGGATGCTCCAGAGAATTGAAGTTCCGAACGTTGAATAGTGCAACAAATGCCCTAAGACCTGCCGGAATGTCTGGAGCCACAATGCGCACCTTTGCCTCATAAAAATGCATTGCAATATGAAAAATCACTTTCAGATTCTGATCGTTGGTGGCGGGAATGCCGGTATTTCGTTGGCCGCACAGCTGTTTCGAAAAGACCCGAAGTTGGACGTTGCGATTCTTGATCCGGCGGACAAGCACTACTACCAGCCTGCCTGGACCTTTGTGGGCGGCGGCACGTTCGACGTCAACGACACGGAGCGCCCCCAAGCGGATGTAATGCCCGAAAAAGCGACATGGCTGAAAGAGGCCGCGGCCACCTTCGAGCCTGAGCAGAATGTCGTGGTCACGGCATCCGGCAATCGGTACTCGTACGATTATTTGGTTGTTTGTCCGGGCATCCAACTTGATTGGCATAAAATCAAAGGCTTGGAAGGCAATCTGGGCAAAAACGGCATTACGTCCAATTACCTGTTCCACATAGCGCCATACACCTACGAGTGCCTTCGCAACACCAAAAAGGGCAAGGCCATTTTTTCCAACCCGAACACTCCGGTGAAGTGTGGCGGTGCTCCGCAAAAGATCATGTACCTCGCTGCCGATTATTGGCGCAAACACGGGGTCTTGGGCGACGTGCAAGTACATTTTTATACGAGCGGCAGTATAATTTTCGGGGTAAAAAAATACGCGGACACCCTGAACAAGGTCATTGCCCGCTACGGCATTCAGCCCCATTTTCTGCACAACCTCGTGGAGGTCAAACCGGAAAGCAAACAAGCCGTGTTCGACGTGTACGAGCAGGGCAAGGTAGTTGGGCAGGTGACGGAAGCGTTCGAAATGCTCCACATAGCACCGCCGCAGAGCGCTCCCGATTTCATCAAAAACAGTCCGCTCGCCGTGCCGGGCAATCCCTTGGGCTGGGTGGATGTGGACAAGTTCACGTTCCAGCACAACCGCTACCCGAATATCTATTCCATCGGCGATGCTTCGAGCACGCCGAACGCCAAAACGGGCGCCGCCGTCCGCAAGCAAGTACCCGTACTGGTGCAGCAACTGCTGAGCCAAATCCGCACCGGAAAGCCCTCGGACGCCAAATACACCGGTTACGGCTCCTGCCCGCTCATCACCGGTTACGGCAAATTGGTACTGGCCGAGTTCGACTACGACAACAAACCGATGGAAACGTTCCCCTTCGATCAAAGCAAGGAACGCTGGTCCATGTACATGCTCAAGCGCTGGGTGCTGCCGTGGCTGTACTGGAACAAAATCCTGCGCGGCACGGCATGAAATACTCTTGGTAATTTTTTTAACTGCCCGAATGGGAGCGCTGCTCCAGTTCGGGCGGTTTTGTTTTTTTCAGGATGAAAAACACCTCCGAACCTGCACGCGGCGCAATGGAATTGTAACAAGGAGAAAGTGTCTTGACCCGAAAAAGCGGCTGAAACAATACCGCGTATTCGTCGGCATGTCCTCCGAACGGCGGCCCGCCCTCGAAGTCGCGGTCGAAAAGCACCCCCGCCACCGTACCGCCCGGAGCCAGCAGGTCGAACATTTTTCGCACATAGTCCGGCCGCTGCGCGGGGTCGAGGGCACAAAAAAAAGTCTGCTCCAGAATCAGGTCGAATTCTTCTTCGAGGCGAAAAAAGTCCGTGCAAATCACCCTCAACCTGGCTTGCCAGCCGGGCATCTCGGTGTCGAGTCGGTGCTGGAGGCGTTCCACGGCCGTGGGCGCTATGTCCACCAGGGTGATGCGGCTGAACCCGTGCCGCAACAGGTGCAGGGCTTCGTAGCCGTTGCCGCAGCCGGGTACCAACACCCGAATGCCGCGTTTTTCCAAGGGGATTTGATCGGCATAGTCGGTCAGCGGTGGCGATGCCTCCCCGAGGTCCCACCCGGTTTGCCCGGTTTGCCAGCGTTTTTCCCAGTCTATGGGCATTTTTTAGAAGTTGTTTGCGTGAATCATGCAATCTGCGATCATGGAATCCTCATTCACTCCAACTCGAGCACCCGCGCCCCCAGCACCCCTTTCCGCACCGGCAGTTCGACGACATCTCCCGGCTTCGTCAGCGGGAAGTACTCCTGTTTTTTGTACTGAAAGCGGTACACGCGCTCGCCTTCCTGCACGGTCAGTCGGTAGCCGGAGGGTTTGATTTTTTCGTCCTTGAGCAGGCCGTATCCCGAGGAGAGGTAGGGCATTTCGGACACGAAAACGAATTTCTGGTATTCCCGTTCGCCCCCGGCGCGGTTGAGCAGGCTGACAAACAGGGGCGCGAAAAGCACCGTGAAAACGGCTATCGTAAGTGTTTCCGGCAGGTGGTTCTCCCAGGGCGTGAGGCGTTTGCGCAGCGCATACAGCACGGCGGCGGCCACCAGCGCTCCGACAAGCATGGCGCCCGGCACGAGCACGCGCGCGCCGATGGTATTGGTGAACACCCGAAACTCGCGGGTGTACAGCCACACGAGGCTGAAAAACAGCAGGACGGCGGCGAGGGCAAGCAGGCGGATGGAAAGGCGGAGCGGTTGCATGGAACAAAAGTACGCGAGCAAGACAAAACAGCCCGGTACACAAATTGCGCACCGGGCTGAAAAAAAATAAAAAAAATAATCTTAGTTGCCTTCGAGGGCCGCAGCACCGCCCACGATCTCGCCGAGTTCGGTGGTGATGGCTTCTTGGCGGGCCTTGTTGTAGTGGATGCGCAGGTTTTTGAGCAGTTCTTCGGCGTTTTCCGTGGCCTTGTCCATGGCCGTCATCCGGGCGCCGTGTTCGCTGGCAGTGGTATCGAGCAGGGTTTTGTGAAACTGCAACTGGAGGATGCTCGGGATGAGCGTTTCGAGCAACTGCTGCTTGTCCGGCTCAAAGATGTAGTCGGCGCGTTTCTTCGAACCGCCCGTGCTTTCCATTTTTGCCACCGGGAGCCACTGCTCGACGGTCGGGAACTGCATGGCGGCGTTTTTGAACCGTCCGTACACGATCTCGATGGCATCGTACTTGCCGCTGGAAAACTCGTCCATCAGTTGGCGGGCCACCGGGCTGGTGTGTTCGTACTCCAGGTTCAAAGACAGGTTGACGAATTCGGTATTGAAGTTCAGGTCGGTGAAGCGGCGACGGAAGTAGTCGTAGCCTTTTTTTCCGACGAACATGACCGTCAGTTTGCCTTCCTGGCGCTGCTTGGCGTACTTGCCGTTGATGAGGGCAATCGCCTCCTTGTTGATGTTCGTGTTGAACGCGCCGCACAGGCCGCGGTTGGAGGTGACCACCACCACGAGGGCGTTTTTCACCTCGCGCACGGTGCCGAAGGAGGTCGTGGCATCGCCGTCGAGGTTCGACAGGATGTTGGACAACATGCGGTTGAGCCGGTCGGAGTAGGGGCGCACCTGCACGATGGCGTTTTGCGCCTTGCGCAGTTTGGCCGCCGACACCATTTTCATGGCCTTCGTGATCTGCTGCGTCGAAATGACCGACTTGATGCGTTCGCGTACTTCTTTTAAACCACCTGCCATGGTGAAGTTTTGAGTTTAGAGTTTTGAGTTTTGAGTGGGAGTTTTGAGTTCCGAGTTACCAAGTGCAACTCAAAACTCAAAACTCAAAACTCAAAACTACTTTTTATACTGTCCCGTCAGGCCTGCTGCCAGCGTTTTGAGTTTGGCGAGGCTGCTGTCTTCGAGTTTGCCTTTGCGCAGCTCTTCCAGCACATCGGGCAGTTCCTGCTCCATTTTCATGAGGAAGATTTCTTCAAACTCGCGCACCTTGTCGAGGGGTACGTCGCGGAGCAGGTTGTTGGTGCCGAGGTAGATGATGGCGACCTGTTTTTCCACGGATACCGGGCTGTACTGGGGCTGCTTGAGGATTTCCACGTTGCGGGCGCCTTTGGCCAGAATGGCCTGCGTGGCGGCATCGAGGTCGGAGCCGAACTTGGAAAATGCTTCCAGTTCGCGGTACTGGGCCTGGTCGAGTTTGAGCGTGCCGGCGATCTTTTTCATGGACTTGATCTGGGCGTTGCCGCCTACGCGGCTTACCGAGATACCCACGTTGATGGCGGGGCGCACGCCGGCGTTGAACAGGTTGGATTCGAGGAAGATCTGGCCGTCGGTGATCGAGATCACGTTGGTCGGGATGTACGCGGACACGTCGCCGGCTTGCGTTTCGATGATGGGCAGGGCCGTGAGGGAGCCACCGCCTTTCACCAAACCTGCTTTCACGAGGCTCGGTGGCAAGTCGTTCATCTGGAGCGCCACTTTTTGGTCGTCAATGACCTTGGCGGCGCGCTCGAGCAGGCGGCTGTGCAGGTAGAACACGTCGCCCGGGTATGCCTCGCGGCCCGGCGGGCGGCGCAGCAGCAGCGACACTTCGCGGTAGGCGACGGCTTGTTTGGAAAGATCGTCGTAAATGATCAGCGCCGGACGGCCCGTATCGCGGAAAAACTCGCCGATGGCGGCGCCGGCGAACGGGGCGTAGAACTGGAGCGGTGCGGGGTCGGAAGCCGAGGCCGACACGATGACCGTGTAGGCCATGGCGCCGTATTCTTCGAGCGTGCGGGCAACCTGGGCCACCGTGGAGGCTTTCTGGCCGCAGGCGACGTAGATGCAGAACACCGGCTCGCCGCGTTCGTAAAATTCTTTCTGGTTGATGATGGTGTCAATGGCGATAGCCGACTTGCCGGTCTGGCGGTCGCCGATGATGAGCTCGCGCTGGCCGCGGCCGATGGGGATCATGGCGTCAATGGCCTTGATGCCGGTTTGCAGCGGCTCGTTCACCGGGCGGCGGTAGATTACGCCCGGGGCCTTGCGTTCCAGCGGCATGTCGTACTTTTTGCCGCCGATGGGGCCTTTGCCGTCAATGGGTTGCCCGAGAGCATTCACCACACGACCTACAAATTCTTCGCCCACTTCGATGGAAGCGATCTGGCCCGTGCGTTTCACGATGGCGCCTTCGCGAATACCAGCGGAGGAGCCCATGAGCACCACGCCCACGTTGTCTTCTTCGAGGTTGAGCACGATTGCACGCGTGCCGTTTTCAAATTCGACGAGTTCGCCGGATTGCGCGTTGTTGAGTCCGTACACGCGGGCGATACCGTCACCGACCTGGAGCACCGAGCCTACCTCTTCGAGGTTGGCCGTAGCGCCGAAGCCGGAGAGCTGTTGTTTCAATATTGCCGAGATTTCTTCCGGTCGAACGTCTGCCATGACTTATTCAGAATGATGAATGATGAATGTTGAATGTTAAATGAAAGTTTTTAAAACTCTCGAACGTACTGGTTTTTCAAAAATTCCGAGCGCAGTTCGGCCAGTTTGTTGACCACGCTGGCATCGTAGCGTTTGTTGTCGAATTCGAGCACGAAGCCGCCAATCAGTTCGGGGTCTATGCGGGTTTCGATGTCCAGGTTTTCGGTCGTGATTCCGCTGGCCAGCAATTTTTTGCGGAGGCTGTCCAAAACGGCTTCGCTGAGCGGGGCGGGGCTGGTCACGCGTACCGTGGTGATCCGTTTCAGGATTTTGTACTGGTTAATGAATTCAGCACTTATTTCGGGGATGTACATCTCCCGGCCTTTGTTGACCAGCAAGTCGAGATAGGCCATGGTGAGCGGGTTGATCTTGCCTTCGAGGATGGCGTGCAGCACCGCTATTTTTTTGTCGGCGTGTACGATGGGGCTTTTCAGCATCAGGTACAGGTCGCGGTTCTTGACCGCCGACTGCAGCGTGTCCATGTCGGCATGTACCGGCTCGACCGATTTTTGGTCAATGGCCAAGTCCAACAGGGATTTGGCGTAGCGCGTTGCGATTCGGGTGACGGACATTCCCAGTATGATTTAGGGATTTACGATTTACGATTTACGATTTACGATTGCCACTTGTGGGTTTCGTAAATCGTAAATCGTAAATCGTAAATCAAGTTAGTTCATTTTAATTTGATCTGCCAGCGATTTGGCGTAGGCTTCCTGCTCGGCCTTGTTGCCAAGTTCTTTTTGCAGGATTTTCTCGGCGATTTCCACGGCGAGGCGTCCCGAGGTGTTTTTCAGGTCCACAAGGGCGGCCATTTTCTGGTTCTCGATATCCTGAATGGCGCTTTCCACCTTGCGTTTGTATTCCGCGTTGGCGCGTTCTTTGGCCTCGGCGATGATTTCCTCTTTCGCTTCTTTCGCCTCTTTCAGGATCTGGGCACGTTCTTCACGGGCCTGAGCCAGCAGTTTTTCGTTTTCAGCCTGCAACTGCGACATCTCCTCGCGGGCCTTTTTGGCCTGGTCGAGCGCATCTTGGATGTCCACTTCACGTTTCTTCAGCGATTCGGCGATCGGCTTGAACGCGAAGCGGCTCATCAGGAACCAGAAGATGAGGAATATGACGGTTGTCCAGAAAAGCAAACCCGGATCGGGCTTGATGACGGAAAAATCTCCGAGAAACAACATGTTAAAGTTTTGAGTTTTGAGTTTTGAGTTTTGAGTTGCGAAAGGGTTGCATTCGCGTCTCATCCGTCAAACTTCGTAAATCATAAATCAAAAAATCCGGGTCGTTGCGTCGCCAACCGCTTCGCGCCGACCCGGGGGCATTTCTTAGCCGGCGGCTTTCACGAAGAAGGCCAACACCATCGCCACCAGAGCAGCGCCCTCTACGAGAGCGGCCGTCAGGATCATGTTTGCGCGGATGTCACCTACTGCTTCGGGCTGACGGGCGATGGCTTCCATCGCCTTGCCACCAATTTGACCGATACCGATACCCGCGCCAATTACGGCAAGACCGGCACCAAGAGCTGCGTAAGACATTGTATATGATTGAGTTTGTTAAAAATCGTTGTTAGGTTTCAGGGTTTCGGGGTTGAAGGTTTGTGGTTGTTCGATTAACTCAAAACTCAAAACCCGAAACTCAAAACTGTCAATGATGATGCGGTTCTTCAACGGCCGTTCCGATGTACACGGCGGAAAGCATGGTGAAGATGAATGCTTGCAGGAATGCCACCAGCAATTCGAGCGTCATCATGAACAGGGTCAGCGGGATGGAGGCTACGGCGCCGGCCACGGAACCTCCCACACTTTCGCCGGCTTTGCCAAAGATGAAAATCAGGCTGACGAAACTGAGAATCACGATGTGCCCTGCGGTGATGTTGGCAAAAAGACGCAGCAACAGCGTGAATGGTTTTAGGAAAAGCCCGAGCACCTCAATGGGGGTCAGGATGAGTATTTTCAAGGCCGCTGGCACACCGGGCATCCAAAGCGTATGCTCCCAGAAGTGTTTGTTGGCGCTGAAAGTCGAGATGAAAAAGGTAAGCAGGGCAAGGACGATGGTGACGGAGATATTGCCGGTCACGTTGGCGCTGCCCGGGAAAAAAGGTACCTGCCCGATGAGGTTGAGGCCGAGGATGAAGAAGAAGGCCGAAAGGAGATAGGGGAGGTATTTTTCGTATTTGGGACCGATGTTCGGTTTGGCCACTTCGTCGCGGATAAACGTAACGAAGGGTTCGAGAAAGTTCTGGAGACCCTTGGGAGCCTGACCTTGGCGGCGAACTGCCGCGCTGGCTGCCGAGCGGAACAAAAAGAACAAGACCAGAACGGTCAGCAACATGGTAAATACGTTGCGGGTAATGGAGTAGTCGTAGAAACTGGTGATCCCGCCGCCCATGACACCGCCGTCGAAGGTGGTTTTGGCATCGAGGCGTTCGCAAGAGCCGCCAATGATGGCGTTGTACACGGTTTTCGTTTTGCCGCCTTCTTCAATTTCCTGGTGGGTGTAGTCGCTCACTTCAAATTCGCCCTGAGCGAGGGCGGGATTTTGTAGGCGCATGACGCTGCCGTGCACGAGGACGTATCCGGCCTTGCTTTTCGTTCCGTTTCCGTGGTGATGCGGGTGGAATGCGGCGGTTGTCGTGATGGTCCAACCGTGTTCGGGGGCGTAGAGGATGCAGGGAAGGGGGAGGTACAGGTCGCCGACAATGTGCAGGGCGTTGGCATCTGCGATGTGGTGCACGGCATTGTCGCCGGCGTTGAACTCTTGCTCGACGGAAATAGAGTGGCCGCAGGGGCTATGCGCATCTGCCGCTTGCCCGGCTTGCTCCGAATGATGTTTGTCATGCTCGGCCTGAGCAAAAACAAAAACGCTCAAACCACTGAAAACCAAGGCGATCCAAAACTTGCGAAAGGCTGTCATATCCACGTCAGGAGAGGCTCTTGTGAAACCGGCGGCAAAAGTACGACGTGGATTCTGTTTAAAAAAACCCAAAAAATATTTTTTCCGAAAATAATGGGGAATGCCGACCCATTATCTGTCTCGCCCGGAATTATATTTGGAGCGAGGGGTAGATGGTTTGGGGTTTTGAGGTTTCGGGTTTGAAGGTTACACTAACCAGAAACCTTCCAACCTTCTAACCCGAAACTTCAATACATCATAAGGCGGCGAGAGGCGATGCCGAAGGCGCTTTCCAATTGATACGAGTACATTCCCGGTTCTATCAGGTCGGAGCGGCGCAGAAGAATGTGGTTTTCTCCTTTTTCAAAATGGCCTGCTTTGGTGCAGACTTCTTGTCCCAAACTATTGAATACACGCAGCGTGACATCGGTGTTTGTGGGCAAATTGAACCACAACAGGGTCATTTCAATAAATGGATTGGGCGCGTTTTGCATCAACTCGAGGCCAATATCGCTGGTGGGTTGGCCTTGGTAGATTGGCATTGGACGACTACTCATGAGAGATTAGATGAAAAGTAGATTATGAAATGGTGAATTGTGTATCAGGTTCCAAAACCTGTGCCAAGAGTGCGATGCAGGTGTTAAGGGATTCAAAATACCGGGAAAACCCCTATGAAGGGCCTGATAAAAAAATACTGTGCTCGAATCAGCAATTGCTCATACTTTTGCCTCGGCAAGAACGACTGTGTGCATACGCGGAAATAGCTCAGTTGGTAGAGCACTAGCTTCCCAAGCTGGGGGTCGCGAGTTCGAGTCTCGTTTTCCGCTCCCAATTTTTTCGGAAGGCCATCCCGTTCGGTGGCCTTTTTTCTTTTTAAAAAAATGCACTGGAGCATCAGAACGCAAAGGAGCGGCGACGAACGAGTCTTGGGTTGGTCTGGGCAAACGGTTTGCCTGGTACTGACCATGCTGTTGTACGCTGCGTGTGACGACTCGGAGCAGACGCCGTTCCAGCCGGTGGACTTGGGAGCGCAATTCGCCTACTTCCCTGTGCAAGTTGGTAAATACGTGGAATACCGGGTGGACAGTGTCATCTACGACTTCGGTCCCGGAGGCAGCACCGTGCGGGATTCCGTGACGAAATTTGTCCGGGAAGAAACAACCGACACCTTCCGGAACAAGGCGGGCGAACTTGCCTTCGTGATCGAGCGCTCTGAGCGACAGGGCATGGCTGACCCCTGGGTGGTGCAGCGGGTATGGTCGGCGAGTCGGTCTGCGACGCAAGCGGTTCGCACCGAGGACAACCTGCGCTTCTTGCGCCTCGTGTTTCCCTTCGATGCGCGCACCCGCTGGAACGGCCACCTGTGGATTGATTCGTATCTCGAAGTGGAAATAGCGGGCGAGCGTCTGCGCCCATTTGTCAATTGGAACTACCGTGTGGACTCGGTGGACGTGCCCGCGCTTATCGGCGCATTTGCCTTCGATTCCGTGCTGATGGTCAGCGAGGTGGACGAAACCAATGCCATCGAGCGGCGCCTTTCCCGGGCATGGTACGCCAAGAGTGTAGGGTTGGTGCGCCGGGAACAATGGATTTTGGATTCGCAGTATTGCAATCAGATCCCTTCGCCGGCCGATTGCCTTACCCGGCCATGGGAAGAAAAGGCACAGAAAGGGTATATTTTACGCCAGGTGATTCTCCGGCACAATTGAACTACACCATGAACTACATTCAAATCGGTTTCACCAAAAAAACACATGGCATCAGCGGCGAAGTGAAAGTGATCGTCGAGGAGCCCTACGAAGACCTGTTTCTGGACGCTGATCGGGTTTTTTTGGAAATCAAGGGCGTAAAACAGCCGTTTTTCATAAAAAGCATCCGGGGCGGTGGCGACCTGATCGTGTTGTTCGAGGACGTGGCCAACCGGGAGGAGGCCCTGGCGCTCCAGTCGAGGGCGGTTTTTCTGCCGGAAGAGGAGGTGCCGCAGGATTTGCAGGAGATGCCGGATGATGAATTGGAGTACGGGCGAATTGTCGGCTATCAGTTGCAAGATCAGTTTCTGGGCGACATTGGGCTTGTCCAGGAAGTCATCGCGATGCCGCAGCAGGAGATGGCGGTGGTTGTATGGAACGGTAGGGAGGTATTGGTGCCGTTGAACGAACAGTTTGTGGTTTCCCTTGATGACCGCACGAAGAAGGTGCTGGTCAATTTGCCCGAGGGGCTGTTGTCGCTGTAAAAAAAGAGATGCCTAACTTTTAACCTCCAAAAGTTCCTCCCAACACGTCGTAAATCGCCGCGAAAGGCGTTCTTGCCTCAACCTCCAAGCGTTGGCCGTACCTTGTGTTCCGACCGATATGGCGCCGTGGCCGTAGCGCCCGCGCACCGTGTCCATTGCCCGCATCAGGCGTTGGTGTTTTTCCATATCCTCTATCGAGGCGCCGAAGTCCAGTTGAACTTCATTCTCGGGTACGATGCCGGAGACGATGACTCCTGCTTTTTTGTAGGCATAGCCGTCGCGCCAAATCGCCTTCAGGGCGGCTTCAGCATAGCCGACCATTGTGAGGCTGCTGTTTGTAGCGGTCGGCAACGTCATCGTTCTGGACGGATTGTATTGCGGCAATTCGGGTTTGAACGGGTTGGTGTGCAGGAACACGGTCAACAGGTTTGCCGCACTGCCTTGGCTGCGCAATTTGCAGGCGCAACGGTGTGCATGACTGGCCACGGCTTCGCTCACCCCGCCAAAATCCGTCAGCATTTTGCCGAAACTCCGGGAGGTGCAGATGTTCTTTTTCGGCGGTGCAACGGTTTCCAATTCAAGGCAGGGGATTCCCTGCAATTCCAGTTGCAGCCGTGCGCCCACAACGGTCAAATGATGCCGCACCCAATCGGCGGGAAGTTGGGCAAAGTCCCATGCCGTTGCTACTCCGTTCCGGGCAAGCAATTTTGAGTACTGTCCTCCGATGCCCCACACGTCGCCGACGGGCATTGTCCGCAAGACAGATTCAATTTCAGTCGGGGTTTCGAGCACAAAAACCCCACCGTGTTCAGGCCGTTTTTTGGCAGCCCGGTTTGCCACTTTAGCCAGCGTCTTTGTCGGAGCAATGCCAACCCCGGTTGGAATGCCGATCCGCCGCAAAACCTCGGCGCGAAGAAAATAACCGTATGCCCACCAATCGGCATTATCCATGTTTCCGAAGTCCAAAAAGGCTTCATCAATGGAGTAGACTTCAATGCGTGGCGCAAGGCTTTCCAAAACCGACATCATGCGGCGCGACAAGTCGCCGTAGAGGTTGTAATTTGAAGAAAAGACCGCAACCTGATTTTCTCTTAAAAGATTGGCCATGAGGTGAACAGGGGAGGCCATTTCAATGCCCAATGCCTTTGCCTCGTTGGAGCGGCTGACGACGCAACCGTCATTGTTGGACAGCACAATGACGGGACGGCCTTCCAGCGACGGGTTAAACAGCCGTTCACAACTGACATAAAAACAGTTGCCGTCCACTAACGCATACTTACCCATCTGCCCTTCCGCCCTCCTTCACGGACATTTTTGATCACATAGGTCACGACTCCCCAAACCCGAAAATCATCCTCTGGTTGGATTTGAATTTGGGGGTAGTCTTGGTTGGCGGGAATAAGCAGGCAAGTTGAATGCGCGAACCGAAGTCGTTTAACCGTAAACTCGCCATTGAGAAACGCAACAATGATGTCATCGGCTTGGGCTGTCAATGATCGGTCAACCACTAGCACATCGCCGTTCTGAATGCCGGCCTCTTGCATGGAGCACCCTTTCACCCGGGCATAAAAAGTGGAGTCTGGATTGTCCACTAACTCCCGGTTTAGGTCAATGGTCAAATCCAGATAATCGCTTGCCGGAGAGGGGAAGCCCGCCGAAACGCCTTCACTGGCGAAGGGAAGTGGCAAATCGGTGCTGACATCCGCCCAATAGATGTCCAAGGTAGGAGAAGCCCACCTGATGGGAAGTTCGCTCATGGATTAGTATGTTTTGAGCGACAAATATGAATCTAAATGTTTTAATAAAAACTCAAATTGTTTGAATAAAGTTATTTTGTATTTGTAATCCGGGCAGATCGTGTCGCTGCTGGAAAGGAGGCAGGGCAAAATTGAATGGGTTGGTTTACTGTTTGGCAGGGTAGAGGAGGGAGCAAAAGCGGGGTATAAATTTGCAAGCATATACCTAAGGTTGCCCGAAGCCACAAACAAAAAACATGAGTCATCCCGAATTTTGGGGTGTTATGAAAAAAGAGACCTCCTGCGTACATTTGAGTATTACCACACACTCAAAGCGCAGGAGGTCTTCATGTTTAAACACTTGCTACAAAGAAACGATG
>Ga0268299_1002058_pt1 | contig 27231 bp, 21 predicted proteins | sample NOBtaG_FD_193484 | JGI IMG/M metagenome (GOLD analysis project Ga0268299, IMG submission 193484) | Activated sludge microbial communities from bioreactor in Nijmegen, Gelderland, Netherland - NOB reactor | ecosystem: Engineered > Bioreactor > Aerobic > Activated sludge | place: Netherlands...
CCGAGGACATCGAGTGGCTCTATCCCCAGATTCCCGTGAACACGCCCGTACAGATCATGAACCAGCCCTACAAGTTCGGCTGGTCGGGTGACGAGCTCTTCCTGGAGGTTCATCCGCCGCTGGAAGATGACCGGGCGACACGGGAACGGGAGATGACGGCGCTGACCGAGCAATACGTCCTGCTGACCCGGGAACGCCCGGCGCGCATCGACTGGCAGGCGGTGGAAGAAGCCTACCGGCGCCGGGACGGTATCCCCGTGCGGGTCGGTTCGGCGATCGGTACGGCCCAGTCCGTCGCCGCCTTCTAGAGAGGTGCCGGGTTTGCATCTTTGCAACTTGCGCGGCCATGCAACTACGTTGCATGGCCGCGCAAGTTGCAAAGATGCAAACCCGGCACCTCTGATCCGAAAAAAAAGCCGCGGCGTCTGCCGCGGCTTTTCCTTCAGGTCCCGTTGACAGGGACCCTCGGCAGTTTCAGGACCGTCTTACTTGGCCTGGCTCCGCTTGAACATGCGGTCGATCTTCTCGTTGGTGGCGTCGCAGCAGGACTGAGACTGGTTGGCGGCGTTCAGCGCCTGGTTGGCCGTGCTCTGGGCACCGGAAGCCGTCTGCTTGGCTTCGGAGGCAGCAGCGCTGGCGGCATCAGCAGCCGACTTGGCGGCCGACGCGTCGGCAGCAACGCGGTCCAGACGGGCGGAAAGGTCGTTCAGCGCAGTCGTGGAGGCGCAGCCGGAAGCGATCGCCATCGCGAGGGCGACAGCGCTTCCCTGAAGAGCGGTTCTGATTTTCATAGCTAATAGTTCCTCAACAGCAGATTTAAGGTAAACAACACACCCGGAGAATTGGTCGCCGAGAATCAAGAAACCGCCATGGGGCGGAGTTCTTGCGAAAATGATGAACGAATAAGGGTTAAATCGCAATCTGGAAGCGGCGTGGCGCTTGGGTTTCAGCCTGCGGGTTGCGGGCGGGCGACAAACGGCGAAGTGGGGAGATAGAGAGTCGTGCGAGCCGTAGGGACCCTGCGCTGTTCGCCCGGTGAGCGTCCGCTGACGGGCGGTCCCGGGTTCGTGCCCGCGGGCCTTGCGGCTCAATCGGGTCTGTATATACTCCCAGTCCTGTACGCATATACAGGAATGGAAAACCCATGTCCCCCGGCCCCGATCTCACCCCGCGTCAGGCAGAAATACTCGATTTTATTCAACGGTTTATCTCGGAAACCGGGATACCCCCAACCCGTGCCGACATGGCCCGGGAACTGGGTTTCCGGTCAGCCAACGCCGCCGAGGAGCACCTGCGGGCGCTGAAGCGCAAGGGAGTCATCGAGCTCCTTCCCGGAACGTCCCGGGGCATCAGGCTGCTGGTTGCTGCCGGTTCTCCGCCGGGTGAGTCGCTGGCTGACGAGGAGGGCCTGCCGCTGGTGGGCAGGGTGGCCGCCGGCCAGCCCATCCTGGCGGCGGAGCACATCGAGGCCCGTTACCGCCTCGACCTCGCGCTGTTCGATCCGCGCCCTCATTACCTGCTGCGGGTGCAGGGCATGAGCATGCGCGATGCCGGCATTCTCGATGGCGATCTGGTGGCCGTTCGTCGTCAGCCCGACGTCCGCAATGGCCAGATCGTGGTGGCGCGCTTGGAAGAGGAAGTCACCGTCAAGCGTTACCGCCAGACCGGCACCACCGTCACGCTGCTGCCGCAGAACCCCGACTACCAGCCCATCAAGGTCGACCTGAAGGCCGAGCACCTGGTCATCGAGGGCGTCGTCGTGGGAGTCATCCGCAATGGCATGTCCACCGCCGCCTGATGTCCCGTGTCCGATCCACCCAGAATACCGACCGGGTTTCCGGCGCTCGATACACTCCTGGGCGGCGGCTGGCCCACGGGCATGCTCACGGAGTTGCTGGTTGCCAGCCACGGCAGCGGTGAACTCGGGCTGCTCTGTCCGGCGCTGGCCTTCCTGACCACCCCAGGTCTCACCACCACCGATGTTGATGGCGAGAGTCCCCGCTGGGTCATGCTCATTGCCCCACCCTGGATCCCCTATGCCCCTGGACTGCGCTGGCAGGGCCTTGCCCCCGACCGGGTGCTGGTGGTCCGGGTCCGGCAGCCGCCCGAAGTCCTGTGGGCCATGGATGAAACACTGCACTCGGGAGCCTGCGCCGGCGTCATCGCGTGGGCCGGCACGACCACCGTCCAGCGGGCGGGGTACTCCCGGTTGCAACGGCTCCATCTTCTCGCGGGCAGGCAGCAAGCCTGGGCCGTCCTGATCCGGACCGCGCGCTTCCGCCGGCAACGATCTCCCGCCCGCCTGCGGCTGGAGCTCCGGTCGCCCTCGCCGGAGACGCTGCAGGTCGAGGTCTTCAGGAACGGCTGGCGAGGCGCGGGGGCGGTCACCGTTCAACGGCGCTTCTAGCCATGACACGGTCCCCGAAAGCGCATGCCCGCGCCAGGTCCGAGGCGGGTGCCCGGCTGCCTCTGGCGGCCTTGCCCGGCCAGCCGGAAGCGCACGTCACCGGGCAACCTGCCCGGCTCTGGCTCTGCCTGTACCTGCCCGGGTTGCCTGACGTGGTGACGCTGTCCCGGCTGGCCAGCTGGGCCGGGAGGTTCACGCCGAATGTGACCGTCAGTCCGGACGGCGCACTGCTGCTCGAAGTCCGGGGCAGCCTGCGCCTGTTCAACGGCCTGGAGGCGCTGCGCGCCACCGTGGCCGGGGAGTTGCGTGCGCTCGGGCACGAGGCGCGCATGGCCTGCGCCCCCACGGCCCGGGCGGCCTTGTGGCTGGCCCGGGCCGGTGTCGAGCAACCGGTCCTGACTGCCATCGAGCTGCGCCAGGCATTGGCAGCGATCCCTGTCCAGCGTCTCGGCTGGCCGCCACGCACCGTCCGGACCCTTCTGCAGACCGGGCTCAGGACGGTGGGCGATTGCCTGCGCCTGCCCCGGGAAGGCTTCGCCCGGCGGCTCGGCCCCGAGCGCCTTCGCGAGCTGGACCAGGCGCTCGGCCGGCATCCGGAACCGCAACGGCCTTGCGAGCCGCGGGCCCGTTGCAGCGCCCGGCTTGAACTCCCCGCCGAAACCACCGACGCGGCACTCCTGCTCGAGGGATTTCTGCAACTCCTGCAGGGCCTGAAGCGCGCGCTCGTATCCCGCCAGGCCAGTGTGCGCCGGGTGTGGTGCCGCCTGGCGCATCCGGACGGCAACGAAACCCGACTGTGCCTGGCGCTGCACCAGCCGGCGACGGGCCATGCCACAGGCCACCTGGCCGGACTCCTGCGCCTGCGGCTCGAGACACTGGTCCTGCCGGGCCCGGTCCTCAATCTGGCGCTGCAGGCGGACCTGGAGCCCGGGCAGGCGCCCGCCGGCACGGACCTGCTCGGCCGGAGCCTGCGGCCGGATGACGGGGTGCAGACGCTGCTCGAGCGCCTGCGCGCGCGACTGGGCACGCGGGCAGTGCAGGGCCTCGCGCTGCGCGCGGATCACCGGCCCGAGCAGGCCTGGCGGTCCGTCGCAGATCTCCCCGCGGAGGCCGGGGTGCGCGAACCGCTGGTTGCCAGCCGGTCCCGTCCCGTCTGGCTCCTCCCGGAGCCGGAACGGCTCGGGCTGATGGCTGGGCAGCCCGGCTGGCAGGGGCCGCTGCGGCTCGAGCACGGCCCCGAGCGCATCGAGAGCGGCTGGTGGGATGGCGGGGACGTGCGCCGGGATTACTACAGGGCGGGCAATCCCCGGGGCGCGGTGCTCTGGGTGTACCAGGACCTGCGCAACCGGGGCTGGTACCTGCACGGCGTGTTCGGGTGAGCGGCTACGCCGAACTCCATTGCCTCAGCAACTTCACCTTCCTGCGGGGCGCATCCCACCCGGCCGAGCTGGTGGAGCGGGCGGCGGCGCTGGGCTACGCCGCCCTCGCGCTCACCGACGAGTGCTCCGTGGCCGGCATCGTGCGGGCCCACGCGGCGGCGCGGCGGCGCGGCCTGAGGCTGCTGGTGGGCAGCGAGTTCACCCTCGCTGACGGTCTCCGTCTAGTCGTGCTGGCTGCCGACCGGGAGGGCTACGCCGGCCTCTGCGGCCTGATCACCCGCGGACGGCGGGCGGCGGACAAGGGCTCCTATCGCCTGGTGCGCGCGGACTTCGAGTCGCTGCCCGCCGGGTGCCTGGTGCTGTGGCTGCCGCCGTCGCCCGGGGAGGGGGAGCCGTGGCCGGGCGATGCCCCCTGGCTGCGGACGCATTTTGCCGGCCGGGCCTGGCTCGCCGTGGAACTGCACGCGGATGGCGATGAGCCGGGACGCTGCGCGAGGCTGATGGCGCTGGCCGACGCGACCGGCATTCCCCCGGTGGCGGCGGGCGACGTGCATATGCATGCGCGTGGCCGCCGGGCCCTGCAGGACACCCTGGTGGCCATCCGTCGCAAGCGGCCGCTCGGCTCCGGCGCGGCGGGACTGCACGCCAACGGGGAGCGTCATCTGCGGAGCCTGGCCGGATTGCGGCGCGTCTATCCCGTCCGGCTGCTCGACGCCACGCTGGAGATTGCCGGCCGCCTGAATTTTTCCCTGGACGAGTTGCGCTACCAGTACCCCCACGAGCTGGTGCCGCCGGGGCATACGCCAGCCAGCTGGCTTAGGCACCGGACCCTGGAGGGGCTGGGGGAACGCTGGCCGGACGGTGCTCCGGCCGCCATCCTGCAACGGCTGGAACACGAGCTCGGGCTGATCGGCGAGCTGCATTACGAGGCCTACTTCCTGACAGTGGATGACATCGTCAAGTTTGCCCGGAGCCGGGGGATCCTCTGCCAGGGCCGGGGATCGGCAGCGAATTCCGCCGTGTGCTTCTGTCTGGGGATCACCGCGGTGGACCCCGCCCGCATGTCGCTGCTCTTCGAGCGCTTCATGTCCCGCGAGCGCAACGAACCCCCCGACATCGACGTGGATTTCGAGCACGACCGCCGCGAGGAGGTGATCCAGTACATCTATCGTCGCTATGGCAGGGAGCGGGCGGCGCTGACGGCCACGGTCATCGCCTACCGCCCGCGCAGCGCCATCCGCGACGTGGGCCGCGCGCTGGGCCTGTCCGGGGCGCAGCTCGGCAGGTTGGCGCGCAACCTGCAATGGTGGGACGGCCGGGTCATTGCGCCGGAGCGCATCCGGGAAGCCGGCTTCGATCCCGGCAGCCCGCTGCTGCGCCGGCTGATGACGCTCGCCGGCCAGCTGATCGGTTTTCCCCGGCACCTCTCCCAGCACGTGGGCGGTTTCGTGATCGCCGAGGAACCGCTCTGGCGCCTGGTGCCGATCGAGAACGCGTCCATGGCGGACCGGACCGTCATCCAGTGGGACAAGGACGACCTGGACGAGATGGGCCTGCTCAAGGTGGATGTGCTCGGGCTCGGCATGCTCTCGGCCATCCGCCGCAGCTTCGACCTGCTCCGGGAGCACAAGGGTCGTGAACTGTCCCTGTGCACGGTGCCGGCCGAGGACCCCGGCGTGTACGCCATGATCAGCCGGGCCGACACCATGGGGGTGTTCCAGATCGAGTCCCGGGCCCAGATGGCGATGCTGCCGAGGCTCAGGCCCCGGTGTTACTACGACCTGGTCATCGAGGTGGCCATCGTCCGGCCGGGACCCATCCAGGGTGGCATGGTGCATCCCTACCTGCGCCGCCGGAACGGGGAGGAGCCGGTGACCTATCCCAGTCCGGAGGTTCGCCAGGTGCTGAAGCGCACGCTCGGGGTGCCCATCTTCCAGGAGCAGGTCATGCAGCTGGCGGTCGTGGCCGCGGGCTTCTCGCCAGGCGAAGCGGATCAGCTGCGCCGGGCCATGGCTGCCTGGCAGCGGCGGGGAGGGCTTGGCCACTTCGAGGAGCGGCTGCTGGCCGGCATGCGCGCCCGAGGCTATTCCGCGGCGTTCGCGCGCCAGATCTTCCAGCAGATCTGCGGCTTCGGGGAGTACGGCTTCCCGGAATCCCATGCCGCCAGCTTTGCCCTGCTGGTGTACGTCTCTGCCTGGCTGAAGCACCACGAGCCCGCGGTGTTCTGCTGCGCGCTGCTCAACAGCCAGCCCATGGGCTTCTACGCGCCATCCCAGTTGGTGCAGGACGCCCGCAGGGCCGGGGTCGAGGTGCGCCCGGTGGAGATCAACCACAGTGCCTGGGATTGCGTCCTCGAGCGCGCCGGCAACGGCGGCCATGCAGTGCGGCTCGGCCTGCGTCTGGCCGGCGGGCTGGGCAAGGCGGCAGCCCAGCGGGTCGTCGACCGTCGCGGGGAGAGACCGTATCGCAGCGTGCAGGATCTGGCCGGGCGCACCGGCCTGCCGTCCCGTGACCTGGAGGCCCTGGCCGCGTCCGGCGCCCTGACCGGCATTGCCGGCCACCGTCATCGCGCGCACTGGGCGGTGGCAGGCGTCGGGCCGCCGTCGCCCATGTTTCCATCCCTGGAGATCGCCGAGGGCGTACCGTTGCTCAGGACACCCACCGAGGGCCAGGGCATCGCCGCCGACTACCGGAGCCTCGGCCTGACGCTGGGCCGGCACCCCCTCGCGTTGTTGCGGGCCCGGCTGCGCGCCCGGGGGATCAGCACGGCCAGCGAGCTCCAGGAGGCGCGGGACGAGGCCCGGGTGCATGCGGCAGGAATCGTCACCGCCCGGCAGCGGCCGCCCAGTGCGGGCGGCGTCACTTTCGTGACCCTGGAGGACGAAACCGGCTACATCAACCTGATCGTCTGGCGGCAGCTGGCGGAGCGTCAGCGCCGTGTCCTGCTGGAATCACGCCTGCTGGGCGTCTGGGGGGAGGTGCAGCGGCAGGGAGGCGTGCTGCACGTCGTCGCTGCGCGCCTCGAGGACTGCAGCTCGCTGCTCGGCCAGCTGCCCTCGCGCAGCCGGGACTTCTCCTAGTCCTCGACCACGAAGTCGTCGAAGTCCTCGAGATCCCGCGCGATGCGCTTGCGCTCCAGGTAGTCCTCGAGCTTGCGGCGGGCGCACAGCACCTCCGGCGGCTTGCCGTGCCCGGATTCAGCCTCCAGCTCGGCGATCAGGCCCTCGACGTTGATTTCGATGGATTGCTCGCCCACGTTGTCGGTGATCGCCGCCTCGGTCTCCAGCGTCTCGTCGCCAGGACCGTCCACTTCCTCCTCGACCTCGGGAACGTCGAGATCGTCCGTGGCCTCCGGCGGTTCCCCGACAGGCTCGGCCGGCGGCATCCTCTCCGTCCTGGCGAGCACCGCAGACTTGCGTCCCATTGATCAATCCTTATGTTCAAAGAGCAGCGCAGACGCGGTTTTTATAATCACCTCCACGGGTGCTGACAATCCTCATTTCCCGGTTTCGTGAACTGATTCCGGTGCCAGTGCACACGCCCGGACGGGTCGCGGCGGCGTCAGCCGGCCAGCTGGTTCAGTTCGAAGATCGGCAGCAGGATCGCCAGCACGATGACCAGGACGATGATGCCCATGGTCACGATCAACGCGGGCTCCAGGATGCCGAGGAGAGCGGCGATCAGCCCGTCCATCTCCCGCTCCTGGTTCGTCGCGGCCCGCGTCAGCATGGTCTCCAGTTCACCGCTGGCCTCGCCGCTGGAAATCAGGTGCACGCAGAGCGGCGGGAAGTAACCGCCCACGGCGAGCGACTTGCCGATGGGCGCGCCTTCCCGCACCCGGGTGGCCGCCGCCTCGACGGCTTCCCGCATCGGCACGTTCGTGACCACTTCGGCGGAGATGCGCAGCGCCTCCAGTACCGGGACGCCGCTGCCCGTGAGGATGCTCAGGGTGCGGGTGAAGCGGGCGGTATTGGAACCGCGGACCAGCTTCGCCACCAGCGGTATGCGCAGCAGCAGGGCGTCCTTCCAGCGGCGCGGTCCCGGCTGCCGCAGAGCCCGCCGGGCAGCGAACCCGGCGGCCACCAGTGCCAGCAGCAGGACGAGGCCGTAGTCGCGCATGAAGTCGCTGAGTGCAATCAGGAAGACCGTGAGGCCGGGCAGCTCCCTGCCCGTGTTCGCGAACACGCCGACGACCTTGGGGACCACGTAGACGAGCATGCCGCTCACGATCAGCAGCGCCAGCAGGGTGAGCACCACGGGGTAGATCATGGCGTGCTGGATCTTCTGCCGGAGCACCTGGCGGCCCTCCGTGTAGTCCGCCAGGCGTTCGAGGACCGCGTCCAGGTGCCCTGACTGCTCGCCGGCCGAGACCGTCGCCCGGTAGATCTCCGGAAAAGCCTTCGGGAAATCCGCGAAGCCGTCGGCGAGCGTGTGACCTTCCATCACCTTCGACCGGACGCCGATCAGGACGCTCTTCACCCGCGTCGACTCGGTCTGCTCCGAAACCGCAAGCAGGGCTTCCTCCAGCGGCAGGGCGGACTGCACCAGCGTCGCGAGCTGGCGCGTGACCAGGGCCAGGTCATTGGCCGAAATGGTGGGCCGGAAGGTAAAGGACGTCTGGCGAGAGGCTTCCCGCTCGGCCACCTCGGTGACCGACAGGGGCAGGAGCTGGCGCTCGCGCAGCAGCTGGCGGACCTGGCGCGCCGTGTCGCCCTCGAGAATGCCCTTGCGTTCCTTGCCGCCGGCGTCGACCGCGGTGTATTCGAATGCCCCCATCAGTCGGAGCGGGTGACGCGCAGGACCTCTTCGAGGGTCGTCACGCCGTCCAGCGCCTTCTTCAGCCCGTCGTCGCGGATGCTGGGGCTGCGGGTGCGCGCATAGCGTTCGAGCTCGTGCTCGGCCGCCCCGTCATGGATCATGGTGCGGAACTCGTCGTCGATGGTCACCAGCTCGTAGATGCCGGTACGGCCCCGGTAACCGGCGCCACCCGCCTGCATGGCTGCCTCGTCCGGGTGATACAGGGATGGGGGGTTGGCCGGGTCGATCCCCAGCGTCCTGCACTCGTACTCGCGAGCCGTGTAGGCGACCTTGGCCGCCGGGTCGATCACCCGCACGAGCCGCTGGGCCAGTACTCCGATCAGGCTCGACGACAGCAGGAAGGGCTCCACGCCCATGTCCCGCAGCCGGGTCACGGCGCCGACCGCCGTGTTGGTGTGGAGGGTGGACAGGACCAGGTGCCCCGTGAGGCTCGCCTGGACGGCGATCTCCGCCGTCTCCAGGTCGCGGATCTCGCCCACCATCACCACGTCCGGATCCTGCCGGAGGATGGCGCGGAGCCCCCGGGCGAAGGTCATGTCGGCCTTCGTGTTCACCTGGGACTGGCCGATCCCGTCGATGTAGTACTCGATGGGATCCTCGACCGTCATGATGTTGCGCGTGTTGTCGTTGATCCGCTCGAGGGCGGCATAGAGCGTAGTCGTCTTGCCCGAGCCGGTAGGGCCCGTGACCAGGATGATGCCGTGGGGCTTGTGGATCAGCTCGTCGATCACGCCACGGGTGGCCGGGTCCATGCCGAGGCCTTCCAGTTCCAGGCGTCCGGCGTGCTTGTCCAGCAGCCGGAGCACCACGCGCTCGCCGTGGCCGGACGGCATCGTCGATACGCGCACGTCGACGGCGCGGCCCGCGATGCGCAGGGAGAAGCGGCCATCCTGGGGCAGCCGCTTCTCCGCGATGTCGAGCTTGGACATCACCTTGATGCGGGACACGACGAGAGGCGCCACCGCGCGACGTGACTGCAGCACCTCGCGGAGGACGCCATCGACGCGGAAGCGCACGACGAGCCGGTTCTCGAAGGGCTCGATGTGGATGTCAGACGCGTTGTCCTTGACGGCCGAGGTGAGCAGGGCGTTGATCAGCCGGATGATCGGGGCCTCGTCGTCGCTTTCCAGCAGGTCGGACGGCTCGGGAAGCTCCTGGGCGACGCGGAACAGGTCCGTGTCCTCGCCGAGGCCGTCCACCATCTGCATGGTGGTGTTGGATTCCCGTTCGTAGGTCTGTTGCAGCTGCCGGTCGAACTCGGCCGCCGGCACGACCTGCATGTGCATGGGGCCATCGACAAAGCGGCGGACTTCGGAGATCGCGGTCAGGCGGGCATCCGCACGGACTATAGTCAGTGGCCGGCCGTCCACGAGGCCGTTGATCAGCACGCCGTGACGCTTCGCGAAGGCGAAGGGGAGGACGTAGCGCCGGACTTCGGGTGGCACCTGCGCCGCCACCGCCGGTGCTAGCTCCGCCGGCTCGGGCTCCACGAGCCCGGAATCGAGCCCAGCGGCGGCCGAGGTCGTCACGGCGGCGCCTCGGGCTGCGGGCGCAGGTCGATCGCCGGGGGCTCCGGCGGCGTGGAGGGCACCGCCTGCTCCAGTTCCGGCAGTGTCGATCTCTCGGTCATCGGCATGAGCCGCGGCCGCTTCGGCTTGATGCCCAGCTGCTGGTCCCGGATGTAGTTGTACTTGGCGTTGGTCTCGAAGGCGGCCTGGACGTTGTCGCGCAGGATCGTCGGCTTGATGAAGACCATCAGATTCGTCTTGCGCTTGGTGGTCGAGTCCGAGCGGAAGAGGGCGCCAACCAGCGGGATGCGGCCGAGGATCGGCACCCGCTGCTGCCGCTCCGTGATTTCATCCTGGATCAGGCCGCCAAGCACCAGCGTGCCGCCGTCTTCCACGATGACCGACGTGTTGATCGAGCGATTCGAGGTGATCAGGTCCACGGCCTGGGCGCTCGGCAGCAGGGACGAGATCTCCTGCTCGACCTTCAGCCGGACGGCATCGCCCTCGTTGATCTGCGGGGTGAGCTTCAGCGTGAGGCCCACCTGTTCCCGCTGGATGGTCTGGAAGGGATTCACCGAGGTGTTGCCTCCCGACGAGCCGGTGTCGGTGTACTGGCCGGTCACGAATGGCACTTCCTGGCCCACCTGGATCTCGGCTTCCTCGTTGTCGAGCGTCACCAGCACGGGCGTGCCGATGATGTTGGCGCTGCCGTCGGACTCGAGTGCCTCGATGAGGGCGACGAAGCTCAGGCCGGAATTGCTCAGCCTGCCGACGCCCATCGTCATGCCGTTGCCGATCAGGGAGGCCGCGGCAGCCGTGGTGCCGCCGTCGGTGTCGCCACCGGCGCCGAGTATGGCGCCGGCAATGCCCGTGACGCCGGTGGTGTTGTCGAACTTGGTCAGGCCGGCGACGTTATCGAGGTCGGCATCGCCGATTGCCCAGGTAACGCCCAGCTCTGCCGCCTTGTCGGACGATACCTCGACGATGATCGCCTCCACCAGCACCTGGGCGCGGCGGATGTCGAGCTTGTCGATGACGGCCATCATCGACTTCATGGTCTTCGGCGGCGCCGTGATGATGAGTGCGTTGGTGGACTCGTCGGCCCAGATGCTGACGTCGCCGCGCTGGGCGGGCGGGGCCGCGTCCTTCGCGGCGGCCGCCTGGGCGCCGGTGCCCGAGTACTGGCTCTGCAGCTTGGTGGCCAGGTCCACGGCATCGGTGTAGCGCAGGTAGCGCACCTGCGTGTCGCCGCCTTCCTCGAGGGGCGTGTCCAGGTGGGTGATCAGCGCCCGGTAGCGCAGCCGGTCGGTCTTGTCGCCGGTCACGAGCACGCTGTTGGTGCGCTCGTCGGCCACCACGGTCACCCGCGGCCCGCCGCCGCCCTCGGCAGCCTGGGCGCCCTGGTTGAGCGCGCCCACGATCTTGACGATCTCCACGGCCGAGGCGTGCTCCAGCCGGATCACCTCGTAGTCCTGGTCGGCGGCCTGGTCGATGCGGGCGACGATCTTCATCATCCGGTCCACGTTCGACGCCCGGTCGCTGATGATGAGGAGATTGGATGGCGGGTGGGCCGCCAGGTGCCCGTACTGGGGAATCAGGGGGCGGAGGATCGGTACCAGCTGCGCGGCTGCCACGTTCTGCACGCCGATCACCCGCGTGACGATGTCGTCGGGCCGTCCCCCGCCCGGTTCACCTTCGGCCCCGGGGACCTGCCGAGCGTTGGCATCCGGCAGGATCTTCACCACGTCGCCGGACGGCACCGCCACGAACCCGTAGACGGAGAGAATGGAGAGGAAAGCTTCGTAGAAGGCCTCGGGGCTCATGGGCGTCCCCGACAGCATCGTGACCTGGGCCTTGACCCGCGGGTCGAGGATGAAATTCCGTCCCGTGACCTCGCCCACCGCCTCGATGACCTGCCGGATGTCGGCGTCCTTGTAGTTCGGGGTGATCGTCGCCTCCTGCGCGCGCAGGACGGCAGTCGGGGACGCGACCAGGGCCAGGGCGACGAGGACGAGGCTGAGGCGGGCCAGCCGACGGCTGGCCAAGGGGATTCGCTTGCCTGACTGGCTCACTGCGTCGCTCCGGCGGCGTTGACCTGTGTCATGTTGAGCGACAGCACCTGGGGCTGACCGTCGCGCTCGACAGTGACCGTGACCTGGGGTGCATCGCCCAGGCTCCGAAAGACTTCCATCCCCTGCGCCGGATTATTCAACGCGATGCCGTTGATTTCCGTGACGAGGTCGCCAGCACGCAGGCCGAGGGCGGCGAACTGCTGGCGGTTGGGCCCAGGATAGATACGATAGCCCTTCAGCTGGCCGTTCGGCATGAACGGCTGGGGCCGGACCACTTCGAGGAAGCCGGCCGCGTTCTGGCTGACCAGTTCCTGCACGTTCTGGGGATCGGGCGCGGCCGCGGGCCGTGGCGCGGGAACGCCGGCCGAGCCCGTCGACCCGCCGCCCTGGCCTTCGCGGGGCAGCCTCAGGATCTCGAGCTGGCCCGACCGGGCCAGGATGACCCGGTCGGCCTGGATCTGCTGCACGGTGGCACCACCGGGCAGGCTGGAGTTGACGAAGTAGACCTGCTCGTTGCCGTTGCCGTCCGCGATGATCGCGTGGGCGAAGCGCGGGTCATCGGCCGCGATGGCACCGCGGAGCTGCAGCGAGAGGCTGGTGTCGGGTGCGTTCAGCGCCGCGTCGCCGGTGACCGCCGGCGCCTCGGTCGAGACCTGGCCGAACAGGTGGGCGGCGGTGATCGTCGCGTAGTCTGCGGGGCCGACGGCGGGCCCTGCCGCCGCCATCTGGCGGGGCGGCTGCCAGGCTGGGCTCGGCCCTGCGGGGTAGACGCCCCAGAAGAGGCGCGCGAGGTAGTAGCCGATCAGGATCACCGCGACAACGGATACCGCCAGCGGCAGGTGCTCGTTCGCACGAGCGACCACCAGCGTCGGCACCGGTCCGCCGAAACGGGAGACTAGATCCTGAATGTTCACAGAAACCCAAGAAACTTAAGGGGATTTAGCATAATCAGGTACCGGGAAGCGAGCAACCTCAGTTTCCCGTGCCTGGACCCGCCCAACCGGGGAATTAGAGCCCTCAACGGTCCCGGCGAACCGTGAACCGCTCCACACACCGCAGCAGAGTCTGCGCCCGGGCGCGTTAACGGGGCGTGACCGTCGCCGTGCTCCGCGCGGAATCCGGGTCACCGCCCCGAATCGAATCAGCTAGTATCATTTTGCACTCAAGGTTTTTCGCTGGATTGACGACCTGACTGATGGACGAGCGGCGTGCGATGGGCAGTGACGGCGACAAGGATCTCACCCGCCGGGCGGACGATGGCCGGGGCCTTGCGGTTGAGGAGTCCCGCCCCCAGGTCAAGCGTCCTCCGTTGTATCGTGTGGTCCTGCTCAACGACGACTACACGCCGATGGAGTTCGTCGTCGAGGTGCTGGAGCTGATTTTCGCCATGGACAGGCAGAAGGCCACGCGCGTCATGCTGGAAGTTCACACCCGCGGCAAGGGCGTGTGCGGCGTCTTCACGTACGAAATCGCGGAAACCAAGGTGGCCCAGGTCGGGGCCTACGCCCAGCAGCACCAGCATCCGCTCCTTTGCACGCTTGAGGAAACCTGACGGTCATGTTGAGCAGTGAACTCGAATTCTGCCTGAACGAGGCGTTCCAGCAGGCCAGGAGCAAGCGTCACGAATACATGACGGTGGAGCACCTGCTGCTGGCGATCAGCGACGTGCCGACCGTCACCGAGATCCTCAAGGGCTGCGGGGCCGACCTGGCGCGCCTGCGCCGCGACCTGGAGCAGTTCATAGAGGAGTCGACGCCCCGGCTGGCCGAGGGTAGCGAGCACGACGTGCAGCCCACCTTGGGATTCCAGCGGGTCCTGCAGCGCGCCGTCTTCCACGTGCAGTCGAGCGGCAAGAAGGAGGTGCGTGGCGAGAACGTGCTCGTGGCCATCTTCGGCGAGAAGCAGTCCCATGCCGTCTACCTGCTCGGCCTGCAGGACGTCACGCGCCTCGACGTGGTGAATTTCATCTCCCACGGGCTGTCGAAGCTGCGGGATGACCCGGCCAGCCAGAAGGGCCAGGCGGGCGAGGCCGAGGACGGGGAGGGCGAGGCCGGCGGCAGCGCGCTCGACAACTACGCGTCCAACCTCAACAAGCGCGCCCGCGAAGGCAGGATCGACCCGCTGATCGGCCGGGAGCTGGAGGTCGAGCGGACCATCCAGGTGCTCTGCCGGCGGCGCAAGAACAATCCGCTGTACGTGGGCGAGGCGGGCGTGGGCAAGACGGCGATCGCCGAGGGCCTGGCCAAGATGATCGTCGAGGGCAAGGTTCCCGAGGTGCTCGCGAATTGCACCATCTACGCACTCGACATGGGCTCCCTCCTGGCGGGCACCAAGTACCGCGGCGATTTCGAAAAGCGCTTCAAGGCGGTCATCAAGGAACTCGGCAAGGATCCTGGCGCGATCCTGTTCATCGACGAGATCCACACGGTCATCGGCGCGGGCGCCGCCTCGGGTGGCGTGCTCGATGCATCGAACCTCATCAAGCCCGTCCTGTCGACCGGCGAACTGCGCTGCATCGGCTCGACGACCTATCGCGAGTACCGGGGCGTGTTCGAGAAGGACCATGCGCTGGCCCGCCGCTTCCAGAAGATCGACATCACCGAGCCGAGCATCCCGCAGACGATCGAGATCCTCCGCGGGCTGAAGACGCGCTTCGAGGAGCACCACAGCGTCACCTACACGGACGACGCGATCGTCGCGGCGGTCGAGTTGTCGGCCCGGCACATCAACGAGCGGCAGCTGCCCGACAAGGCCATCGACGTGATCGACGAGGCGGGCGCCAGCGTCCGCCTCGAGCCCGCGGCGACCCGGGCCAAGGAAGTCGGCGTCGGCCAGATCGAGACCGTCATCGCCAAGATCGCCCGCATCCCGCCGAAGAGCGTGTCGGCATCCGACCGGGACCAGCTCCGTAACCTGGAGCGGGACCTCAAGCTGGTGATCTTCGGGCAGGACAAGGCCGTCTCGGCGCTGGCCTCGGCCATCAAGATGGCGCGCTCGGGCCTCCGCGAGGCCGAGAAGCCGGTGGGCGCCTTCCTCTTCGCCGGGCCCACCGGGGTCGGCAAGACGGAGGTCACCCGGCAGCTCGCGCACTGCCTCGGCATCGAGCTGATCCGTTTCGACATGTCGGAATACATGGAGCGGCACACCGTGTCGCGGCTGATCGGCGCCCCGCCGGGCTACGTGGGCTTCGACCAGGGCGGCCTGCTCACCGAGGCCATCAGCAAGCATCCCCACGCGGTGCTGCTGCTCGACGAGATCGAGAAGGCCCATCCCGAGGTCTTCAACCTGCTGCTGCAGGTCATGGATCACGGCACGCTCACCGACAACAACGGGCGGAAGGCGGATTTCCGCAACGTGATCCTGGTGATGACCACCAACGCCGGCGCCCAGGAGATGGGCCGCGCCTCCATGGGGTTCACCGAGCAGGACAACACCACCGATGGCATGGCCATCATCAATCGCATGTTCACCCCGGAGTTCCGCAACCGGCTCGACTCGATCATCCAGTTCGCGCCACTCGGGCCGGACGCCATCCTTCGCGTCGTCGACAAGCTCGTGATGGAGCTCGAGGCGCAGCTGGACAAGAACGCGGTCACGATCGAGCTGGAGCCGGCCGCCCGCCAGTGGATTGCCGACAAGGGCTACGACCCGAAGATGGGCGCGCGGCCGATGGCGCGGGTGATCCAGGAGCAGATCAAGCGGCCCCTGGCCGAACAGCTGCTGTTCGGCGACCTGGCGAAGGGCGGCCACGTCCGGATCACGCTGGACGACGCGGGCGAGCTGGTCCTCAAGTCCACGCCCGCAACCCGGACGCTCGAGCACATCCCCGATCCCGCGTGAGCGGGGAGGCGGAGCTGGCTTGACGGAGCTGGCCAGTCCGGACTGGATTGACCGGGAGGCGGGACGGCTAGCGGGCGCGGAAGGTGATGCGTCCCTTGGTGAGGTCGTACGGGGTCAGTTCGACCGTGACACGGTCGCCCGTGAGGATGCGGATGTAATTCTTGCGCATCTTGCCCGAGATGTGCGCTGTCACGACATGGCCGTTATCGAGCTTTACCCGAAACGTCGTGTTGGGCAGGGTCTCGGCGACGACCCCGTCCATGGTGATGGCTTCTTCTTTCGACATGGAGACTCCGGCGGGAACGGGCCGGGATTGTCGTCGAACTCGTTCAGCCACGCAAGCGACCGGGCTGCGTCCGGCCCGGCAGCAGCGCCGAGGTAAGACAGGCGGATTCCCGCCAGGGCTCCGCCGGAACGGGGCCTTCCGTGAGCTTCCGGACGGCGTCGAGGAACTGCCCGCGCGGCATCAGCCGGCTGCCCAGCGAGCTGAGGTGCCCGGTCGCAACCTGGCAGTCGATCAGCCGCACGCCCCGCCGTGCCGCGAGCCCGACCAGATGTACCAGGGCCACTTTCGACGCGTCCGTCTCGAGGCTGAACATCGACTCGCCGAAGAACACGCCACCGATGGCGATGCCGTAGAGCCCTCCCGCGAGCTCGGGTCCGTGCCAGGCTTCGACGGAGTGCGCGTGGCCCAGATCGTGGAGCCGCAGGTAGGCAGCGCGCATCTCCGGGGTGATCCACGTTCCGGTGCTCGCCCGCGTCAGCGCGCAGGCGTCGATGACCTCGCGAAACGCCAGGTCGACGGAGACGCTGAAACGGTCGCTGTTCAGCGTCCGGCGCAGGCTGCGGGACACGTGCAACTGCTCCGGGAGCAGGACGGCGCGGGGGTCCGGTGACCACCACAGGATGGGCTGGCCTGCCTCGTACCAGGGGAATATGCCCCGGCGGTAGGCCGCGAGCAGCCGCTCCGGCTCGAGGTCGCCGCCGATGGCGAGCAGGCCGTCGGGCTCGGTGGCAGCTCCGGCAGGATCGGGAAAACGGTCCGGCGGGTCGCCGGGTTGCAGGAAGGCGATCCCGTTCATGCGGGTCTTGCGCCCTTCCGGTAGGGGACGTGGTCGCTGGCCGCTTCCATGTAGTCATCTATGTGGGCGCGCTCCCGGCCCAGGTACTGGTCGATGGCCGCCGCGAACCGGGGGTGCGACAGCCAGTGGGCCGAGCGCGTCTCGGTGGGCACGAAGCCCCGGCTGATCTTGTGCTCGCCCTGGGTGCCGGGCTCGAACGCCTGCAGGCCCTGGTCGATGCAGTACTCGATGCCCTGGTAGTAGCAGGTCTCGAAGTGCAGGCTGTGATAATCGCCCGCGCTGCCCCAGTAGCGGCCGTAGAGCGTGTCGGCGCTGCGGAAGCAGAGGGCCGTGGCGACCGGTTCCCCCCGGAGCAGCGCCACGATGGCGAGGATGTTCCCGGGCAGGGCGGCGCTGACCCGCGTGAAGAATGCCTCGTTCAGGTATGGCTCCCGGCCCCGCCGCCAGAACGAACTCGCGTAGAGGGGCATCAGCTTCGCCCACAGGGTCGCGTCGATCTCCCCGCCGGCGAGGTGGACGAAGGTGATGCCGGCCTCGGCAACCCGCCGCCGCTCCCGCTTCGCCTTCTTGCGCTTCTCGGCGGTGAACTCGTTCAGGAAGGCATCGAAGCTGGCGTAGCCCCGGTTCGCCCAGTGGAACTGGCAGTCCTTGCGGGACAGGAAGCCGGCCCGCGCGAGTGGTGGGGTTTCCCGCGCCTCGGGAAAGAGCACGTGCACCGACGAGGCCCCGATCTCCTCCGCGAGCCCGGTGGCGCCGGCAAGCAGCGCCGCCGCGATCCGCTCCGGATCCTGGCCGGCGGCGTGCAGCAGGCGCGGGCCGGTGGCGGGGGTGAAGGGCACGGCCGAGACCAGCTTGGGAAAGTAGCTCAGCCCGGCCCGCCGGTAGGCATCGGCCCAGGCCCAGTCGAAGACGAACTCGCCGTAGGAACTCGACTTGCGGTACAGGGGCATGGCGCCGATGAGGCGCCGGGCCTCGTCGCGCAGGAGGAGGTGGCTGGGCGTCCAGCCCGAGGCCGGGGCGGCGCAGCCGGACTCCTCGAGCGCCGCGAGGAATTCGTGCCGGAGGAACGGGGATACGGTGCCGTGGAGGCTGTTCCAGTCGGCCGCCGCCACGTCGCCGATGTGGCGTGCAACCTCAATCTGCACGGGACCGGTCCGTGGCGCTCACCCGCCGTTGCTGTCCAGGAACTTCTCCGCGTCCAGGGCCGCCATGCATCCCGACCCGGCCGACGTGATCGCCTGGCGGTACACGCTGTCGGCCACGTCGCCGGCGGCGAAGACGCCGGGAACGCTGGTCGCGGTGGCGCCACCGGCTCGCCCGGCGCGCACGACCACGTAGCCCTTGTCGAGCTCGAGCTGCCCCTTGAAGAGTCCCGTGTTCGGGTCGTGGCCGATGGCGATGAAGAGGCCGGTGACGTCGATCGACCGGGTGTCACCGGCGCCATCGGTGGGTTTCAGGCGCACGCCCGTCACGCCGCCATCGTTGCCCAGCACGGCATCCACCTCGTGATTCCAGACGATGGACACGTTGCCGCCCGCGCCGGCCCTGCCGAGCAGCTTGTCCTGGAGCATCTTCTCGGCACGGAACCTGTCGCGGCGGTGCACGAGCGTCACGTGGGACGCCAGGTTGGAGAGGTAAAGCGCCTCCTCGACAGCGGTATTGCCGCCACCGATCACCGCCACGCGCTGGCCGCGGTAGAAGAAGCCGTCGCAGGTGGCGCAGGCGGAGACGCCCTTGCCCCGGTACTGCTGTTCGGTGGGCAGGCCCAGGTAGCGGGCGGACGCGCCGGTCGCGATGATCAGGGCGTCGCAGGTGTAGGTCTGCGAACCGCCCCGCAGCGTGAAGGGGCGGCGGCCGAGATCGACGGATTCGATCTGGTCCAGCACTCCGTTCACGCCGAGGCGCCCGGCGTGCTCGCGGAGCTGCGTCATCAGCTGGGGGCCCTGCAGGCCGTGCGGGCCGCCGGGCCAGTTGTCCACGTCGGTCGTGGTCATCAGCTGGCCGCCCTGTTCCAGGCCGGTGATGAGGAGGGGCTTCAGGTTGGCCCGGGCGGCGTAGACGGCGGCGCTGTAACCGGCCGGGCCGGAACCGAGGATGATCAGGCGGGCATGGATGGGTACTGTCATCCGGCCAGTTTAGGCGATGGTCCGCGCTTGCGTCCAAGCGACGTGCTGCTATCATCCGGTGCGCCAACTGCTTGTCGGGCAGGCAGTTAACTCCGGTAGTTGCTGCCGCTTCTAACGACCCGGCAGGCAACGCCGAAATCGGCTCGTCAGGGACGGACATGGCCAGAGCTATCGGAATCGAGAGTCGCGGCCTTGCCGCGCCGTTGACCTACGCCGTGCGCGAGGCGGCCCTGTGGGTGCTCGGCGCCGTCGCGCTGATCATGCTGGTGGCGCTGCTCAGCTACAGCCCACTGGATCCGGGTTTCAGCCACACCGGCGACGGCGCGCCTGTCCGCAACCAGATCGGCGCCATCGGCGCCTGGTTCTCCGACATCGCCTTCAGCCTGTTCGGCGGCCCCGCGTTCCTGTTCCCGGCGATGATCCTCGTGGCCGGCTGGATCCTCTTCACCCATCGCAGCACGCCGGGCCCCGTCGACCGGCAGATCCTCTTCACCCGGCTCTCCGGTTTCGCGCTGACGCTCGCCACCAGCTGCGCGCTCGCGACCCTGCATTTCGGTCCCCACGGGCTGCCCCAGACGGCGGGGGGCGCCTTCGGCGAGCTGCTGGGCAACGGGCTCGCCGCCGGCCTCGGGTCGCTGGGCGCCACGCTGCTGCTGCTTGCGTCCTGGCTTGCCGGCGTGTCGCTGTTCACCGGCCTGTCGTGGCTTGCGGTGATGGACAAGGTGGGTCACTGGGTGCTCGAGGGGGTCGACCGGGGCCGGGCGCTGTTCATGACGTTCCAGGCGCGCACCGAGGCGCGCCGGGTCCAGGAGGAGCGGCAGGAGGTCGTCCGCAAGGAGCGGAAGAAGGTCGAGAAGAAGGCGCCGCCCCGCATCGAGCCCCAGCTCGCCGCGCCCCAGCCGAGCCAGCGGGCCGAGAAGGAGAGGCAGGTACCCCTGTTCCAGGGCACGGTGCTGCCCGGCGAACTGCCGCCGCTGTCCCTGCTGGACGATCCGCCGGAGCACGCGCCGGGCTATTCAAAGGAGTCCCTCGAGGCCATGTCGCGGCTCGTGGAACTGAAGCTGCGGGATTTCGGCGTGGAGGTCGAGGTCGTGGCGGTGCAGCCGGGCCCGATCGTCACGCGCTTCGAGCTGTCGCCCGCGCCTGGCGTCAAGGTCAGCCAGATCAGCAACCTGTCGAAGGACCTGGCGCGGTCGTTGTCGGCGATCAGCGTCCGCGTCGTCGAGGTGATTCCCGGCAAGCCGACGGTGGGCCTGGAGATTCCGAACGAGACCCGCGAGATGGTCACGCTCGGCGAGATCCTGCGTTCGCGCGCCTACGAGGAAATGCCCTCGCCCCTGACCCTGGCGCTCGGCAAGGACATCGGCGGCAAGTCGGTGGTCGCCGACCTCCAGCGCATGCCCCACCTCATGATCGCGGGCACCACGGGCTCCGGCAAGTCGGTGGGTATCAACGCCATGGTTCTCTCCCTGCTCTTCAAGGCCAGGGCCGAGGACGTGCGGATGATCATGATCGATCCGAAGATGCTCGAGCTGTCGGTCTACGAGGGCATCCCGCACCTGCTGGCGCCCGTGGTCACCGACATGAAGGAGTCCGCCAACGCGCTCCGCTGGTGCGTGGCGGAGATGGAGCGGCGCTATCGGCTCATGGCCGCTCTCGGCGTCCGGAACCTCAGCGGCTACAACCGCAAGGTCAAGCAGGCGATCGAGAAGGGCGAGCCCATCCCGGACCCGCTCGTGGGCACGGAGTTTGCGCCGAAGGCGACGCTGGACGGCGTCGTGCCGCCCCTCACGGCCCTGCCGCACATCGTGGTGATCATCGACGAGCTCGCCGACATGATGATGATCGTCGGCAAGAAGGTCGAGGAGCTGATCGCCCGCCTCGCGCAGAAGGCCCGCGCTTCGGGCATCCACATGGTCATCGCCACCCAGCGCCCGTCGGTCGACGTGATCACCGGCCTCATCAAGGCCAACATTCCCACCCGCATCGCCTTCCAGGTGTCGGCCAAGGTCGACTCCCGGACGATCCTCGACCAGAGCGGCGCCGAGAGCCTGCTCGGCCATGGCGACATGCTCTTCCTGCCGCCGGGCACCGGCATGCCGTTGCGCGTGCACGGGGCCTTCGTGTCGGACCAGGAAGTGCACCGGGTCGTGGCCCAGCTGAAGGGCAGCGGCCGGCCGGAATACATCGACGAGATCACCGAGGGCCCGGCCAACGGGTTGCCCGGCGTGCCGGGTGACGCGCCCGCCGCCGGCGGCGAGGTGGAGGGGGAGGACGATCCGCTCTACGACCAGGCCGTCAAGATCGTGTGCGAGACCCGGCGCGCGTCGGTGTCGGGCATCCAGCGCCGGCTCAAGATCGGCTACAACCGCGCGGCCCGCCTCGTCGAGACCATGGAAGCCGCCGGCATGGTCGGCCCCCTCCAGTCGAATGGCTTCCGCGAGGTCCTCGCGCCGCCGCCCCCTGACGGCGACTAGGGCCGCGGCCAGAGCGATGCGCCGTTGCCTGCCGACGCTGTTGCCGGCGATCCTGCTGGGCCTGAGCCTGGTTCTCGTCAGCGCGGCCGCCGTGGCCGCATCGGCTGCCGACGAGGGCGAAGGCCGCTTGCGGCGCTTCATTGCCGACGTCCGGTCCCTGGACGGCCGGTTCAGCCAGCAGGTGCTCGATTCCCGCCAGCAGGTCATCGAGGAGACCTCCGGGTCGGTGGCGATGGAGCGGCCCGGCCGGTTCCGGTGGCATTACGATGCGCCCTTCGAGCGCGTCATCGTGGCCGACGGCGACAAGGTCTGGCTCTACGAGGCCGACCTCGAGCAGGTGACCATCCGCCGCCTCTCGTCCGGCATCGGCGACACGCCCGCCGCGCTGCTCACGGGCAAGGAGTCCGTCCTCGAGCGCTTCACGGTCGAGAAGTCCGCCACGGAGGGCCAGCTGCTGCTGGTCCGCCTCGTGCCCCGGTCCGCCGATTCCGACTTCGCCGCCGTGACCCTCGGCTTCGACGGTTCCCTGCTGCGCCGCCTGCTGTTCGAGGACCGCCTGGGCCAGCAGACGCGCATCGACCTGACCGGCGTGCGGATCAACCCGCGCCTGGCCCCGGAGCTCTTCCGCTTCGAGCCGCCGCCCGGCGCCGACGTCATCGACGACAGCGAGCTCTGATCCCCGGCATGCAACCCCTGCGGTTTGCACGGCTCTGGCTGGCGGCCGGCATCCTGCTGCTCGCCCTCGGGCTCGTCTCCGCCCTGTCGCCGCCGCCGGGGAACATGGTCCCGGTCAATGACAAGCTGGTGCACACGGCGGGCTTCCTGGCCTTCATGGTGTGGTTCGGTGGCATCTTCGAACGCCGCCGGCTGCCCCTGGTGGCAGTCGGCCTGGTCGGGTACGGGCTCCTGATCGAGCTGCTCCAGCGCCTGACGCCGACCCGGCAGGCCGAGGGGATGGACCTGGTCGCTGACGTCGCGGGGGTTCTGCTAGGCTGGCTCCTCTGCGTGGCGGGATTCTCCCGCTGGTGCACGACGCTGGAGTCATGGCTCGCACGACCAAAGCCCCGACCATAGCCCCGACCATAGCGGTGAGCGGCCCGCCCCGCGAGGGCACGCCTTCCTGGCGGCCCCTGGCCGACCGGATGCGCCCGGCCACCCCGGGCGACGTGACCGGCCAGGCGCACCTGCTGGGGCCGGGCAAGCCGCTCTCCCGGCTGCTCGGTGGGCAACTGCATTCCGCCATCTTCTGGGGGCCGCCGGGCTCGGGCAAGACGACGCTGGCGAGGCTGCTCGCCGACACGGCCGGCGCCCAGTTCGTCGCCCTGTCCGCGGTGCTGGCCGGCGTCAAGGAAGTGCGGGAGGCCGTGGCCTTCGCGAAGGAACACCCCGGCCAGCCGACGGTGCTCTTCCTCGACGAGGTGCACCGCTTCAACAAGGCCCAGCAGGACGCCTTCCTGCCGTTCGTCGAGGACGGCACGCTCATCTTCATCGGCGCGACCACCGAGAATCCCGCGTTCGCGCTCAACAACGCGCTGCTGTCCCGGGCGCGGGTGTACGTGCTCCGGGCGCTCGCCGACGACGACCTGGTGAGCATCCTGTCCGCGGCGCTGCGCGATCCGGAGCGGGGCCTCGGCGCGCAGCGGCTCCGGGCGGGGGAAGCGGAGCTGCTTGCGCTCGCGCGGGGCGCCGACGGCGATGCGCGGCGGGCGCTCAATCTGCTCGAGCTCGCCGCCACCCTGGTGGGCGACGACCGGATCCTCACCGGCGACATCGTGGCTACCGCGCTCACCGGCAGCTACCGCCGGTTCGACCGCCAGGGCGACGTGTTCTACGAGCAGATCTCCGCCCTGCACAAGTCCGTGCGCGGGTCGGATCCCGACGCGGCGCTCTACTGGCTGGCGCGGATGCTGGACGGCGGCTGCGATCCCGCCTACGTGGCCCGCCGCATCGTCCGGATGGCGTCGGAGGACATCGGCAATGCGGACCCGCGCGCGCTCACGCTGGCCCTGGAGGCCTGGCAGGCTTTCGAGCGCCTCGGCACGCCGGAGGGCGAACTGGCGCTCGCCCAGGCGGTCGTGTTCCTGGCCTGCGCCGCGAAGAGCAACGCCGTGTACACGGCCTGGCAGGCGGCGCGGGCGGACGTGGCGGCCCACGGCAGCCTCGACGTTCCCCCGCCGCTGCGGCCGGCGTCCACCGCACTGGCCCGCAGCCTCGGGCACGGCAGCGGCTACCGGTACGCCCACGACGAGCCGGACGCCTTCGCGGCCGGCGCCAGCTATTTCCCGGACGCGCTCGGCCAGCCTGTCTACTACCAGCCCGTGCCCCGCGGCCTGGAGCAGCGGATCGCGGAGAAGCTCGCCGACTTCCGGGAGCGCAACCGGGCCGCCCGGCAGCCGGATACGCCGGTGTAAACTGCGGCGCCAGCGGCCTGCCGCCCATTCCGGAACCGAACGATGCTCGATCCCAGACTGCTCCGCACCGACCTGGACGCCGTGCGGGCCAATCTCGCGCGCCGGGGCTTCGCCCTGGATGCAGCCGCCTTCCAGTCCCTGGAGGAGCGCCGCAAGGCCGTCCAGGTCCGCGTCGAGGAACTGCGGGGCGAGCGCAACGCCCGCTCCCGGGACATCGGCAAGCTGAAGGCGGCCGGCCAGGACACGACCGCGCTGATGGCCGCCGTGAAGGCGCTGGGTGACGAGCAGGCCGGCCTGGAGGCTCAGCTGCAGACCCTGCAGGACGTGCTGCAGGACCTGCAGCTGGGACTGCCCAATCTGCTCATGCCCGAGGTCCCCGAGGGCCGGGACGAGGCGGCCAACGTGGAGGTCCGGCGCTGGGGCGCGCCGCGCCAGTTCGGGTTCACGCCGCGGGACCACGTGGACCTGGGCGCCGCCAGCGGTCTCCTCGACACCGACGCGGCGGGACTCATCGCCGGCGCGCGCTTCTCCATCCTGCACGGGCCGCTCGCCCGGCTGCACCGGGCCCTGATCCAGTTCATGCTCGACCTGCACACGCGGGAGCACGGCTACGCGGAGGTCTACGTGCCGTACCTGGTGAACCGGGACAGCCTGCGCGGCACCGGCCAGCTGCCCAAGTTCGCCGCCGACCTGTTCGCCGTGGGCGGGGAGTCGGACCTCCTGCTGATCCCGACCGCCGAGGTGCCGGTCACCAACCTGGTGCGGGACCGCATCCTGGAGGCCGACACGCTGCCGGCGCGGTATGTGGCGCACACGCCCTGTTTCCGGTCCGAGGCCGGCTCCTACGGCAAGGACACCCGGGGCATGCTCCGCCAGCACCAGTTCGAGAAGGTCGAGCTGGTGCACATCGTCCGGCCGGCTGACTCCGCCGCCGCGCTGGAGACGCTGACCGGCCATGCCGAGAAGGTGCTGCAGGCGCTGGGCCTGCCCTACCGGGTGATGGCGCTGTGCGCCGGCGACGTGGGCTTCGCGTCGGCGCGGACCTACGACCTGGAGGTCTGGCTGCCGGGCCAGGACCGTTACCGGGAGATCTCCTCCTGCAGCAACTGCACGGACTTCCAGGCGCGCCGCATGGTCGCGCGGTGGCGCAATCCTGCCACCGGCAAGCCGGAGCTCGTGCACACGCTGAACGGCTCCGGCGTCGCGGCGGGCCGCGCGCTGATCGCCGTGATGGAGAACTACCAGAACCCGGACGGCTCGATCACCGTGCCGCCCGTGCTCCTGCCCTGGATGGGCGGCCTCGACCGCCTGCCCGCGCCTTAAGGGACCCGGCTGAATGCCGTCGAAGCCTGCTGCCGGCGTGGCCGGCCTCGGCGCCTGGCTCGGCCTGCTGGCGCTGGTCGCCGCCGTCGTCGCCGGAGTGCCATCCCGCACCGGACTTCCCCCCGTTGTCGCCTACCCGGATGCACCCCGGGGCCCGGTCACGGACACCTATCACGGCAACCCCGTGGCGGATCCCTGGCGCTGGCTCGAGGACATGGACTCGGCGGAGACCCGGCGCTGGATTGCCGCCCAGAACGAGCTGACGGAGGGCACCCTCGCGCGCCTGCCCGGCCGCGCGCAGTTCGCCGCCCGCCTGAAGGCGCTGCTCGACCACGAGCGCCGCGGCGTGCCCGACCGGGAGAACGGCGTCTACGTGTACGAGTGGAACCCCGGCCACGCCGAGCAGGACGTGCTCCGGGTGACCCGGGATCTGGCTGACCAGGGCCGGGTGCTGGTCGACCCCGCCGAGTTCCGGGCGGATGGCACCGCGTCCATCGGCGACTTCAGTCTGAGTCCCGACGGCGCCCGGCTGGCCTACGCCGTGTCGGACGGCGGCAGCGACTGGCACACGTGGCGGGTGCGGGACACGGGTACCGGCGCCGACGAGGCCGGGGTGCTCGCCGGCACCAAGTTCACGTCGGCGAGCTGGTCACGGGACGGCCGGGGTTTCTACTACAGCCGTTACCCGGCCCGGGACTCCGGCGAGGGCCACGACGACGGCCGGCAGGTCGCGGTGTACTTCCACGTGCCCGGCACGCCCCAGGCCGCGGACGAACTGGTCTACGCCGTCACCGATCACCCGACCCGCAATCCCTATGCCACCGCCACGCCGGACGGCCGCTTCCTGGTCCTGACCCTCACCGAGGGCTTCGTCGCCAACGGCATCCGCTACGCGCGCCTCGGCAGCGACGGCACGCGCTCGCCCGTGGTCCCGCTGCTCGAAGCCTGGGACGCCCGCTACGACTTCCTCGGTGCCGACGGCGACACCTTCTACGTCCTGACCACCAACGGCGCGCCCCGGGGCCGGGTGGTGGCCATCGACCTGGCCAGGCCCGCGCCGGAACACTGGCGCGAGGTCATTCCCGAGGACGCGGATGCGATCGAAGCGGCGGCCCTGATCGGCGGCCGGCTCGTGGTGCAGTCGATCCGAGACGTCCGCACCCGGGTGCGGATCTTCACGCTGGCCGGTTCCCTCCAGAGGGAGGTGGCGCTGCCGGGGCAGGGCTCGGTGGCCGGGCTGTCGGGCGTGCCCGCCGATCCCGAGGCCTTCCTGACCTACACCGACTTCACGATGCCGCGTCGCCTGTTCCGGCTGGACGTCGTGAGCGGGGCACTGACCGCCCTGGGAAATCCGCGCGGCGCGCCGAACCCGGGGCGCTTCGTGACCGAGCAGGTCTTCTTTCCGAGCCGGGACGGCACCAGGGTGCCGATGACGATCGTGCGCCGGCGGGACGTGCAGCCCGACGGCCGCACGCCGACGGTGCTCTACGGCTACGGCGGCTTCAACGTGGCGCTGCTCCCTGCGTTCTCCGCCTCGCGCATGGCGTGGATCGAGGCGGGGGGCATCTACGCCCAGGCGAACCTGCGCGGCGGCGGCGAGTACGGGGAGGCCTGGCACCTGGCCGGCACCGGGCTCCACAAGCAGAACGTCTTCGACGACTTCATCGCGGCGGCGGAATGGCTGATCGGCAACGGCATCACGTCGCCTGAGCACCTGGCGATCTGGGGCGGCAGCAACGGTGGCCTGCTGGTCGGCGCGGTACTGAACCAGCGGCCCGAGCTCTTCGC
>Ga0268299_1002059_pt1 | contig 27197 bp, 21 predicted proteins | sample NOBtaG_FD_193484 | JGI IMG/M metagenome (GOLD analysis project Ga0268299, IMG submission 193484) | Activated sludge microbial communities from bioreactor in Nijmegen, Gelderland, Netherland - NOB reactor | ecosystem: Engineered > Bioreactor > Aerobic > Activated sludge | place: Netherlands...
TCACGCTTCTGACACAAGCACCGACGGGTTGTGTCGCACCAGATACATTGGTCAGTACCTCAACAGGATTACGCCCCATTGTTGAACTCGGCAATCCTGAAGGCGAACAGTGGCAAATCCTCACTAAAGATGTATATACAGACGTTGGACTGCGAAAGTCATCACACTTTTACATTAACGGATTCGCTAACGTTAAAAAAATTACCACACAGCGCGGCTTCAACTTAACAGCAACGCACAATCATCGGGTACGAATCATCGATAATCAGGGCAACTACATCTGGCGTCGTATGGACGAACTTCAGATTGGAGATCAGGTTGTCCTCAAAAAAGGCACACTTGGCGAAGGGGAAACGGTTAAGCTAACACCCGTTGAGCGAGGCAACCGCGCTTTTAGTGAACTTCCTGAAACGATGACTCCTGAACTCGCCGAGTTGCTAGGACTTTATATGGGAGATGGATACACAAAAGCACGCGGGGGTATCCATCTTGTAGTCGCCAAGAAAGACCCGGATTTACTGGAATATGTCGAAAAATTGCTCCAAAAGATCTGGGGTGAACAACGTCGTGTACCTGTGGAAGATCGGCAGGGTTGCTGGGTCGCAAACCTCACGGGTTACTACATACCCCGCTTCTTTGAAGCTAATGGCCTGGCAAAGCCCAAAGGCAATCATGGTGAAGGAGCAGAAGGCGCATTTATGCCTTCAAAAGTTTTGCAGGCAGGGAAGAAATCCGTTGCCGCCTTTTTGCGCGGCCTATTTGAGGCCGATGGCAGCGTTTATCGCGGGACAATTACACTTGCTTCCACCTCTAGAACTTTGGTCAACCAGGTGCAGATAGCTCTACTGGGATTGGGTATTGTTTCAACTGTTCGCCAGATGCCCGATCAAGATGCTCGTTACGGTACAAGAGATTTCTACGAACTTCGCATTTTGAATCGCAGAGAAGCTGAACGATTTGTCGCTGAAGTTGGTTTCATCAGTGATCGTAAGCGTAGTAAAGCAGCGAATTTAGGTCCAGTGTCAGATCGCGGTGATAGTATTCCTGTACCGGCATTGTGTGAAGAATTCTACGCCAATTCTAAAGGGCTGAAAAATGAAGTGCGACAACAGATCATTGGCTTGGTGAGCAATGGTGCTCTCACACAACAGTTTGTCAAACAAACAATCAGTTCATACCCTATGTTGGCAGATACACGACTTGCCCAAGTCGTCAATATGGATGTTTTCCTTGATGAAGTTGCAACAATAGAAGATGGTGCCTGCAATACCTACGATTTGTCTGTCCCTGACAATAAGACCTATATTGCTAACGGTTTTGTTTCGCATAACACTACCGGAACGATGGTCAACACGTCCACTGGAATCGAGCCGTTCTTCTCCTGGGTCTATTATCGCAAGAGCCGCCTGGGGCTGCACGAAGAACAAGTGCCGCTGGTCAAAGAGTGGTACGAGGCGCACCCTGGCGTGACCAAGCTGCCCGATTATTTCGTCACGGCGATGGATTTATCGCCGGAAGAACACGTCCGAGTCCAGGCCGCCATCCAGCGTTGGGTGGATTCGAGCATTTCGAAAACCTCGAATGTGCCAAATCACTACAGCGTGGAGCAGGTCAGCGATCTCTACAAATATATGTACGAACTCGGCTGCAAGGGCGGCACGATTTACCGCGATGGCAGCCGCGACGAGCAGGTCTTGATGCTCAAGGGTGACGAGCGCGCCGAAAGCGAAATGGCGTCGAAATCGAAAGAAAAAGAGCCAGCCAAAGCAAACGGCAGCAAAGTCGAGCAGGTGACGACACCGCACAAGGTTTATCCGCGTCCGAAGCAGCTTTCCGGCGTGACCGTCAGCCGCAAGACGCCCTTTGGCACGGCCTTCATCACCATGAACAGCGACGAAAATGGCTGCCCGTTTGAAGTCTTTATCACCGTCGGCAAAGCCGGGAGCGACCTGCAAGCCGACGCCGAAGGGCTTGGGCGTATGCTTTCGCTGCAACTGCGCACGACAGCGCCGCAAAACCGCATGGAAATGCTGAAGTTGATTATCGATCAGCTTCAGGGCATCGGTGGGTCGCGTTCCGTCGGCCTAGGGCCGCAGCGTGTCTCGTCCCTGCCGGATGTGGTGGCAAGCGCGCTTCAGGCACAATATTTCCCGCCGAACGAGCCGAAGCAGCTTTCCCTGCCGATGAACGGCGACTCACACGACCACGCCGAGCCGGAAGCAAAGGCTGTCCAGAACGGAACACACGCCGATGGCATCATTTCCGGCGCTGATCTCTGCCCCGAATGCGGCACGGTCAGTCTGGTGAAGGCCGAGGGCTGTGCCGTGTGCTTAAGTTGCGGGTACAGTGAATGTTAATACATTTACTAATATAGCGAATTAACGTAAAAGGGCGGGATTGCTTATGAATCCTGCCCTTTTGATTTTATTAGCTCTGTGCTTTTAGCCAAGTAAAATAGGCTTCGATACGCTCCAAAATTTCAGATGCTTTGGTTTCGCCGTATTGCTCAAACAGCCACTTATTGGCATCGCGATAGCCTTTACTTCGATTACAGCTACTCTGACCGCCCTTTCGCGAATGGCACAATGGAACAATGTTTGTAGGGATTGTTCCAGAGCAAGCGTCGGAATTAAGCGGTATCCAATGATCGGCTGCAATACTATATTTTTCATCTGCTGATCGACCACAAACAGCACAACAGCCCTTGAAATACTCCAACGCCCTCTGCCAATCTTGATCTGTAAAACTCTCCGGCAAATTCTTAATGCGGGCGCGGCGGCGTTGGGTTTTTGCAATTGCTTCAGCTTTTACTTCAGGGTTTTCATGATAGCGATCTCGGTTAATTTGATTTTGCTTTTTTCTGATCTCAGGCTGATTAAAATACTTCCGTCTACGCGCCCTGACCTCATCAGTTTTATTTTTTTCACGACGGATCGCTTTCCGTTCCTCGCTTTTGTCGTATTCACTTTTTCGTGCTTTAGCCTCTGGGCGATTTTCGCGTTCACGCTGGCGGGCTTTCACATCATCTCGGCGGCGATAGTCTTTGCGTTTGTCCTGAATCTCAGGTTTCTGGCTATGTTCTCTTTGAGCTTTGCTATAACAAACAAAGCAATGAAAGCGATGACCATCAGCACACCCTTCCGCTTTTGGAAATTCCGCAAAGGGCTTGATTTCTTCACAGGTACGGCACTCTTTATATTCACGTTCTGAAAGTGCGACTCGCAAAACCTCAATCTGAAATTCATCGGCAGACCAGCCATAGCGACAGCCACGACAATGATATTCAAGGCCACTCTTTTTATTCTTGTTCTTGTTGAAATAGGGGTATTTTGGTGGAAACAGCCGCTTGCATCTTGAGCAGCGCTTACGGGGTACGGTAGAATCAAAACCAGTCATAGGACAACGACTCCTTTGGCTAAAAAGTGCCCGTCAGTTAGTCGCTGTACGGGCATTTCATATACGGATATAATGATTATATCGCGCGATTTATAGTTGCCAATATGAGGCGATGATACAGTTCAGTTTACTTCCCCGCCACGCGATCCACGAACACGCCCGATAAGCCCGTATACTGCACCGGGTCGAGCAGCGAGTCGATGGTTTCCGCCGTCAGATGCTCCATGACCGCCGGATTCTGCTTGAGCAGATCGGCAAACGGCACACGCTGTTCAAACGACGCCATCGCCGCCTCGTAGATCACGTCATGGGCGTGCTGCCGTCCGATGTGCGCACCGAGCGTCAACATCACCCGCTCTGCCAGCAGCAGGCCGTTGGTCGCGTTCAGATTGCGCATCATATTTTCAGGATAGACGATCAGGCCGCTCAAAACGCGCCCGGTCATCACCATCGCGCCGTGAGTCATGACGCACAATTCGGGGATATACGCCCACTCCATCTGAAAGCTCGACCAATCGCGCTCATGTTCGTGCAGCATGGCGTCAATCGCCGTCGTCGCGTGGCGGCGGGTCAGCCGTGCCAGCGTCAATATCGCCTCGCAGATCATCGGATTGCGCTTTTGCGGCATGGTGCTGCTGCCAACCTTGCCCATTTCAAACGGTTCTTCGGCCTCGGCAACTTCCGATTTTTGCAGATCGATAATTTCGTGGGCGATTTTACCCATCGTCGCGCAGATCATGGCAATGACCGATGCAAATTCGGCAAAGCCATCGCGCGCCGTGTGCCAGCCAATTTCCGGCACGTTCAGCCCCAATTCCGCGCACAGTCCGGCGTTAATTTCGATGCCCTTTTCGGTTACGCTGGCGAGCGTTCCGGCTGCGCCCGCAAACTGCCCGACCAGCACCCGTTCCTTGCAGGCTTCCAGCCGCACTTTGTGGCGTTTCATCTCCGACAGCCAGACCGCGACCTTAAATCCAAACGTGATCGGCAGCGCTTGCTGACCATGTGTGCGCCCAGCCATCGGCGTGTCGCGGTGATCGCGCGCCAGTTTTACCGCTGCCGTCATCAGGTCATCTAAAGTTTTCTCAAATAAAGGAATCGATTCTTTAACTTGCAAGACAATCGCCGTGTCCATGACATCCTGCGTGGTCGCGCCCCAGTGAACATAGCGCCCCGCCTCGCCCTGACACAACTCGGAAAGCTGCCAGATGACCGAAACGAGGGGGTGTACGGTTTTATCCACGCCGCGTTTGATCGCGTCCGTATCCATGCTGGAAGCCTGGGCTGCGCGGGTAATCTCGGCGGCTGCTTCTGGCGGGACAAGGCCCACAGACGCTTCCGCACGGGCAAGCGCGGCCTCGTAGTCCAGCCATTTTTGCAGCAAATTCAGGTCATCAAAAACCGCGCGCATGGATTCTGAGCCAAATAAATCTTTAAAAAAAAGCGAATCGATAACGTGGGCAGGCATATTATTCCTTGTGGTTGGATTGGGGATGCTCGGCGATCAGATATTCGCGAACGCCGACGAGCGTTTGTTCCATATGATAGACGATAGCATCGCGCAGCGCTTTACTATCCCGGGCATGGCAGGCATCCAGAATCGTGCGATGCTCTGACTGAATGATCTCACCCTGATCTTTCAGAAACATATAGCGGTAGCGATAGCGCTCGGCTAATTCCCACAAGCTGGCGATCAGATTAGAGAGATAGCGGCTTTCAGCAGCGTCATAAATGATAAAATGAAATTGACGATTATCGGTCATAAAACTGCGATAATCATGTTCTTTAAGTGCGGCCCCCATTTTATCGAACAGTCTATCGAGTGCTGCCAGATTTTCATCGGTCAATTTAGGTGCAGCATGATACGCCGCTTGGCCTTCAAGAATCTGACGGGTAAAATACAGGTCGCCCATATCATCCATGGATGCCTGGGTGACAAATGCGCCGCGCCGAGGGATAATCTGGACAAAGCCTTCACCCTCCAGCGTTTTCAGCGCTTCTCGTACTGGGACGAGGCTGACGTTCAGATCAGCGGCAAGCTGATTCTGATCAATGCGCAGGCCAGCGGGCAGCACACCATCCAGGATGGCCTGACGTACCCGCTCCTGCACCATTGCAGTAATGGTTTTCTTGGTATCTTCTATGGGTTGAATGCGATTTTGAATCACGATTACACTGACTCCACCTATTTAATGCTCCTGGTATTGCAACTTTGTTGAATGTTGATAGACTATAATTTATAATTTTTTGGGGTTACGCGCAATCCCCAGCGTAGAGGATAAACTGATGATCCGTTTTGGTCAAACTATACATTTACGCCCGGAAGCCGAAGAAGAATATAAAAAAATTCATGTTAAAATCTGGCCTGAAATCGAAAAAGGCATTCGAGACTCGGGCATTACCAACTACAGCATTTTCTTAAAAGATGGCGTCATGTTTGCCTATTATGAATATGTTGGGCCAGATGATGAACTCGACGCCCGCATGGAACAGCTCGCCAATGCACCGCGTATGCAGGAATGGTGGGAGATCACCAAAGCCATGCAAAAGCCGCTGGACACTCGCGCTGAGGGCGAGTGGTGGGCGAATATGCAGGAAGTATTTCATCAGGATTAGATTACGCAGGAAGTATTTCGCCACGATTAGATTAGCTCAGGACATATTTCACCAGGATTAAGAAGATTAAATATGGCTGATGTTGTACTGCCCAATCTGGGCTTTGGAATGGAAGAGGGACGGCTGATTTCCTGGCTGAAAGCGCCAGGGGATTCCGTCCGTAAGGGTGAGGCGCTGGCTGAAATCGAGGGCGATAAGTCAACGGTTGAACTCGAAGCATTGACGGACGGTGTTCTTGATGAAATTCTCGTTACACCAGATACCGTTGTACCTGTGGGGACAATTCTCGCGCGCATTCGTGGCGCAGGCGAAGCCCCATCTGTGTCGAAACCAACGCCAGCCGCCGAGCAAGCTGTGCCTCACGCCGCGAAGAAAGACGTGCGGATTTCGCCCGTCGCCAAACGGATCGCGCAGGAACATGGTCTTGATCTGACGCAGGTTGCAGCAACCTGGGAAGGCCGCGAGATTACACGCGAGGATGTGGAAGCCCTCGTCGCGCAAGCCCCGATAGCGAATGGATCAGCATCAGGTCGTGTGCTGGCTGCCCCAGCGGTGCGCAGGCTGGCGCGCGAACATGAAATTGATCTGGCAGCGATCAGAGGCACAGGCGCAGAAGGCCGCGTGACCCGCGCTGATGTCGAAGCGGCGCTGGCTGCACCTGCCGTACCTGCTGCGCCCCCCGTACAGCCCAAACCCGCTGTCCCCGCAGCAAAACCGCAGCCCATCGAAACACCTGCCCCGGCTGTCGCAGCGATCCCAGCAGAAGCCTATGGCAGCGAACGCGAAGAAGTCACCATCAGCCAGATGCGCAAAGCGATTGCGCGCCGCCTGACACAGAGTATGCAGGAAATGCCGCATTTCTACGTCAGCGCCGAACTGGACTTCACCAACGCGCTCAAATCGCTGCCCAAAGAAATTGGAATCAATAATCTGCTGCTCTATTTGACCGTGCAGGCACTCAAAGATGTCCCGGCGATGAACGCCACCTATGAAGATGGGCATCTCTACACCTACCAGCACATCAATCTGGCGATGGCGGTAGCGTTGCCCAACGGCCTGATTACACCTGTACTGCGCGGCGCGGACGATTTTTCACCATCCGGCATCGCCAACCGTGCGCGTGATCTGGTTTCGCGGGCGCGTGACGGCAAGTTAAAGCCTGACGAGATGCAGGGCGGCACATTCACGATCAGCAACCTGGGCATCGTCAAACAGATCGATCATTTTACGGCGATCATTAATCCGCCCCAGGTCGGCATTCTGGCGATTGGCGCAGTCAAAGAGCGTCCGGTGGTGGTTAATGGCGGTCTGCACGTCCGCACGACGGCGCACCTTACCGTGTCCGCCGATCATCGCTTTGTTGATGGCCTGATCTCCGCGCGCTTCATCGAAGCATTTGACGGGCATTTGCAGGCGTTTAAGGGTTAAAATTTGAGTCACCAAGCCTGTAAGAATTAAAATTTTTGCGATTGGTGCGCAATGTATTGGTATTGAGCAACTGAGTATCCATATTAAGGACGACGCTATGGCTGAAAAATTGAGCGCCGAAACGCGCCAACATATGCTGAAAAAAATGCTGGAAATTCGCTACTGCGAAGAACGCATTCAGGAATTGTTTCTCGAAAATCTGATTCGCGGCACGACTCACCTGTGCATTGGTCAGGAAGCCGTGTCCGTCGCGATGGCCGATTTGATCGATGCCAAGCGCGGCGATACCGTCACCTGCACCTATCGCGGTCACGGTCACGCGCTGGCGCTGGGTATGCCGCTCAAGACCATGTTAGCCGAGATGATGGGCAAGGCAGCCGGATGCAGCAAGGGCAAAGGCGGCTCGATGCACCTGACCGATATGGAAGTCGGCCTGATCGGGACATTCGCGATTGTCGGCGCGGGGTTACCCGTGACCAATGGCGCGGCGCTGACAGCGCAAATCAAGAAAACAGGTGCGGTGTCCGTCTCGATTTTTGGCGATGGCACGGCGAATATCGGCGCGTGGCACGAAGCGGTGAATCTGGCTGCGGTGTGGAAGCTGCCCGCTGTTTTCCTCTGTGAAAATAACCTCTATGGCGAATATTCCGCTTATGGCGATACCGCTCCCGTTGCGAACGTCGCAGATCGCGCATCGGCTTACAACATCCCCGGCGTGATCGTCGATGGGCAGGACACGGAAACCGTCCATGCCGTCATCAAAACGGCTATCGAACGCGCCCGCGCTGGCGAAGGCCCGACGCTCATCGAAGCCAAGACCTACCGCTTCAAAGGCCACTCCCGCAGCGACCCGGCGGCTTATCGTCCGGCAGGCGAATTGGAACAATGGCTCAAGCGCGACCCGATCAACCTCCTGGCCGATAAGATGAAGGCCGACGGGCAGTTGACCGATAACCAACTGGCCGAGATGCGCAAGACCGCCGAACAAGAGGTGCAGGAAGCCACACAATGGGCGCTTGATGCACCCTATCCAACGCTGGAATCGGTCTACGAAGATATTTGGGTATAAACATACAGGACTGAGGACTGAGCGATGAGGACTGAGTACATTCAGAAAATCCTCAGTCCTTAGTCCTTAGTCCTCAGTCCTCAGCCCTCGTAATTGCATTTATTCGAGATTAGGAAAACTCTATGCCTGTTATAACATATCGTGAAGCAGTGGTGCGGGCGCTGGATGAAGAAATGGCGCACGACGAAAATGTGATCTTTTTTGGCGAAGATGTGGGCAAGGCGGGCGGCGTTTTTAAAGTCACCCCCGGCCTTTACGAAAAATTTGGCGGAGACCGTGTACGTGATACCCCAATTTCTGAAAACGCCATCATCGGCGCGGGCGTCGGCGCAGCGGTGACAGGCTTGCGTCCAGTCGTGGAATTGATGTTTGCCGATTTCGCAGCGGTGACGCTCGACCAGATCATCAATCAGGCGGCAAAATTTCGCTATATGTCCGGCGGGCAGTTGAAAGTGCCGCTGACGATTCGCGCGGCGCAGGGTGCAGGACAGGGTTTCGGCTCACAGCACTCGCAATGCGTTGAAGCCTGGTTTATGCAAGCTCCCGGCTTAAAAGTCGTCGTTCCGGCGACCCCAGCTGACGTGGTTGGCCTGCTCAAGTCGGCGATTCGCGATGATAACCCTGTCGTTTTCTTGGAACACAAAAGCCTGTATACCGACAAGGGCGAAGTCCCGGCTGGCCCGGATTTCATCATCCCGCTCGGCGTCGCTAATGTCGTGCGCGAAGGCACAGACGTGACGATTGTCGCCACGCAGCAGATGGTCAAGGTGTCGCTGAAAGCCGCCGAGGAACTGGAAAAACAGGGCATTTCGTGCGAAGTCATCGACCCACGCACCCTCGTGCCGCTCGACCTGGAAACCATTGTCAAATCCGTCAAGAAAACTGGACGCCTCATCACGGTTGAAGAAGCCGTGCGCGCGGGTGGCTGGGGCGCGGAAGTCGCGACTCAAATCACCGAAAACGCGATCTGGTATCTCGAAGGGCCAGTAGTTCGTGTAACGATGGGCGCGACGATCATCCCGTTCAGCGGGCCGCTGGAAGCCCACGTGCTGCCGGACAAAGACGACGTGATTAAGGCTGTTCATCAGGCGATGGAGCCGTAGTCATTCATTTATGAAAACCATCGTACTCGACCAACCCGGTCATTTCACGCTAACCGACACCGCTTATCCTGCCGACCCTGCCCCCAGCGAGGCACTCGTGCGCGTGCGACGCATCGGCGTCTGTGGCACAGATTTACATGCCTACCGAGGTCGCCAGCCATTTTTCACCTATCCGCGCATCCTGGGGCATGAACTCGGCGTTGAAATCGTCGCGATTGGCGCGAATGAGCGCGGGTTGGCGGTTGGCGATCACTGTGCCGTTGAACCCTATCTCAACTGCGGAAAATGTATCGCCTGCCGCCGCGGGAAAACCAACTGCTGCGCCAGCCTGAAAGTTTTAGGCGTGCATACCGACGGCGGAATGCGAGAAGTGATCGCCGTACCGATCCACAAGCTGCATAAATCCGAAAATTTATCGTTGGATGCGCTGGCGCTGGTCGAGACATTATGCATCGGCGCACATGCTGTCCGGCGCGCAAACCTCGACTCCGGCGAATTTGCGCTGGTGATTGGCACAGGGCCGATTGGCTTGACAGTCATCGAAGCGCTGCGCCAGAGCGACACCAAAATCATTGTCATGGATGTCAATCCTGACCGCCTGAATTTTTGCGTCCGTCACCTCGGCGTCAAATATGTGGTCGATGCGCGCGAATCCAACGTGATCGAGCAGCTTCTTTCGATCACCAACGGCGACCTGCCGACAGCCGTTTTCGACGCGACGGGCAACCCCGAATCGATGATGGGCGCTTTCAAATATCTGGCGAACGGCGCGAAATTGATTTATGTCGGTTTATTCCAGGGTGACGTGACATTTAACGACCCTGAATTTCACCGCAAAGAAGTGACGTTGATGAGCAGCCGCAACGCCACCGCCGCCGATTTCGCCTGGGTGATGTCGAAATTGGAATCCGGCGCGATTGATACCAAAACCTGGGTCACGCATCGCGCGCCATTTGGTGATATGATTGGCGCGTTCCCTGGCTGGCTCGACCCAGCCAACGGAGTGATTAAGGCAATGGTCGAGTTGTAAAAGAAGCACAAAATGGACAATCAACAGGATGATCTTTTATCCGGGCTGACGCTGCTCGGTCACGAAGTGCCTCAGCCTTCGCGCAAGCTGGAAACCTTCCCCAACCAACACCCAGGCCGCCGCTACACCGTCACGCTGCAAACCAACGAATTTACCTGTGTCTGCCCGATGACCGGACAGCCGGATTTCGCGACGATCACCATTCGCTATATTCCCGACGAAAAAATTGTCGAATCCAAATCGCTCAAGCTGTATTTGTGGTCGTACCGCGATCAGGGCGTTTTCCACGAACACGTCACCAATCAGATTCTTGATGATCTGGTCGCGGCGCTTGACCCGATTTCCTGCGAAGTCATCGGCGCGTTTAACGTGCGCGGCGGCATCGCGCTGACCGTCGAAGCCAAACACGAAAAAGCCTCCAAAAACACCTAAGCAAAATTGAAAGGAAAGCCTATGTCCGGCGATATTCAGCGCGTCCACGTGATTTTCAAGACGCATCTCGACATCGGCTTCACCGATTACGCCCGGAACGTCACGCGGCAATATTTTGAGGATTTTATCCCCAACGCCATCCGGCTCGCGCGGCGTCTGCGCGATACCCAAGAGCGTTTTGTCTGGACAACAGGTTCGTGGCTGATTTACGAATATCTCGAACGCGCCGAGCCAGCACAGAAAAAAGCGCTGGAAGATGCGATTGTCGCGGGCGATATTGTCTGGCATGGCCTGCCCTTCACAGCGCACAGCGAATTGATGGATGCTTCGCTGTTCCGCTATGCGCTGAGTCTGGCGCAAAAGCTGGACGCGCGTTTTGGGCGTAAAACAATTGCCGCTAAAATGACCGATGTCCCCGGCCACACGCGCGGGATCGTGCCGCTGCTGGCGGAAGCCGGAATCCAATTTTTGCACATCGGCGTCAATTTCGCTTCGACGCTGCCGAGCGTACCGCCTGTCTTTGTCTGGCGCGACGAAGCCAGCAGCACAGATGTGATCGTCATGTATCACCCGAATTACGGCGACGTGACGACCATCCCCGGCCTGGATGACGCCATTTCCGTGAATTTGACCAACGACAACCTCGGCCCATCATCCGATTCAGGCGTTCTGGACATTTACAGCAACCTGCGAACCATGTTCCCCGGCGCGGAAATTTTTGCCTCGACGCTGGACGCTTATGTGGCGCAGTTGGTCACCGGCAAATCGCAGCTTCCGGTCATCACGGCTGAAATCGGCGACACCTGGATTCACGGCGTCGGCACTGACCCGACCAAAGTCAGCCAGTTCCGCGAACTCTCGCGTCTGCGGCGGGATTGGGCAGCAGAAAACCCTGAGAACGAAAAATTAGGCGCGTTCAGCCGTTCGTTGATGATGGTCGCTGAACACACCTGGGGCATGGACGAAAAAACGCATCTGGTCGATTACACACATTATGATGCTGCTGATTTTCAAAAGGCGCGCAGCCTGCCCAATTTTCAAAAATTCGAGGCGTCCTGGGCAGAACAGCGCGAATACATCACCGATGCGCTGGCGGCACTTCGCGACACACCCTTTGCGGAAGCCGCGAATGCGCATTTAGCGGCGATTGCGCCCACTGTGCCGGACAAAGGGGCTTTCACACCGTGTTCCGATTTTTCGTTCGATACGGCGCATTTTAGCGGGGCATTCGATCCCCACAACGGCTCGATTGTGCGACTTGTTGATAAAAAAACGGGTCGCGAGTGGGCGGATTCGGAACACCCGCTGGGGTTGTTCAAGCACGAAATGTTCTCCGCCGAAAATTATCAACGCTTCTACACCCAATATATCCGCAACAAGGAAGCCACACGCGAATGGTCAGTGGATGATTTCACCAAACCAGGGCTGGAAACGCCGGAATATCGATCCTGGCTGCCGAGTTTGAAAAATCTTTATCAGCGGCAGGGTGAAGCTGGGCAAACTTTCTTGCTGGAAACCACGACAACCGACGAAAATAGCCCGCGCCAGGTTTATCTCGAAGTCACCTTCCTCAACAGCGAAGCAAAAATCGAGTTTAATCTGCAATGGTTCGGCAAGCCCGCCAACCGCCTGCCTGAAGCGCTATGGTTCTCGTTCAATCCCGCCGTTTCTAACCCCGAAGGCTGGCAGATGAACAAAATGGGGACGCTGATTTCGCCCCTGGATGTGGTCGAAAATGGCAATCGCAAACTTCATGCCATTGAAAATCTGCGCTGTTCTCACGCCAATCGGGTCGAATTGACGCTGGAATCGCTGGATGCGCCGCTGGTCGCGCCCGGTGAGCCGTCGCTGCTGAATTTCAATAACGAGCCGCCACCGCTGGAAAACGGGATGCACTTCAACCTCTACAACAACGTCTGGGGGACAAATTTCCCGATGTGGTTTGGGGATGATGCGCGTTTCCGGTTCACATTGCGATTAGATGATTAGGGCATCACCCCCTCACCCTAAATCCCTCTCCCACAAGGGGCGAGGGACTTTCCAGATTCGCCGCGTTACTATAATCGATTACAGTTTAACCGCGTTTTTCATAGCGAAAATTTCATCGACGGCGCGTTTGTAGCCGCCTGCATCCCGCAGCGATTCGCCCACTTTCGTCGCATCCTGCTTGAATGAAGCGTCCGACAGCACCTGCATCGCAAGTTCGCGTAAACGCTGCGCGGTGGCCTGATTATTCGGCAGTTTGACGCCTGCGCCCAGTTCCGCAACCCGCCCCGCCACGTAATTCTGCTCGACCTGCTGCGGCACAAGCACCAGCGGCACGTTGTAATACAACCCTTCGTGGACGCTGTTCAGCCCCGCGTGGGTGATAAACAAAGCGGCGCGCTGCAAAATATCAAGCTGCGGCACAAAATTGCGCACGATAAAATTCGCGGGCATCTCGCCCAGGCTGGCGATATTGGTGCGCTGACCGACAGACATCACAATCTGATAATCGCTGCCCCGAAATGCCTCGATGCTCTGGCGATAAAAATCCTGATTCTGATTAATGACCGTCCCCAACGAAATGTAGATCAGCGGTTTCGTGCCAAGCTGGTCGAATGGAAAGCTGCTGGTATCGGTGCGCGGCGCAATCGATGGCCCGACAAATTTGATCGTCTTGCTGAACGATTCGATGCTCGGCTGGAAAACCGACGAGGTGTAATTAACGGTGATCGTGCCAGTGCTGTTGAGAAAATCGGCAAAGGACGGCACTTCAATCCCGTAAGTTTTCTGGATTTCGCCGCTGATCTTTGAAAATTGGCGCAAATTCGGGAAATTCGTCAGCATTTTGCCCATCATCGGAAAAAAAGCACCGCCCTTCAGGAGCAGCATCGGCGTGAACATCAGCAGGCTCATCGACGACACAGTGGGGATTTTTAAAACTTTTGCCACCAGCGATCCCCAGGGGCACATCGAGTCGTGGAGGATGTAATCGGGTTTTTCGGCGCGCACCAGTTCGATCAGGCCGGGGAGAATTTGCTGCGACGTTTCGATCAACGTGCGCGCGGTCAAAAGCGGATTGCTGCCGTCCAGCCCGCGTTTTTCAAAATAATCATCCTGAATGTTGTCATAAGCGCGGAAGGTCGCCCCAGTGGCTTCAATTTTTGAGCGGTAATTTTCGGTGAGGCAGTAAATCACATTTTCGCCACGCCGCACCAGTTCTGCCGTCACAGGCAGCGTCGCGTTGACGTGTCCCTGCGTCGGGACGTTGAAAAAGATGGCCTTTGACATCGCGCCCCCTGGTTACAATGATAAAAGCGCAAAGTGTACCACGACTCCTTTGCGCTTTTAAATTTTGTCAGCGTGTTTTCGGACGCGCCATATCCCTACAAATGCCGTTTTATCTTGACTTTGAGACTGCCAGCGCATCGATGACTTCGGCGGCGAGGTCGTAGCGCCCAAACGCCGGGATGATGTACGCGCCCTGCACCATATCTTTCATGCTCATCAGCAGTTCGCGCGCCACGTTGACGCCTTCCTGCGCTGCGTTGTCACCCGCATCCTCGATTCGCTTCAGGATCGTGTCAGGGATGATGATGCCGGGGACTTCGTTGTGCAGGTACAGCGCGTGTTTCAGGCTGAACAGCGGCATCACACCCATCAGCACGGGCAGCGTAAACGGCTTGCCTTCCAGTTCTTCATAGCGCTTGTGGAAGCGTTCGATGCGCTCCGGCTCAAACACCGCCTGACCCAGCGCGAAATCCGCCCCGCCTTCCAATTTTTTGCGCAAAACGCTGATTTCATTGTCGATGTCGTTGGCGCACATATTCAGCGCGCAGCCAACCGTGAACGAGGTCGGCTGACCAATCGAATTGCCCGCCTGATCGACGCCCTTATTCATCTTATGCTTAATCAGTTGAATCAAAGCCGAGGGCGCGACATCGTAGTTATCCATCGCTTGCGGATAATCGCCAATTTTGGTTGGGTCGCCCATGACGACGAACAAATTTCGCAAGCCAAGCGCGTGCGCCGCCAGCAGATCACCCTGGACGCGCAGCAGGTTACGCCCGCGCGTGGGAAAATGCAAAATCGTTTCCATGCCGACGCGAGTCTGCAAAATGTGGCAGATCGCCCAGGGACTCATGCGCATCCGGGCGGTAGGGCTGTCAGCGACGTTAATCACGTCCGCGCCGGAGTCCTGCAAAAGCTCGGCGGCGGAGAGCAATTTTTGCGGGGTGTAGCTGCGCGGCGGCTTCATCTCGACGCTGACCACGAACTGACCACTCGCCATTTTGTAGGAGAGTTCCGTCGGGCGTTCGGGCATTTCTTCTTCTTCTTCACTGTGATGCTCAATAATGTGGATATGCGGCAGCGGACGGGAAGGATCATCCAACGCCTGACGCATGGCGGCGATATGCTCCGGTGTCGTGCCGCAGCAGCCGCCGATGATATTCGCGCCAATCGCTTTGAGTGTCAGCGCGGAATCGGCAAAATAATCGACAGTTGCCGGGTACATCATGCGCCCACCGACGGATTCGGGAAATCCCGCGTTCGGCATGGCGGAATACAGGATTCCCGGCACGGCCTGACGCATCGATTGCAGTACACGCGAAATCTGCGACGGCCCGCCGCTGCAATTGACGCCGACAATCTGCGCCCCGGCATCACGCAGATCACGCGCCGCGCGCCCCGGCAAATGCCCCAGCAGCGTCCGGTCATCCGAAGCGAAGGTCATTTCGCAAATAACGGGTATATCCGGCGCAAGATCGCGCGCTGCCCCCAACGCTTCTAAAATTTCAGCGAGGTCGGTGAAGGTTTCGAGAATGATGGCATCCACACCTGCGTCAATCAGCGCCGAAATTTGCTCACGAAAGGCTTCGCGCGCTTCGTCCGGGTGAACGCGACCATAGGGTTTCAGGCGGATACCCAGTGGCCCGACTGATCCGGCAATGTAAATGCCGTCACGCCCACTTTCCTCGATCACTTTCTGAACGAGCTTCACCGCTTCCTGATTAATTTCGATGACTTTATCTTCCAGGCCGTGTTCGGTGAGCTTGTAGCGGTTAGCGCTGAAGGTATTGGTTTCGATCAGTTCCGCCCCGGCGTCGATAAACGCGCGGTGAACGCGGGCAACTTCATCAGGATCAGTCAGGTTCAATTCATCAAAACAGCCGTCGATTGAAGTGCCGTGCTGGTGCAGCATCGTGCCCATCGCGCCGTCGGCTAATAAGGGTTTATCCTGATGCAGTCGTTCGAGAAAAGCTAACTTACCCATTGCATTGAATCCTCTACTGCCCACACCTGCTGGAAAGATAAATCACACTCCCCTGACCATCAGGGGCTTCGTCAATGTCCCAGGAATTTGTGCCAGAGCCTCGTCCGGCATTTTGGAGGGATAATTTTGTCATATTATCGAGATACCACTGGCGCACCGTCTCGACATCATCCGGCGAATTTAGCGTCATGTTGGTGACACCCATCCCGCGCGGACGAATAAAGTTGTACTCTAGCTCGACCACTTCGGCGTTGGGATAGATCGGCGTCCAGGTTTCAATCGTGCGACCACAAGCATAATCGGCGATCCCAAAAATCACCGCGCCAACGGCAACAATGATGGCAATGCCGATCAACATGGGTCGCACTGTCAGCCAGATTTCACGCCCGATGCTGTTTTTTGCTGTCATTAGCCTTGCCTCGGCCTAGCACGGTTTGCTATTTCGACAATTGCATCCAATTTTTCAGACACTTCTGGGTCGATTTTGTCTTTGGGTACAAATTCAGCCAAAACATGATAATTCGTTTTAAGCATCACATTGGGAAGGCCAAGTTCTTCGAAATAGATTTCAAAAAGGCGATCCAAGAAGTCATCGCTCATTTTGGTATCTATCCACCACTTATCGGATGGGTTATTCAAAGCAATTGGCGGAATTAAAAGCCGAATCGCTTTTTGCATCGCTTGTTCGCGGACTTCAGCATTTTCTACCACATGACGTGCGTAAGCAATTAAAGCCTCTGGCATCGCGAGATAATTTTCAATTTCACGGCGTCGCCATATTCTAATACTTAGATCGGCATCTGTCCCCAAATTTTTTTCAATACGATCAAACAGCGCAATACCAACTAAATCAGGCTTTGCTGCTTTTAATCCATAGAAATGATCGCGCACTTTTTGTGGCTGGTTGGTATCAATACCATGCGTGAAAACGCGATCTAAGAATAAAACGGATGGATGATTTAATTTAATCGCTAAAGCTCGAAGAATCGCGAAGTCGGTAGCGCCTTCTGCATACAAAACCCATCCGGTTTGTTCAGCCTGGTAATAATGATCGAAGGGTATATCACCGAGCGCTTTCATCAACTGTGATCGGCTTTGGTTATCATTTACAAGGCGTGATTTCCCATAATAAAAGGCTACAACCGTGTCACGATCAAAAGCTTCATTCATGACGACCTCGGAATGGGTTGCAATAATCACCTGCGAACTTTGCTTTCGCGCAATGTCGGTCAACAATTGATAAACTTCTTTTTGGCGCAGGATTTCCAAATGCGCGTCCGGCTCGTCCAGAAGTAAAACCGCGCCAGGGTTGGTATACATATAGGCCAACAGTAGCAAAATTTGCAGCATCCCCCGCCCAGACGACGAAAGATCAAGCGTATTCCCGCTGCGGTCTTTATAGGCCATGCGGATTTCGCCACGACTCGCGAGATATTCCGGCGCAAGAATTTCAACGCCAAACATCTCTCGAATATGGGCAACCAGGGTATCCCAATCCGTTTTTTCTTCGTAAACTTGTAGGCAGAGATTACGCAAGACTTCGGCGGTGCGCCCTTCCCCGATCAGCACATTGATGCGTCCACGCTCGATTCGCGGCTCGACGGCTGTCAGGCCAGACATGGGGGGAAGGAAAACTAACTTTTTTATATGATCGGGAATTGCCACCATTTTCCTTTGCACTACAGGCGGCAAACAGAATAGCGATTCCTCATTCGAATATCTAAATTCTAGGCCGTAAGACCATAATATTTCGTTAGAAATTCCCTCTACGTCTACTTCTATATGAATATTTTTATCATTTCGCGTTCGCAAATTGTGCCAAAGCATCACAGTATCAATAACAGGAACAGCAACGAGATCTAAACGATTGATAGTCACCCTGAATGGTTTCAAACTTTCATCGAATGAACTAAAATATCCATTTGCTGTACCCTTATCTTTTAAAATGTCTATCCCGACAGCCCACAACGCCAATGCCTGCAACGCCGTCGTTTTGCCCGAATTGTTGGGGCCAATAAAAACGACAGATTGACCCAATTCGATGTCAACGTCTTCAAATTGTTTGAAATTACGGATGCGCAGGCGTGTTAACATGATGTTGATAGTAAGGGCGCATAGTCCCATAGGGATTTCCGTTGGTCACTGTGCGCCCTACGCATACTTATCCTTCCAAAATCTGCGCGACGCGATCCAGATTGCCGACGGAATAATATTTCGCGTCGGGGTGATGTACGATGATCGCTGCCGTGCTTTGCTCCGGCACGAACTGATAGGATTCCGTCAATTGCAGGCCAATCTCGCTTGCCGCCTGGGGTAATAGCTTGAACAGAATTTTGTGATCTTCCAGATCAGGGCAGGCCTGGTAGCCCCAGCTATAACGCTTGCCCTGGTTGCCGGGAATCTCAAGCCCTTTGTTGACGACCTGACGATGCACAAAATTCGCCGTCGCTTCGGCAGCCTGCACCGCCAGCCCATGAAAGAAATAGGCTTCGCTGTAGTTATCGGCGCGCTGCAATTTGTCGAATTTTTCAGTCGCCGCTTCGCCAACCGTCACAATTTGCAGCCCAACCGTATCAACAAGGCCGCTGTCCACAGGCGCGAAGTAATCGCTGATGCACAGGTATTCGCCCTGCGTCTGGCGCGGGAAGCTGAAGCGCGCGACCTCGATTTTTTCGGGCGATTTGCCATTAGCGTTCGCAAAAGCCTGATAATCCCACACGATCAGGTCGTTGCCGTCGCTGTTGACCGGGAAATAGCCGTAGACACCCTGCGGCAGCAGCGATTTATCGCGTAATGCCTCGCTGCTCATCTGCTCCAGGCGCTTTTCAAACTCGGCTTCGAGCTTCACCCATTCTTCGCCGTGCGTGTTGGTCGCGCCCCAGGAGAGGCGATACAGTTCTGGCTTGTGCAAATATTTCAGAACGATTTCCAGCGGCATCGAACTGATGGTTTTCGGCCCCCAGAACGGCGGCTGCGGGATGCTCGGCGCGGGCTTCACAGTCTTGACGATCACATCCGGTGCTTGACGAACACGACGGGCGGGCTTACCCATTTCCTCATTGGCCTCGTCAACAATTTGAGTGAGGAAATTTTCGCGCTCGACAGGATTGACCAGCTTGTCCATCACCGCCAGACCTTCAAAAGCGTCTTTGCAGTAGAACACACCCGGTTCGTAGGCTTCGCCGCTGTCCTCTAGGAACAAAATGCGCCGCCCAAATTTACGATTAATCGCCGCACCGCCGACCAGCACCGGAAATTCGAGCTTGCGCCGCGCCAGTTCGTTGACGATGAGCGGCATCTGTTTGGATGTGCTGACCAGCAAGGCGCTCAAACCAATCGCATCGGCTTTGTATTCCTGCGCCTTTTCGATAATCGTGTTGGCAGGCACTTGCTTGCCCAGGTCGTGAACGGTGTAGCCATTGTTGCTCAAAATCGTCTTGACCAGATTTTTGCCGATGTCGTGAACGTCGCCGTAGACCGTCGCCAGCACCACTGTGCCTTTGGTCGTGCCTTCGAGCTTTTCCATGAACTGTTCTAGATAAGAGACGGATTTTTTCATCACCTCCGCGCTTTGCAGCACGAACGGCAAAATCAATTCGCCAGCGCCGAATTTGTCGCCGACCTCTTTCATCGCGGGCAGCATGACGTTGTTCAGTACATCGACAGGATCGCGCCGCGTCAGGCAGTCGTCAATCAATTTTTCGACGCCTTCTTTTTTGCGGTGGACGATTTGCCAATGCAGCGCTTCTTCGCTGGTCATGTTGGCTGTCGGATCTTCGACCTCTTTGGTGTTTGCCGCGACGCTATTCTGCTCAAAATACTGGATAAAGCGCGGCAGTGCATCGGGGTCGCTGTTGAAAATTAAGTCCTCGGCGATTTTACGCTGATCGTCGGGAATCTCAGCGTAGGGCGTGATATGCGCCGGATTGACGATTGCCATATCCAGCCCCGCCTTGACCGCGTGATATAAAAATACGCTGTTCAGCACGCCGCGCGCCGCCGGAGTCACGCCGAAGCTGACGTTGCTGATGCCAAGCGCTGTCATGACGCCGGGGAGGTCTTCTTTAATAAGGCGAATGCCTTCCAGCGTTTCGACGGCATCGTTGCGCAGTTCTTCCTGCCCGGTGGTCAGCGGGAAAGTGAGCGTGTCGAAAATCAGGTCTTCCGGCTTCATGCCATAATCTTCAACGGCGATATTGGTGATCCGCTCGGCGATCTGATATTTTTTCTTGCGGTCATGCGCCATGCCCACCTCGTCAATGGTCATCGACAGCACACCTGCGCCATATTTTTTGGCTATTGGCATGATTTTGTCGATACGTTCGCGACCATTTTCGAGGTTATTACCATTGATGATCGCGCGCCCCGGATAGACCGATAACGCGGCCTCAGCCACAGGCGGATCGGTCACATCAATAACCAGCGGCACTTCGACAGCCATCGACAATTTTTTGACCAGAATTTTCATCTGCTCGGCTTCGTCGTTACGCTCGGTCAGCGCGACCTGCACGTCGAGCATGTGCGCGCCTTTTTCGACCTGCTCGACGGCAATCGGGACAATGCTGTCGTAATCGTCCGCCAGCAAAAGCTGCTTGACTTTGCGGCTGCCCTGGCTGTTCACACGCTCCCCGATCATCAACGGCGCGGGGTCTTGAAGCAGCGACATGGCTTTCATACCGCTGGAGGCTTTCGGCTCGGTCTGAGGATCACGGCGCTTCGGACGGCGGCGGACGAAGCCTGTATTTTGCGGATCATCCTGTTTGCTGTTCAGCAGCGCGTTAAATGGATGTCCATGCACCTTGCGATAAAGCTGCGACATATGATCCGGCGTTGTGCCGCAGCAGCCGCCGACAACATTGACGCCCAATTTGGCAAATTCCGCCACCATTTCGCTGAACGGCTCCGGCTCCATCGGATAGACGGCCTCGCCATCGACGTTAATGGGCAAGCCCGCGTTCGGCAGGACACTGATCGGCAGCGTACTGTTTTCGATCAAATATTGAATCGGGGCGCGCATATATTCCGGCCCGGTTGAGCAGTTCATACCCACCACATCAATCGGCAAGGCTTCGAGCGTAGTAAGCGCACTGCCAATTTCCGTTCCAAACAACATGCGCCCAGAAACATCCAATGTGACCTGCGCCTGGAGCGGGATGCGCTGGCCAGAGTCGGCAAAATAACGGTTGATGCCGACAACCGCCGCCTTGACTTCCAGAATATCCTGGCTCGTCTCGACCAGCAGCAAATCCGCGCCGCCCTCAACCAAGCCCTGCGCTTGCTCGTAGAAAACCACCGCCAATTCTTCGAATGTGATGTTGCTCAGGTCGGGGTCGTTGCCACTGGGCAGCTTGCCGGACGGCCCGATGCTCCCGGCGACAAAACGCGGAATGCCCGTTTCTTTTCCAAAGCGATCACAGACGCGCCGTGCGATCTGCGCCGCTGCCCGATTAATTTCCAGCGTCCGTTCCCCCAGGCCATACTCGCCCAGCGTCATCCGGTTCGAGCGGAAGGTGTTGGTTTCCACCACTTCGCTGCCGACAGCCAGGAACGAGGCATGAATAGCTTCGATCACGTCCGGGCGGGTGATGACGAGGTAATCGTTACAGCCGTTGTAGCGTTCGCCGCCGAAATCCTCTGCCGTGAGGTTATATTTCTGGATGCTTGTACCCATCGCACCGTCAAAAATGACGATGTGATCGTCGATAGCATCCAGATAGCGCCGGTTGGTATAGATGAGGTTGTGTCGATTGGTCATAAAGATCGAAGTCTCCCTTTTCCTATTTCACGGACAGAAATACAATCTGCCCCTTCATTTCTTCTGCTGTTTTGGTTGAATGCAGTTTGCGAAGCGCTCGTACCCAACCGCCTATTGTCGCACCATACTGTTGAGCAAAACCAATTCCCGAATGTTCAATCCCTTTGGCATTCATTCGAGGAAAATCTTGATCGTGCGTACAGAGTACCCTACCTAACTCGGTTGCCAGTTGTAGATGATCTCGATCATCATCGCCAAGCAAATTTAAATCCCGTACTGTTATCACATCAATCCCGTATCTTCTGAGCTGAATGGCAATTTCGACATCGACATTTTCGTCTAGATAAAAGCGAATCTCAGTCAAAGCGGGTCAATTTTCCTTGACGTTCGAGTTCGATAACAAGCCGCTCAGTTTCCTCTGCCTCGCGCTGAAGAACTTCATCCAGTTCGGCCTGATGCAGATGATAATAGGCTAAAGCTGCATACACTTGCCCCAGGCTGAGATCATAATGCTGTGCAATCTCGTCAGCCGTTAGCTTATCTCCCGTTGTATGAGTCAGCACGATGTTCATTACAGTCAGACCCGTTCCGGCAATCACAGGTCTGCCACCACGAATTTTCGGATCGGATACGATTTCACTGATGTTGAGTATGGTTGTTGTCATCTTCTAATCTAACTTTCTCACTTCCCGCCCAACTTCCCCTCGACCACCGCCGCCACGTCCAGCCATGCCGCCGTATCGCGCGCTGCGACGCCTGCATCCAGCCAGAAGGCCGCGTAAATTTGCTGGCGAGCCGTCAGTCCTGTTTCGGCGTCAACCTCGTCGGGAGATTGAGTCAGCCGTTCCCACTGGTCAGGGTGATCGCTGTAATAAAAATCCATCAGGTCAGCCAGAACCGCGTTGGCAGTGGCGTTGGTGATAAAGCTGTAGCGCTCGAACACCGTGTATTTGCCCTGCACCGCCCGCGCCACGTCCAGCACCGCGCTCACAAAATTGCCACACCCCGGACTCGGAAACTGCGCGACGGCATGTTCCGGCAGGTCATTTGGCGCAGAAGCATAGGACACCACCGTCAAAAACAATTCGCGCACCCATCTCGCCTCTGGATAATATTTTTCGAAGCGTGGCAGATGAGCTTGGATACGCGCTGCCGGAATTTCAAGCGCTGGAATCGGCTCGATCAGTGCCAGCAACCGCTTGAGCGTGTCCAGCAGCGTCGTCCACTCGCGTTGATGCGCAGCCGTGCGCAGGACGGTGAGGTCATCAGCCATGATTATCCTCTGGATGCACATGCCTTCTTTGCTGAGTTTGCAGCTTGGTCGATTCCTCCAAATTGGTGTTCATACGCATCAGGTGATTAATCAGTAATTCCTGCATATCGTCAATTTTGTTTTGCAAATCCCGAATTTCCAACTCCGCTTTGATATTGACATCATATTCGATGTCATTACGGATTTTATCACGCGCCGCCTGCCGATTCTGGCTAATCAAGACGAACAATGAGAGAAAAATCGCTTCCAGCGACACGATCATCGTCAGCAGGCCGAACGGAAACGGGTCAAACGGCTCCACATTCGGGATGAAGCCGAGGTTGATCGTCATCCAGATGGCGAACCACAAAAAATTGAAGTAGACAAATCGGATGTCCCCGGCGACCATCGTCAAAAAATCGGAGAGCCGTTCCCCAAATGTCCGCGCGACAGGCATCTCCTCATTCGGATTGCGCGCGACCACCCGTTCCCCCACCAGCCGATCCGCCTCACGAATGCGCTGACCGAGCATTTGCATCATGTCGAGCGCTGCATCAGGGTGCGATTTAATCAGCATTTGCAGGTCGTGGCGGTCAACGATGAACAAAAGCGTTTCTTCAATCGCCCTGGCGCTGGCGGAGCGCAACTGGTTATCGAGCAGGGAGAGTTCGCCGAAAATTTCACCTTTTTCAACATATCCCAGGCAGACATGCTCGTTGTTTCTGTCTCTGATGAACAACTCCACACGCCCGGAATGAACGACGCACATCGTCCCGCCCTGATCGCCCATTGCGAAAATTTTCTCACCCGCCCAAAAATGTTTCTGGTCAAGCTGCTGTGCAAGCGCGGTCAACTCGTCTGTGTCCAGAAGTTCGAACAGTGGAATATTGCGCAGCATATAGGGGTTGATGATTGGCATTATCGCAGACCTCCTAGCGGAGTTTCTATCAGCAGTATACAACCGAATCCATACGGCTCATCATAGACTTGCACAGGCTTCAACCGCCAGCCAGAATAATTTTTCACGGCTGGAGAGTTGACGATGCCAATCCCGATGATCCCATTCATCCCCGCTGATGTCGTCGCCGCCGTAAAGAATCTGCGCAAACGTCACGCCTCGGAACTGGGCAACCGCAAAAAATGCGGACGCCTCCATTTCGACGGTGATGCAGCCTTCAGCCTTACGCCGCTCCATTTTTGACCGCGTTTCGCGATAAATGGCATCTGTCGTCCAGGTCTTGCCTGTCACGTAGGGAACTTGATGTTTTTTGAGCGTCGATTCAATCGCCGTCACCCCATCAGGATGTGCCGAAACTTCGCGCGATGGCGGCAGATAATGGTAGGAGATGCCCTCGTCACGCACAGCGCTGGTCGGCACAACGACATGCCCGACGGCAATCTCGCGATTCAAAACGCCTGAGCCACCGCAGGCAATAAATTTTCGACAGCCGAGCGCGATCACTTCATCCAGAAAGGCACCTGCCAGCGGCGCGCCCACGCCGGGGTGCATCACAGCTACGCGCTTGCCTTCAAACTCGATTTCGTAAATGGGATGTGTCCCCATTTCGCTGCCCAGGTTAGCAACAAATTTTGCCTTGCCATCACCGCAGACATCCGTAATCACCTCTTGAAAAAAGCACAGGACGCAGTTCAGCGGAATATCAATCGCCTCGATCACGCGCCCTGGCTCGATAATCGCTTCCGGTGCGGGGTCAAATTCGAGAATCGGATAGGTTTCTGCGCTCAAAAAATGTTTCAACTGCTGAGTATGCTCTTTACAGTCATTCCCCAAACCAATCATCCAATCGGTATAGCGCTTATCTGCTAATCGCCTATCGGTGGGAAGATTTTCCGCGTGATTCGTAAAATCGCGCACCAGATTGCGCAGTTCGGCAACCGTCGCGTTCCAATCGAGATGGGCGCGGGCATCGACAACCTGAGCATTGAACGAATCGTCGTCATAAGTGATGTTGCTGGGGTCGCCTGCGTCATAATCACGGTAGCGCTTCAACCCCTCGGCGATCCAACCGCTGAAGTGCGCGAGAATCTGCTTGGGCGACCACCAACCACACGCGCCGGGTTTTTCACATTTATCAAAGGGATAGGTCTCCAGCAGAGCAAACAGGTTGTCATAGGCTGCGCGAAATTCCGCAAATTTAGTCTCAAACTCCGCCATCAATAGCCCTCTCCAAAATGAAAAACGCCCCTGCCAAAAGTAGAAGGAGCGCGTTTGTTCGCGTGGTTCGCTCGTCATCTACCAGGATATTCCTGCCGGATTTGGCACCTTCCCGACGCTTCGGGGGTTGCCGCGAGTTCATAGGGCCGTTCCCTCCCTCGCTCTTGATGAGTTTTAAATTGTTAGCTCAAATGTATCATAATCGAACAAGTGCGTCAAGATAGCGATGTTCTGATCGGTTGACAAATTCGAGCATTTGATTTCTAATATCTTCAACGAAAATCAGGAGGCGTAGAAAATGTCGATTACGATTGTTAATCCCTAAGCTGGGGTGTGTCCTTCTAATCGTGTTGATATTTTTTTGATTCCACAGCATTTCGATGTGCTAGACACGCGCGGATAGGGTATGCCTGCCGCGCTTTTTTATTGCCCTCATGCACACTCGAAAGGCTCATCATGACGATCATTTCTAAACCAATCTCTGATCTCAGCGATTTACATCGTATCCTGCAATTTGCACTTCAGTATCCTGAACAAAGTTTTCACGTGATCGATCTTCCCTATCGCCTCTGCTCCCCGGCAGCGCAAGACCTCAAAAATATTCGCGTCTGGGTCAACGAAGATGGCAACCTGGTTGGCTTCGTCGTCGTTCAGCTTCCATTTTCGACCATCGATTATGTCGTTCAGCCTGAATTTGACCATCTAAGGGACTCGATACTTCAATGGGCAACGGGCCGTTTAGAGGAAGTTACCAGACAGCGCGGCGAAGGTTTTGGCTTTTTGCTCGACAGTCGAGTTGAGGATGATACCGACGCGCTGAAATACGACTTCATGCTGGACGACTGGCACATGCGAAATCTAGCCCTTCCCTTGAGTCATGCTTTAGAAGCACCTACAGTTCCAGTCGGCTTTACGATTCGCCCGCTGAATGGGCTGGTGGGAGCTAACCGATATGTTGAACTCCACCGCGCGGCTTTCAACACCAAAAATATGTCACTCGACTGGCGAGAACGAACGATTCAGCATCCGGCATACCGGCCTGATCTGGATTTGGTGGCGGTCAATGGTGATGGACAACTCGTCGCGTTTTGCATCGGCTGGGCGAACGAGGTCAACGGTCACAAAATGGGGCAGATCGAGCCAGTGGGTGTGCTGCCGGAATTTCAAAAATTGGGCTTAGGCCGCGCTATCCTGCTCGAAAATCTGCGGCGAATGCGCGCGAGTGGAATCGAAACGATTTTGATTGATGCCGAAAGCTACAATCCCGCCTCACAGCATCTTTATGAGAGTGCGGGATTCCGCGATGTTGGGCGCGTCGTCAAATATTTCCGCCGATTCGAATAGAGGATCACATTGTAGGTTCGTAGGGGCGCAGCGCGCTGCGCCCTTACACGGACGAGATAATGACCTAAAAATTTGCACACCTACGCACCTCGTCGCTGGTTATTGACAAGCGGTTTGATCGGATTTAAGGTTAAGCGGACTTGGCCTAAATACATCATTTTTGAGAATAAATATGTCCAAAACGATGCAAGCTGCTTTTGTCAAAGCTCCGTTTCAGATCGAGTGTCGCGAAATTCCGATCCCCGCTGTCAAAGAAGGCTGGGCGCTCATCCAGGTCAAAGCCTGCGGCATCTGCGGCACAGACATGCACATCGCGCGCTCACAAGCGACCCAATGGCA
>Ga0268299_1002061_pt1 | contig 27165 bp, 21 predicted proteins | sample NOBtaG_FD_193484 | JGI IMG/M metagenome (GOLD analysis project Ga0268299, IMG submission 193484) | Activated sludge microbial communities from bioreactor in Nijmegen, Gelderland, Netherland - NOB reactor | ecosystem: Engineered > Bioreactor > Aerobic > Activated sludge | place: Netherlands...
CAACAGGAACGACGAGCCGAAGCGCCCATGCTCGCGTACCTCGGCGCGCCACTGCGTGAACGCCGTGTCGCGCGGCCCCGCCGTCAGCACCGAGTCAGGTGCCGTCGGCGCGCGCTGCGACGTCGCAACGCGCGGCTGCGCGGCCGAGAGCGCACAGGCCAGTGCCAGCAGCAGCGCGGACGACGGGAGCGCCCGGCGCCCGCCCTTGCCGTCAGGGCTCGTCGCCACTCGGGCCATAGATCTGCGGCACCGTCGATCCCATCGGCCGCAAGTACGTCGTGATCTGCCCGCGGTGATGCACGAGGTCGAACAGGAAGCTCCAGGCCATCGGCGACGCCGGGCGCTTGCGACCGAAGAAATCGATCTCGCCGTTCCAGCGATCCGCCGGTACCTGCGCCCAGCGCGTGGGCAAGGTGTTTGCCAGCTCCTCGTACGCAGCGATCACCTCGCGCATCGTTGCCGGGACGGCCGGCGCGCTTGGCGGCTTCATCACGCCGGTCTCGACACCGTCGATGATCATCCGCTCCTCGTTCACGATCTGCCACGCGATCTCCTGCGCGGTACGCGACTTCGGATCGGGCCGGTACGTCGAGCCCTCCGGGATCCGCGAGATGACGCGCAACGTGGTCTTGGTCTCGTGCGTCCAGAACCTCGTGAACAACTCCTGCTCGGTCATCGCAGCTCCTTGGTGAACATCTCGACGGCGTTGTCGCCGTCGTTGTACTCGCGCAGCCCAACTCCGCTGTACCCCATGGCGGCGTGAAATGCCACGGACCCGGGATTCGGCGGCCGGAGATTCACCTCCAGGGCGATGCGCGGCCATCGTTCCGCCGCCCGGGCGTGCAGGTCATCATACAGCGCCCGCCCGATCCCGCGCCGCTGTGCGCGCGCGGCCACCGCCACCCGGTCCAGATACAGGAACGCGTCGAAGCGTTCGCCGAACCAGTTGTAATTGTCGCTCCAATACGAGCGGCCGGAGGGGATGCAAATCACGAAGCCGAGGATGCCCTCGGCATCCTCGGCCACCGTGTAGTGCGCACTCATCGCGACGATCTGCGCCAGCGTGTCGGCGCTGAGTTCGTTGACGTGCGGCACGCTCGCGTTGTTGAGGGCCAGCACCGCCGCCGCATCGGCGGCGGTGCCAGGTCTCAGCGCGAACCCGCTCACGCAGCCGCCGCCTCCGCATGGTCGTCGTCCATCACGATGTCATCGTCCGCCACCGGTCCGCGCGCCGGCTCCGGCAAGTCCGTGCTCGGGACGATCGGCTCCTGGCGCGCCGAACGCAGCTGGCGGTTGAAGCGCTCGAGATCCTCGCGCAGGACCTTGTCGAGCCGGTCCGTCTGCACCTTGAGCATCGCCGAGACTTCGTTGTAGACGGCGATGGTCTGGTCCGTCGGGCGGTACGGGCCGGAGCCCGCGACGCCGGCGAGGGCCGCGATCTTGTTGTTGATGCGGATCGGGAAGTTGAGCGGATCCTGCGAGCTCTGGTTCCGGACCTGATAGATCTCTTCTTCGATGGCCGCGAGAGAGCGCAGCAGCTCGTCGGCGTTGCGCCGCAGGCGCGGCACGGCCGCGACGCGCGCCTCGATCTGCGCGCGCACGTTGCGGATCGTGCGCACGGCGTTGTTTGCCTCGGAGGTCTTGTCGCGCACCTGGATGAGGAAGTCGAACTGCGCCTGCAGGTCGGCCGCGGTCGCCGTGGTGCGCGGATCGTTGAGCAGGTTCACGCGCGCCGTCTGCATCTCGCTGCCGACGGTGAGGCGCACCGTGTACGTGCCCGCCGGTGCCACCGGCCCCGTCGTGCTGCCCGCCCACATGATCATGCCCGGGAAGGTCACGGCATCCGGGTAGCGCATGTTCCACACGAACTGGTTGAGGCCCACGGCGTTGCCCGGGCGCTGCGCTGCAGCGGGCCCGCCGCGACCGCCGCCCGGTCCGGCAGGGGCACCCTCGGCAGGACGCACGGGCTGGCCATCGTTCTCGTAGCTCTTGATCACGCTGCCATTCGCCGCGAGGAACTCCAGCTTCACCGGCTGGTTCGCGTCCTTGATGTGGTAGTAGACCACGACGCCGCTCGGCGGATTCTGCCCCGGCCGGCTCGCGGCGGCCTGTTGGTTGCCGCCGCCCCCGAAGCCACCGCCACCCCAGTTGATGCGGTAGGCATCGCGCGGCTGGAAGAGATGCGCCGGCTTCGCCGCGATCTGCGGCGTATACTGCCGAATCGCCGAGAGGTCGTCGAGGATCCAGAACGAGCGGCCGTGCGTGCCCGCCACGAGGTCGCCTTCCTTCACGACGAGGTCGTGCACCGGCACCGGCGGCAGGTTGAGCTGCAGCGGCTGCCAGTTCGCGCCGTCATTGAAGCTCACGTACACGCCGCGCTCCGTACCGGCGTAGAGCAAGCCGCGGCGCTCAGGGTCGTGGCGGATGACGCGCGTGAAGTGCTCGGCGTCGATGCCCGTGACGATCTTCGTCCACGTCGCGCCGAAGTCCGTGGTCTTCCACAGCGACGGGCGGAAGTCGTCGAGCTGGAAGCGGTTCGCCGCGACGTAGGCCGTGCCCTCGTCGAACGACGACGCATCGATGATGCTCACGCGCGCGAAGTCGCCGATGTCGCGCGGCGTGATGTTCGTCCAGTTGGCGCCGGCGTCGCGGGTGATCCAGATGTACCCGTCGTCCGTGCCGGCCCAGAGCACGTTCCGGTTCTTCGGCGACTCGGCCAGCGTGAAGATCGTGCCGTAGGTCTCGACGCCCGTCTGGTCCTTGGTGATGGGACCGCCCGACGCACCCATCGTGCGTGGATCGCGGCGCGCCAGCTCCGGCGAGATCATCGTGAAGCTCTGGCCTTCGTTCGTGCTCTTGAAGAGGCGGCTGCCGCCCACGTAGAGCACTGACGGATCGTGCTGCGAGACCACGATCGGGAAGGTCCACTGGAAGCGGTACTGGATATCTTCCGAGCTGTGGCCCATCGGATTGAGCGGCCAGGCATTGATGTTCCGCTCGAGGCCCGTGCGCATGTCCTTGCGCGTCAGGTAGCCCGAGTACGAGCCCGCGAAGATGATGTCCGGATTCGCCGGGTTCGCCGTCACGTAGCCCGACTCGCCGCCGCCCGCGTCCTGCCAGTCGGCGATCGTGATGTTGCCTTCCTTCCGGCTCGGTCCGCAGAGCGTCGAGTTGTCCTGCTGCGCGCCGCAGACCCAGTACGGGAAGTGGTTCGTCGTCGATACGTGGTACATCTGCGCCGTGGCGAACTCCTGGTCGGTCCACGTGCGGCCGCCCGTGAAGCTCACGTTCGCGCCGCCGTCGTTCGCCTGCACCATGCGCATCGGATCGTTCGGCGCGATCCACATGTCGTGGTTGTCGCCGTGCGGCACTTGGATCTGCTGCCGGAACGTGCGACCGCCGTCGGTGCTGCGGAAGAACTGCACGTTCAATCCGTACACGACGTTCGTGTCCTTCGGGTCCGCGTAGATCTTGCTGTAGTACCACGCGCGCTGCCGCAGCGAGCGGTCGCGGTTCAGCCATTCCCAGGTCTGGCCGCCGTCATCCGAGCGGTACACGCCGCCCGAGTCGTTCTCGATGATCGCCCACACGCGCCGCGAGTTGGCCGGCGACACCGCGAGGCCCACTTTGCCCCACACGCCGCGCGGCAGGCCGCGGTTGGCCGTGAGCTCCGTCCAGGTCGCGCCGCCGTCCGTGGTCTTCATGATGCCGCCGCCGGGGCCGCCGGAGTTCAGCATCCACGGCCGACGATACGCGTGCCAGAACGCCGCATACAGCGTGTTCGGGTCGTTCGGATCCATGATCAGGTCGCTGATGCCCGTGGAGTCGTTGCGGTAGAGGATGCGGTTCCACGTCTTGCCGCCGTCCATGGACTTGAAGACGCCGCGCTCCGGGTTGTTGCCGAACGCATGACCCAGCGCCCCCACGTACACGATCTCCGGATTGGTCGGATGCACGCGCACGCGCGCGATATGCCGCGTCTCGCGCAGGCCCATCAGCTGCCAGGTACGGCCGCCGTCGGTGGTCTTCCAGAGGCCGTCCCCGTGCGAGGTGTTGCCGCGGATATGCGTCTCGCCGCCGCCGACGTAGACGATGTCGGGGTTCGACTCCGCCACGGCAATGGCGCCGATCGTCCCGCCGAAGGCGTTGTCGGTCGACGGCTGCCAGTTCATGCCGCCGTCGGTGGTCTTCCATACGCCGCCGCCCGTGGTGCCCATCCAGTACTCGAGGGGCCGAGTGGAAGAGCCGGCCACGGCGACGGATCGACCGCCGCGCGCGGGACCGAGCTCGCGCCAGCGCAGGGCGCGGAAGGCGGTGGAGTCCGCGGACTGCGCGACCAGCGCATCCGGGAGGGCGAGAGCCATCGCGCCAAGCAGCGCGAGCGAACGGGGCAACCACTTCCGGACTGACACGTGCGAGACCTCCGACAGGGTGGGGAACCTCGGGACCCAGCAGCATGATTGTAGCAGTGCAAGCCGCCGGCGACGAGTAGATTCCGCTCGCAGCGCCCACACCGCCTCCGTCATCCGCCTTCCGTCCCTATGCGCATCACTACGCCCGCCCTCCTCGCACCGTTCGCGCTCGTCGCCTGTGGCGGCGAGAAGGCTCCCGAAGCCGCCGCCATCGACGCCCCGCTGGCCGTCGTCTCCGAGGGGCTCAGCACCCCTGAGTCCGTCCTCTGGGACGCCACGCGCAGCGTCTGGTACGTGAGCAACATCAACGGCTCGCCGCTCGCCAAGGACGACAACGGCTACATCGTCCGCCTCTCGGCGGACGGCGCCAAGCTCGACAGCGTGCCGTTCATCAATGGCGCCGATGCCGATATCACGCTGAACGCCCCCAAGGGCATGGCGCTCGTCGGCGACACGCTCTGGGTGGCCGACATCGACGCCGTGCGTGCCTTCGACGTCAACACGGGCAACGCCGTCACCACGCTCGAACTCGGCGCGCAGAACGCGACCTTTCTCAACGACGTCGCCGTCGCGGGCGACGGCACCATCTACATCACGGACTCAGGCATCAGCTTCAACGCCGACGGCTCGGTCGCGCACCCGGGCAAGAGCCGGGTGTTCGCCCTCGTCGGGCGTAACGCGCGCGAGGCGGTCGTCCTGCCCGCGGAGTCCGCTGCGAACGGCATCACCTTCGACGCCGGCAACAACCGCTGGCTGATCGTCGGCTTCAACTCGCCGAGCGTCTTTGGCTGGACCGCCGGCAGCGACAGCGTGACGGTCCTCGGCAGCGGTCCCGGCGGCGGCGACGGCATCGTCATCCTCAAGGACAGCCGCGCGCTGTACTCGAGCTGGGCGGACTCGTCGCTGTACGTCTTCGAGAACGGCACGTCCACCAAGCTGCGTGGCGGCCTCAACGCCCCCGCCGACATCGGCTACGACGCGCGCCGCAACATCGTGGCCGTGCCGCTGTTCACCGAAAACCGCGTCGAACTCTGGCAGCTCAAGTAAGCCCCGTGCCGAATCGTCCCTTCACGGCGGCGTGGGCGGAGGCATTCCAGTCGGTCATCGAGGCCGATGACGCCTATCGCAGCGCCGCCGCGAAGTGGACCTGGCCGGTCGCGCTGATCCTCAGCCCTGCGCCCGAGCTCGGCTTCCCCGACGCCGTCGCCGTCGAGCTGCAGCTCGATCGCGGCCGCTGCAGTGGCGCGCAGGTCGTCTCCGCCGACGCCGTGACGGCGCCCATCGCGCTCACGGCACCGTACGCCGTGTGGAAGTCCGTCGTGCGCGGCGAGCTCGATCCCATCGTCGGCGTCACGCGCGGCAAGATTGCGGTCCGGGGATCCCTCGCCACATTGATGATGCACGCCCGCGCCGCCACCGCCCTGGTGGCCTGCGCCAAGGCGGTGCCGACGGAGTTTCCCGACGAGGAGTGAGCGATGCCCCTGGTGCAACGTGAAGCCGAGAGCGCGTACTTCGAGCTCTATCGCAAGGCCAAGCAGCTGCACTGGGACCCCGCCACGATCGACCTCCGTGCCGACCGCGCGCAGTGGCCACAGATCCGGCGGGACTTCGCCGCCGAGCGGTTCCCCGAGCAGATCCTCCGCCTGACGTCGCTGTTTTATGAAGGCGAGGAGTCCGTCACGAAGACGCTGGCGCCCTTCTGCTCCGCCGTCTCGCGCCTCGGACTCGGCATCGACAAGGAGCTCTTCCTCACGACGCAGCTTTACGAGGAGGCCAAACACTTCGAGTTCTTCGCCCGCTACTTCCGCGAGGTCTTCGACGAAGACGGCAGCATCACCCGGCAGTACATGACACCGGCGCCGCAGGCGGTGCTCGTCGCCGATCTCGAGGAGGTCACCGAGCGACTTCGGCGCGAAGATGATCCCGCGCGACTGCGCGCGACCTTCGCCGAGGCGCTCACGCATTACATGGGTGTCGTCGAGGCGATGCTCGCGCGCACCGGCTACGTGGGCGCCCACGACGCGCTCGCTTCGCGCGGCTGGCTTCCGGGGCTGCAGGAGGGCTATCGCCTCATCAAGCGCGACGAGGGCCGCCACGTGAGCTTCGGCATGCGCTGCGTCGCCGAGCTCACGACGGCGCATCCGGAACTGAAGCCGGTCGTCCAGGGCGTGTTCGAGCGGCACCTGCCCAACGTGCTGGCCACGGTGCAGGAGTTCGACTACCCGTCGCCGCTCGTGGACCTCGACAAGCTCACGGCTTACGCGCTCGCGCAGTACGAGCGGTTCGCGGCCGCCGCCGGACTCGACGGCGGCCACGTGGACCTCGACGCACTCAGCGCCGAGGACTGAGCGGCCTCACGGTATGCGACAGGGCACCTGTTTCGCCTCGAGCCCACCGCGCAGCACGTCGCCAATCCGCACGACCGTGATGTCTCCGGCCGCCGTGACCAGCACGAGCGTGTCGCCCGCGGCGCGGCGAATCGTCGGCGTAATCAAGACACTGACGAGCTCCGGCGGCGCGGACACGCGCCAGCAACCATCGAGCGCGGGCAGTACGATCGGCGCGGCCACCATCGGGGCCGCCGTCGGCGCTGCCGCTCGAGCGGGTGCCTGACGGGCCGTCGTCCGCGACTCATCGGACACCGCCGCCGCGCGTGTGGCGCGCGCCGTCCGTGCGCGCTCCTGTTCTGCAGCGAGTTCGGCACCGCGTCGCGCCTCCGCATCCGCTTCGGCCCGTTGCGCCACCGCGGGCGGCGCAGGAGGCGGTGCTGCAGGCGGAACCACGTCGATCGCCACTCCTGCGGCACCCGCACCTGAGGGCAGCGTGTTGCTTGCCGGAGCGGCAACCGTGGCCGCCGCGGCCGCCGGCCTCGCAACGCCAACCGGTGGCAGCTCGCTCGGCGGTTGGGCGCGCTCGCCGGCTTGACCGATTTGCACTCCGGCTGCCGTGTCCATCATCGTCGGCGACGCCGACGGCGACGAGACCACACCGAACGGCGCCGTGCTCTGCTCGCGCAGCACGTACGCGGTACCCGCGACCAACACGAGTCCCGCTGCGACACCCATCCACGGCGCGACGCGGAAGCCCCGGCGCGCCACGGCAGGCGCTGCCTTCCCACCCGCCGGCTTGGCGTGGGGCACGGCATCCAGCGCGCCGAGAATCCGCGAACTCGCCGCCATCAACCCGCGAGCCTCGGCGACCGCCGCGGCCCACTCCGCGTCCGTCGCCACCAGCCGCTCGAGGCGCGCCGATTCCTCCGGCGTGCACTCGCCGTCCAACCACTGGTGGATCAACCCTTCGTCAGGACGCGACATCCGCGCCTCCCCGGCCACCGGCCGCCAATTCCTCGTATGACTCCGCGAGACGACGCCGCGCTCGCGACAGTGTCGTGCCCACGGAGCTCTTCTCGATGCCGAGCACGTCGGCGATCTCTTGGTAGTCCAACCCTTCTTCCTTGAGCAGCAACGCCTGACGGTCCCGCTCGGTCAGCGATGCCAATGCCTGGCGCGCGAACCGCAGCTGCTCCGCACGATCCGCGGTCTGGTCTGCGTCGGGCTCCATCGCCTCGCGCTGCTCGGCGGCCATCAGCTCGAGGTGCCGACGATTGCGGGCGTCGCGCCGCGCCCCGTCCCGCACCAGGTTGTGCGCCACCGCGAACACCCATGCGCGCTCGTTCACGATCGTCTCCTGCCGCAGGGCACGGACGAACGTCTCCTGCGCCACTTCCTCCGCCCAATCGCGGTCGCCCAGCCGGCGCGTGAGATACCGCACCAGCGTCGCGTGGTACGTGACGAAGAGCCGTTCGGCCGTGTCCATCGACGCCCTACCAGTCCCGGACCACGGCGGCGAGCTCCGTGGCGCTCAGCCGTTCCACGCCATCCGCCGCCAACACGACGGTCACGGCGCGTCCGCGCACTTCAACGCGGTCTCCGAGCGCAAACGCTTCGCGCAGGTCGGGCGTGCGGTCCATGAGGGCGAAGTATGCATCCGAATACGGACGCACGCGCAGCGTGCGGGCCTGCGCCGCCTCGGCGCGCGCGTCCACCCAGGTGCTGTCGCGCAGCACGAACAGGCGGCTCGCCGCGCGGCGCGTGCGCGTGGCATCCATCGATCGATCCGCGTCGGCCATCGACCGCGCACCGCGCTGCGCGGCGGCGGCACGTGCTTCCTCGAAGGCGGTCGGGGCCGGCGGTGCCGCTGGCGCTGCACCAGCACCCATCGTGGACGCAGGCATCGCACGCGGCTGTCCACGCCCCGGGCGGGCCGCGTTATCCACCACCATGCCGGGTTCCAGCACGAGATACGACGTCAGCACCGTCGGAATGCCCCAGCGCTCGCCGAGCGTCTTGAGCTCGTCGTCCACCTCGGCCGATGGGCCGCTCCTGCGTCGCTCGGCGCTCAGCCACCCCACCCGCTGCGTTGCCCACAGGCGGCCGACGAACGCGTCCTGCGCGCGCTGCGCGGGAAACCGCGCCACGGTCGACCACTGCACCGGCCCCTGCGCGCCCTGCCCCACGATCGTCAGCCGCGCCGCGTCCGCGTCGCCGCGATACTTCGCGAGGATCGTCAGTTCCTGCCCGGCGAAGAGATCGATGCGACCGGCCGGCATCACCTGCGTCAGCGTCACGCCCTCGGCGCGCACGCGGACGTCGGTGGCCACAGGACGCGTGATGCGCTGCGCGACGACGCCGACGATGCGCTCCACGTCCTCTTGCGGCCGTACGAAGTGCGCCGTGCCCGCACCGTCGAGCGCGAGCCGCTCGAGCAGCGAGGCGTTCACGTCGGCGCCGAGCCCGAAGGTGAACACGCGGCGCTCGCCGCGTTCCCGCGACGCATAGGCGGCGAGCCGATCGGCGTTCTGCTCACCGACCGTCGGCGCGCCATCCGTGAGGAAGAGCAAGAGGCCGAGGCGGCCGGCCGGCGTCACGGCATCGAAACCGCGCTCGAGTGCCGCGGCGATGTTCGTACCGCCCACGGCGGCGAGGCCGTCGAGCCACTCCTCCGCCGCACGGAGGTTGGCCGCGGTCGCATGGCTCCACGCATCGGCGAAGTCCGTCACGTCGCTCGAGAACGCGACGAGCCGGAACCGATCGTTGCGGCCCAGGCTGTTGAGCAGCTGCCGGCCCGCCGCCTTCGCCTGGCGCAGCTTCTCGCCGCTCATCGATCCCGACACGTCGATTACGAACGTGACGTCGCGGGGCGTGGCGGGGCCCGCCTGCGCCGGCGGCGCCAGCGTGATCAGCACGTAGCCTTCATCGCGCCGTGGCGCATGCGTGAGGACGGTCATGGCGGCGCCGCTGCCGCGCACCGGCAGCAGGAGCGTCACCGTGCCGACGGCATCGTCCACGCGCGCCACCCGCCGGCGTTCCACCGCCGACGCCGCCCGCACGTCGTGCGTCGGCGACCATGCGTCGCCGAAACCATCGCCCTGTGGCCACTCGAAGGCGAGCGTCGTGCCGCCACCCTGCGTGCCTTGGCCGCGCGGGGCTGGCACGTCGATCCGTAGTGCGTCGCCTTCGCGCTCCGCCACGGCGCGGAAGCGCACCGTCACCGTGCGCGTCTCGCCGGGTTGGATCGGAAAGATGCGCGTGCGCAGCACGCCGTGATCCATCCATTCGACGAGTGCGGGATCGCGCTGGCGTCGCACGATCTCCTCATAGATGCGCCGCGCCTCGCCCGCGCCGCGGATCTCGCCCGTGACCATCTCGCCGTCGATCATCAGCGCGAGATCCTCGAACGCCGCACCGCGCGGCAACGGCAGCACGTAGTCCGCCTCGCCGATCGCGCGCCCGCGGTTCGTCCAGCGCTCGGTCACCTCATAGGACAGCACGCGCCCCTCGAGCACCACGCGCACCTCGCGACCCGTGCGGACCACGCGGCCATCCACGGGGCACGGCGGCTGCGGGCAGGGCGCGGCGACGCACATGCGCGTCTCGCAGGGGACGGGCCGCCCCTGTGCATCCAGCGCGTGGGCGGTCACCGACAGCGCTAGCATCATCAAGGCGGCACGCAGCGCGCCCATCGTACGGCTGATCACGGGAGTCTCCCGGCTTGGGTTGCCAAGGAGACGCCGGCGGCCGGAAAACTTGCACAGCTAGCTGCCGGCGCTGTCCTCGCCCTTGTCCGGCAGGCGGGTCGGCGTGCGCTGGATCACACGCACCGCCAGCAGGTTCTGGTCGGCACGGTTCACCGTGGACGTGAGACTCTCGCTGGGCTGGCGCACGGCCCAGCCGAGGCTGAACGGCACCGGCGCGGTCCGCAACGCCGCGACGCGCATGCGCTCGGCTACCATCTCCACCTGCGCCTGCCGCGCGCCCCGCAGCACGATCACGAACTCGTCGCCGCCGACACGCACGACCGGCTCCTCGGCGCGCACCTGGCGCATCAGGAAGCGGCTCATGCGGATGAGCGTGTTGTCGCCCATCTGGTGCCCGTACTCGTCGTTGTACTGCTTGAAGTGATCGATGTCGATGAACAGGCAGCCCCAGCTCTCGTCGCCGGGGCTGAGGACGGCGTCGAGATCCGCCAGATGCCGCCGGTTGTAGCAGCCCGTGAGCGGGTCGCGCACGCTCTGCTGCCGCAGCTCCTCCTCCAGCTGCTTGCGCTGCGTGATATCGACGAGGATCCCGTGATAAATCGTCTCGCCGGTCTCGGCTTCCCTCACCGCATACATCGTGTCGAGCACGGTCAGCATCATGCCGTCGGGCCGCAGCAGCTGCAGTTCGAAGTCCCGCACGAAGCCATCGCGCTCCACCATGTCCATCTCGGCCAGGCGCCGCGACGGATCCACCACCATCTCGTTGGCACCGTACGCCTGCAGGTCCTCCAGGCCGCGCACGCCGAGAAGCTGGAAGAACGCGGGGTTGGCATCGAGCACGTTGCCGCGCATGTCGGTGATGTAGATCGCCTCGCGCAGGTTCGCGACCAGCGAGCGCAGCGCGTCGGGATCCTGCAGCGAGCGGAAGCGGCGCGGACTCATGCGAGCACCGCCTCGCGCGCTTCCCACTGCTTCATCATGCCGATGAACGCCGTCGCGGCCTCGAGGTCGAAGTCCGGCCCCGCGCCCTGCTCGATCTGCTTCAGCACCCGCTCCGGCTCCCACGCCTCGCGGTACGGCCGATTGGTGCGCAGCGCATCGTACACGTCGCACACATGCACCAGCTTGCTCGCCGAGTGCACGCCGCGCTCGAAATGCCGCCGCGGGTAGCCCTGGCCGTTGATCATGATGTGGTGCTCGTACGCCACCGCCGCCGCGAGATCGAGGTTGTGGTCGCTCTCGTAGATGATCTTCGCGCCATCGATCGGATGCTTGCGCATGATCACCCATTCCTCGTCCGTCAGCTTGCCGGGCTTGGTCAGCACTTCCTTGGGGATGCGGACCTTGCCGAGGTCGTGCAGGAGGCCGGCGACGCCGAACGCGCGCACGTCGCTCGGCCCCATGCCCATCCACTCCGCCAACGCCATGGTCAGCACCGAGACGTTGAGCGAATGCGTCGTCGTGTACTGGTCGAACTCCTTGAGCTGCAGCAGCGGCATCACGATGTTGCGGTCGCCGTGCATCGCGAGCGACAGCGAGCGCACCACCGATTCGGCCTCGAACAGCGGCAGCTCGCCGGTCGCCTGCACCTCCTTGTGCATCCACTCCACCGTCTCGGCTTCCTCACCGAGCGTGTACGTGAAGTTGGTCGTCGACACCGGCAGGACCAGCTTGGGGTCGTCGCCGCCCTTCACGCCGATGGCGCCGAACTTGATCGTCGAGCGCTTCTCGGGACTGCGCGTCGCCGAGTCGATGGCCTGCAGCGTGATGCGGGCGAGCACTTCCTCGAGGAAGAGTTCGAACTCCTCGCGCGACGTCCCCTTCTGGAACTCCACCCGCTGCACGCCGGCATTGGCGAGGCGCGTGCCCCAGTCCCAGTCGCCCAGCTCTCGCAAGGCCAGCTCGCCGTACACCACGTCTTGCCCGAGGAACGAGAAGCGCGGCTTCGCGTCGGTCTCCTGCAGCACCTGGAGCCGTTCATACGCCTGCTCGATGCCGCGCATCCGCGCCGGGTGCCCTTCGGAGTAGAGCGACATCGTCGCGAGGGCCTGCGCGAACGTCGTGAGGAACTTCACGGCTTCCGTCACGCCATCTCCTCGTCGGCACCCACGGCCACGTGGGCTTCCCCGGCGGCGGCGGGTTCGTTGCGCGGGCGCGCCGTCATCGCCGCGGCGGCGGCGATCTCGGCGTCGCCGCTGGCCGCAGCCAACGCCAATGGTTGCTTGGCGGCGGGGTGCGTCCGCCAGTGGATCGCCAAGCCCTCTAGCGCGGCGAGCATCTCCGCCGACTTGCCGACCAAGGCTTCGCGCTTGAGGAGCTTGCCGACCTTCACCACGCGGCTCGCCAGCCATGACGGCGTGTCACTGGCGCGATCGGAACTCAGCGCACGGATGCCCAGCGCGCGAAGATCCGGCGAGAGCAGCGCCTCGTCGGCGCGGGTGCGCAGTACCAGGGCGGCATCGTGCGGACAGTTGGTCATGGCGGCGCCGAGTCCGAGACGCACGTTGCCTTCGTCCGCGTCGGCGAGCGCACGGACGATGGCTGCGTCACGCGTCTGCGGTGCGCGCAGCAGCTGGCGAAGCGTCTCGCGTCGCACCGCGGCATCGGGATGGTCCATCCACTGCGCGGCGTCGAACCCGCACTCCCACTCCGGATGGCGGCCCAGCAAGGCCAGCAGCGGGCGCAGCAGCGCCCACCGCATGCCCGGCAGGCGCGCGAGGATCTCCGGACCGGCCGCCGGGCCGATGCGCTCGAGCAGCTGGGCGATCGCCTGCTGGCGCCGCTCATCCGTCGCTTCCTCGAAGGCGTCCAGCAGCGCCTCGGTCCCGGCGACGCCCATCCGACGCACCATGCGCTCCAGCGTCGCGACCGGGAGCGGATCGAGCGCGAGCTGCAAGCGCAGCCGCTGCGGCGTCGCCACGTGGCGCCACAGCGCATCGCGCATCCACAGCGACGGCGCGTTGTCCACGAGATTCAGCAGCGGCGCGACGTCGTCGCGTTGCGCCATCACGTCCGCCGAACGCCAGACCTGGTCGCCGAGGGTCTCGATCTCCAATCCCATCGCGAGCAAGCGTTCGGGCTCGATCGGAAAGCTGTGCTCCACGGTGCGCAGGGTGGGCTCGGCACGCGCCATCTTCTCCAGCGCCTCGCGATACCCGTCCGGATTCGGGTCGTCGAGCGCCCAGCCTTCCATCAGCTTCTTCACCTGGTCACGCAGCGCGCCGTCGGCCTGCATGCGCGTGGTCGTCGGCCCCGACTCGGCGTGCGTGGCGAGCTTCGAGAGCATGCGCACCATCGAGTGCGAGACGTTCTGTCCCGAACTCTCGGAGGCGGCGCGCACCAGTTCGATGACGGCGTCCAAGGCCATCCCCTGCGCGGCGTCGAGCACGAACTTCTGTTGCTGCTTGCGGTTGCCGCCCATCCGCACGAGCCGCTCGAGCGTCGCCGGCGACAGCTGCGCGATGAGCTGCGAGATGCGGCGCTGCAGCGCGGCGGCTTCGCGGCCGCTCTTGTGCTTGAGCTCCTCGGCGATCTGCAGCAGGTAGCCGACCACGACCTGGTCGTATGCCGCGTCGCGCTTGTGCTCTTCGATCGCCTGCGCGACCACCGCCGGATCCACGCCGGCCGGATCGTCGGTGTCGAGCTTGTCGGACTGCGCGACGAGCGCAGCGCGCGCGAGGCCGACCCACAGCGCCGCGGCGCGGCTTCCGCTCGCCTTCTGCCCGTCGTCGCCGTCGTCGGATGCGTTGGGGTCCTCTTCCAACAGCTGCAGCTGCGCGAACGTCAACGGGAAGAGCCGGATGTGCGGCCACTGCGTGAGCACCTCGGGCCCCTCGAGGCCCAGCGGCCGCGGGAGCCGACCCGCGTCCACCGAGACGGTGGAGAGCATGTCCGTCAGCTCATCCTCGGTCACGCCCGCGCTGAACTTCACGGCTCCGAGATGATGCTTGTGCAGGCGGTTGGCGAGTTCACGCAGCACCGGATTGCCTTCGTCCGTCGCGACGCCCTCGATGATCAGCTGATGCCGCGCCACTCCCAGCGACAGCGCCGCGCGCTCACGCAACAGCGCGGCAAGACGGGCGCTCAGGTCCGTCGTCGTGTTCTCCAGCAACGGATGCCCGGGCGGGTAAATGGCATTCTTGTGCAGCCCGATCGAGAACTCGATCAGGAAGTCAGTCAGCTCCTTCGAGAGCGTCGCGGACTCACCGGCCGTCGCCAAACGGGACATTGGCGGGAATATGCGCGGTCGCCGGGGAACGCGCCATCTATATAAGATGCGGCAGCTGGCCTCCCATCACGGGCGCGCCTATATATCTGCCGTGCGCAGCCCTGCCCCGCTTTCCGCGACGCAGCGCGAGGTCCTCCGGGCCATCGCCGAGGCAGTCGTGCCACATGCCTTCGCCGACGCCGATCGCGGCCGTGCGCTCGTCGACGCCGTCCTCGCGCGCATCGCCCGACTGCATCCACGGAAGCGCCGCGACCTGGGACTCGCCATCTCGCTGCTCGGTGCGCGCCCGGCAGCCGCGGTCGTGGGCCTCCCGCCAAGTCGCTTCGAACGCCAGTCCCTGCGCAACCGAACGCGCATCCTCGAGGCATGGGCCCAGAGTCGCATTCCACTCATGCGCACGGTGCTGCAGTCCGTGCGACGCCTCATCCTGCTGATCGAGTACGGCAGCGACGACGCGCAGCGCGAAGTCGGGTACCGTGGCGCGTACCACACACGCGGTCCCGCCGTACCGTGGGAAGGCGCGCTGAAGGGCACGCCATCGGACGATGAACCGGTGGCGCGCGCGCCGATTCCCGAGGCCGCGCATCGCCAACCCGTGTCGCCCACGCGACTCACGCCCCTCACGCTCGACGGCAGTGTCCTGCGCTGCGACGCGGTCGTCATCGGCACCGGCGCCGGGGGTGCGACCGCGGCAGCGCGTCTCGCCGAGTCCGGGCTCGATGTCATCGTCGTCGAGGGCGGCGACCTGGTGCACCCTCACGAGTTCGACGAACGCGAAGGTCCGCTGTTCGAGCGGCTCTACGCCGATGGCGGACTCCGCACCACCGACGACCTCGGCGTCGCCATGGTCCAAGGCGTGACGGTCGGCGGCAGCACGACCGTGAACTGGATGATCATGCTGCGCACGCCCGAGTGGGTGCTCGATGAGTGGACGCGCTTTCACGGCGCCGAAGGCATGTCGAGCGCGGAGATGGCGCGCGTGTTCGCCCGCGTGGAGCAGGAGCTGCACGCGCGGCGCGTGCCCGACGATGCGCACTCGCCGAACAACCGCATCGTCCTCGACGGCGCCGCGAAGCTCGGATGGTCCGCACAGCACGGGGTGATCAATGCCCGCAACTGCATCCGCACGGGCTTCTGCGGCTACGGCTGCCGCAGTGGGGCCAAGCAGGGTACGCTGGAGACCTACCTCCCACGCGCCGTGGCCGCCGGTGCACGCCTCGTCGTGAACGCAGAGGCGCAGCGCATCGAGTTCGTCGAGCGGGGTGGGCCATTCCCGAAGAAGCGCGTCGTGCTGCAGCAGCGGCTCCCCGATGGCCGCGTCCGTGATGTCGGGGTCGAAGCGAAGGTGGTCGTCGTGGCGGGTGGCGCCGTGGGCACGCCCGTGCTGCTCCAGCGCTCCGGCCTCGGTGGCGGTGGCGTCGGCAAGTACCTGCGCCTGCATCCGACGACCGGGCTCAACGCGATCTACGACCGCGAGATCTACGCCGCCGGGGGCATCCCGCTCACGTCCGTCTGCGACGAGTTCCATCGCATCGATGCCAATGGCTATGGCGTGTGGATCGAGACGCCTCCCCTGCACCCTGCACTCGCCGCCACCGCCTGCCCAGGCATCGGCGAGAGCCACCGCGCCAAGATGCTGCAGTTCCGCAACACCGGCTCGCTCATCGTCCTCACGCGGGATGGCGCCGACCGCGGGCAATCCAACGGTGACGTCCGCCTGCGCCGCGATGGCTCGGTTTCGATTCGCTACGCCATGGGACGCACCGACCGCGCCCACGCCCTGGCAGGGCTCGAAGCCGCCGCCCAGCTCCACTTCGCGATGGGGGCGCGCGAAGTCATCAGCGGCCACGCGCGCGGCCTCACCATGCGGCACCCCGATGACGTCGCGCGGCTGCGCGAGCGTCCCATGGGTCCCAACGACCTGCCGTTCTTCTCCGCGCACGTGAACGGCACCTGCCGCTTCGGCACCGACCCCCGATCCGCCGGCACCGATCCGCACGGTGAACGCTTTGGCGCGCCGGGCGTATTCGTCGCGGATGGCTCGCTCCTGCCCACCGCGCCCGGCGTGAACCCGCAGGAGACCATCTTCGCCCTCAGTACCATCGTCGCGGAGCGCATCGCATCGAGAGTCCGGGGCGGATAGCTTTCAGGCTCGCACCACGCCTCCCTCGCCTTTGGTCCCGCCCGTGTCACAGCCCGACGCCTCGCTGCAATCGCTCGCCATCAACACCGTCCGCACCCTCTCCATGGATGCGGTCCAGGCAGCCGAGTCGGGGCATCCCGGCACACCGATGGCCTTGGCGCCGCTCGCGTACGCGCTCTACACGCGGCACGTGCGCCACAATCCCGCCGATCCGCACTGGCCCGACCGCGATCGCGTGATCCTCTCCGCCGGCCACGCGTCGATGCTGCTCTACTCGACGCTCTATCTCTCCGGCTACGACCTCTCGCTCGACGAGATCAAGAACTTCCGGCAGTGGGGCTCCAAGACGCCCGGCCATCCGGAGTACGGACACACCGCCGGTGTCGAGACCACCACCGGCCCGCTCGGCCAAGGCGTCGGCAACGCCGTCGGCTTCGCCGTCGCCGAAGCGCACCTCGCCGCGCTCTTCAATCGCGATCGCCACAGCGTCATCGACCACTACACTTGGTTCATCGCCGGCGACGGCTGCCTGCAGGAAGGCATCTCGCACGAGGCCGCGTCCTTCGCCGGCCACCAGAAGCTCGGCAAGCTCATTGGCTTCTTCGACGACAATCGCATCACGATCGATGGCCGCACGGACCTCTCCTGCAGCGATGACGTCCAGAAGCGCTTCGAGAGCTACGGCTGGCAGGTGCTGCACATCAGCGACGTGAACGACCAGTCGCAGATCGACGCCGCCATCGCCGAGGCCAAGCGCGACACCGAGCGTCCCACGCTCGTCATCACGCGCACCATCATCGGCTTCGGCTCGCCGAATCGTGCGGACACCGCCAAGGCGCACGGCGAACCACTCGGCAAGGACGAGATCAAGCTCACCAAGGCCGCCTATGGTTGGCCCAGCGACGAACCCTTCCACGTGCCGACCGCGGCGCTCGAACACTGGCGCCTCGCCAAGGAGCGCGGCGTCAACATGCAGGCCGAGTGGATGCGCCGTTTCGCCGAGTACGCGAAGGCGTTTCCCAGCGAGGCGAAGGAGCTGGGCCGTCGTTGGCACGGCGACCTCCCCGCCGGCTGGGAGAAGTCGCTGCCCGAGTTCACGAGCGAGAACGGCAACGTCGCCAGCCGCGCGGCCAGCGGCAGCGTCATCAACGCCATCGGCCCCGCGGTGCCCGAACTCATCGGCGGTTCCGCCGACCTCACGGGCTCGAACCTCACGAACGTCAAGAACGCCGGTATCTTCTCGGCGACCCAGCGCAGCGGCCGCAACTTCCATTTCGGCATCCGCGAGCACGCGATGGGCGCCGTGATGAACGGCATGGCCCTGCACGGCGGCATCATCCCGTACGGCGGCACGTTCCTCGTCTTCGCCGACTACATGCGTCCGGCGATCCGCCTCGCCGCGCTGATGCGCCAGCAGGTCATCTACGTCTTCACGCACGATTCCATCGGACTCGGCGAGGACGGCCCCACGCACCAGCCCATCGAGCATCTCGGCGCGCTGCGCTGCATCCCGAACCTGCTCGTGCTGCGTCCCGCCGATGCGCAGGAGACGGCGGAGGCCTGGCGCACGGCCCTCAAGCATCGGACGGGTCCGAGCGCGTTGGTGCTCACGCGCCAGAAGCTCCCGCTGATCGATCGCAGCACGCACGGCGCGGCAAGCGGGCTTGCGAAGGGCGCGTATGTGCTCAAGGATGCGCCGGAGGGCCAGAAGGCGAAGGCCGTGATCATCGCCACGGGCTCCGAAGTCGAAGTTGCGCTCAAGGCGCAGGCGGAGCTCGCTACGAAGGGCGTCGCGACGCGCGTCGTGTCCATGCCGTCGATGGAACTCTTCGCGCAGCAGTCGAAGGAGTACCAGGCGTCCGTGCTGCCTGAAGGTGTTCGCCGCGTGGCCGTCGAGGCCGCGCATCCGATGAGCTGGCATCGCTGGGTAGGCATGGATGGCGCGATCGTCGGCATCGACGGCTTCGGGGCGTCGGCGCCCGCCCCCAAGCTCTTCCAGGAGTACGGCATCACCGCGCAGGCCGTCATGGCGGCCGCGACGGCGCGCGCGTAGTTCACGCGTGCAGCGCCGCGCAGCATCTCCACGGTGACCTTCGCCGCCCGATGGACCGCGCGAGCCCCAGGGCTCGCGCTTGTCGTTCTCGTCGCCGCGGCCGCGCACGCCCTTGGCGCGTGGGAGGTCCGCAGCCTCGGCCGGATGCTCGTCGATCCGCTCGTGCTCGCCATCCTGCTCGGCATGCTCGTCCGCGCCGCACTCGGCGCGCGTGACCGGCTGGAGGACGGCATCGGCTTCGCCGCAAAGGACATCCTCGAAGTCGCGGTCGTCCTGCTCGGTGCATCCGTCAACCTCGCGATGCTGCGCAGCGCCGGCCTGCCCCTCGCGCTCGGGCTGGTCGCCTTCGTCGCCCTCGCCCTCATCGGCGGCATCGCGCTCGGCCGTGCCTTCGGGCTCACGCCCTCGCTGAGCGTGCTCATCGCCGCGGGCAATGCCATTTGCGGCAACTCCGCCATCGCGGCGGTAGCGCCGAGCATCGGCGCCCGTCGCGAGGACACCGCGTCGGCGGTAGCGTTCACGGCGCTGCTCGGCATGGTCGCCGTGCTTGCCTTGCCACTGCTCATGCAGCCGCTGGGCCTCAGCCACGAGCAGTTCGGCGTGCTGGCCGGATCCACCGTCTACGCCGTCCCTCAGGTGCTGGCAGCCGCGTATCCCGTGAGCGACGTCGCTGGCGAGATGGCCACGCTCGTCAAGCTCACGCGCGTGCTGCTGCTCGGGCCCATGGTGCTCATCATCGCCGCCTGGTGGCGCCGCACGCATGCCGACGCCGGTGGCCTGACGATGCCGCGCGTGGGACTGCCGTGGTTCATCGTCGGGTTCGCGCTGCTCGCGCTGCTCCGGGCGACGGGAGTGCTCTCCGTGGCCAACGCCGAGCTCGCGGCGGACGGCGCGCATCGCCTCACCCTGGCGGCCATGGCGGGGCTCGGCTTGAGCGTGGACCTCCACGACGTGCGCCGTGTGGGACTGCGCGCGGCGCTCACGGCGTCCGCCGGGCTGCTCCTGCTCGTGGTGCTCGGACTCGGACTCGCCCAGCTCGTCTAGCGCGGGGTTCCTGGGCGGCAGGGCGGACCTGAAGCCAGCACCCGGGCCCGCTGCGCCGTAGACCTTGGATAGCGTTTGCCATCTCGGTGCACAGGGGCCACATTCTCCCCCCGCGCCCGATCCCGCTCTCCGGAGATCTTCGCTTGACCTCACGCCGTGAGTTTCTCGCCTCCACCGGCCTCGCCGCGGGGGCCCTCGCCCTCGCGTCCCGACGCCTGGAGGCCGCCGAATCGGGTTCCCCGATTCTCACCGCCACCACCGAGCCGGATCCGCAGGTCCGCGTGCTGCTCATGGAGGCGCTGAACGCCGCCAAGCTCGCCGGCGCCTCCTGGGCCGACGTGCGCGTGCAGCGGCAGCGTCGCCAGAACCTCGGCACCCGCGAGCAGCAAGTCACCAACGTCCTCGACACTGATACGATCGGCTGCGGCGTGCGTGTGCTCGTGGACGGCACCTGGGGCTTCTCGGCGACGCGCGCGCTCACCACCGAGGGCGTCGCCCGTGCCGCGCGGCAGGCCGTCGCACTCGCGCGCGCCAATCGCGTGGCACGCGATCGCGAAGTGCGGCTCGCGGCATCGCCTTCGCACCCGAACGCCACCTGGAAGTCGAGCTACACCATCGACCCCTGGTCGATCCCGGTCGAAGAGAAGGTGCAGCTGCTGCTCCAGGCCAACGCCGCCGCGCAGCGCGTGCGTAACGTGCGCTTCGTGAACTCCTCGCTGCAGTTCGTGAAGGAAGAGCGCAGCTACGCCAACTCCGAAGGCTCGGTCATCAGCCAGGACGTGGTGCGGAGCTGGGTGACGATGTCCATCACCGCCATCTCCGACGATCGCCGCCAGGTCGCGACGCGCGGCCCCGAAGTCGTGCAGCCCGCCGGCCGCGGCTGGGAGTACGTTCTCGAAGCCGACATCGTCAACAACGCCAGCGTGTGGGCCGAGCAGGCGCGCGAGAAGCTCACGGCGCGCTCCGTGGAAGTCGGCCGCTGGGACCTCATCCTGCATCCCTCGCAGCTCTTCCTCACCATCCACGAGTCGATCGGGCATCCGACGGAACTGGACCGCGCGATGGGCTACGAGGCCAACTACGCCGGCACCAGCTTCATCGCGCCGCCGGACACCGTGCTCGGCAAGCTCAAGCTCGGACCCGAGCACCTCACCGTCCGCGGCGACCGCTCGCAGCCCGGCGCGCTGGCCACCATAGGCTACGACGACGACGGCGTGCAGCCCGATGAGTTCGACATCATCAAGAACGGCGTCTTCTGGGATTACCAGACGACGCGCGAGCAGGCCGAATGGCTGCGCCCATGGTACGAGAAGAACAACATGCCCGTACGCTCGCACGGCTGCGCGTATGCGCAAAGCTGGAGCGACGTCTCGTTCCAGCGCATGCCGAACGTGAGCATCGTGCCCGACCAGCGGGTGGATCGCTCGTGGAACGACCTCATCGCCGCCACCGACAAGGGCATCGCGATGATCGGGCGCGCCTCGTACTCGATCGACCAGCAGCGCTACAACGCGCAGTTCGGCGCCCAGATCTGCTACGAAGTGCGCGGCGGCAAGATCGTCGGACAGCTCAAGGATGTCGCCTACGTGATGCGCACCCCGGAATTCTGGAACTCCATCGACCTCATCGGCGGCAAGTCGTCGTACGAACTCGGTGGCACCTTCAACGACGGCAAGGGCCAACCCGGGCAGGCGAACGCCGTCTCGCACGGCTGCCCACCCTGCCGCTTCAAGGACATCAACGTGATCAACACGGGGGTGACGCTGTGAGCGCGCATCCCTTTGCCCGTGAGCCCAAGCGGCTCATCGCCCAGCGCGAGGCCGCACGTCACGGCGTGCTCGACGAAGCGGTGGTGCTCTCGCGCGCCGAGTGCGAGGACGTGGTGCAGCGTGCGCTGCGCGCGTCCAAGGCCGACGCCTGCCGCGTGGGCGTGACCAGTACGTACGAATGCAACGTGCGCTTCGCCGACAACCAGATGTCCACCTCGGGCATCACCGACAACGCCAGCGTCAGCATCACCTCGCGCGTCGGCAAGCGCAGCGCCACCGTGCTTACCAACGACCTGTCGCCGCGCGGCCTCGAGCAGGCCGTCGCGCAGTCGGAAGCGCTGGCGCGGCTCGCCCCGGAAGATCCCGAGGCGCTGCCGGAACTCGGACCCCAGCGGTATGCGGAAGTCCCGGCGTGGTTCGATGCCACGGCGCAGCTGAGCGCCGAGGACCGTGCGCGTGCAGCGCTCACAGCGCTCGAGCTCTCGCGCCGCGCCAATGACCTCCAGGTCGCCGGCTACATCGAGAGCAATGCCGGCGCCCGCGCCATCGGCAACAGCGCCGGCCTCTTCGCCTTCCACCGCGGCACGGGCTGCAACTACACGCTCACCGTGCGGACCAGCGACGGCACTGGCTCCTCGTGGACTGGCGCCAGCGAGAACGACTGGGCCAAGATCGACTTCCGCGGCATGGCGACACGCACGATCGAGCGTGCCCGCGCCTCGCGCGAGCCGCGGGCCATCGAGCCCGGACGCTACACTGTCATCTTCGAACCGCAGGCCTCCGCCGACTTCCTCGGCGCGCTCCGCGGCGTGCTCGGCGCCCGCGCCGCCGACGAGGGCCGCTCGGCGATGGCCAAGGCCGGCGGCGGCACCAAGCTCGGCGAGCGCATCCTCGATGCCCGCGTGAGCCTGATCAGCGACCCCGCGGACCCGCAAATCCTCACCGACCCCTTCGACGGCGACGGCCTGCCGCTGCAGCGCGAGACCTGGGTGGAGAACGGCGTCCTCAAGCAACTGTCGTACGATCGCTTCTGGGCCCAGAAGCAGGGCGTGCGCCCCACAGGTGGGGGCGGCGGGTTCGGCGGCGGAGGCGGCGGCTTCAAGATGCTTGGCGGCGATTCGTCCATCGAGGCGATGATCCGCGGCACCGAGCGCGGCGTGCTCGTCACCCGCCTCTGGTACCTGCGCGCAGTCGATCAGCGCACGCTGGTGTACACCGGCCTCACCCGCGACGGCACGTTCCTCATCGAGAACGGTCGCATCAGCCGGTCGATCAAGAACTTCCGCTTCAACGATTCGCCGCTACTGATGCTCAACAAGGTGGATGCCATCGGTCCCACCGTGCGCACGGATGGCGGCGTGTTCCCGGCCATCAAGGCGCGGGACTTCGCGTTCACCTCGCTCTCGGACGCGGTGTAATGGCTGGCATCGCTCGGCTCCTCGACGCAGGACGGCGCTGAGCGATGCCCCATCGCTATCCGTGGGCGCGCTGGTCGGACCAGCGACTGATGCTCCTCAAGCTCCGCGACCTCGGGCTGCGCATCGACGGCACCTGGGTCGGGAGCTGCGTGGAGGAGCTCTACGCCGAGCTCGATGCGCGCGACATCCGCCTCAAGCCGCACGTCTGGGTCAGCGACGAGTGGTTTTCGCCCGGAGGGGTGAGTGGCTTCGCCGTCCCCTTCTACTTGCTGCATCCGCGCCTGATGCGCCTGGAGCGGAGCCAGCTCATCGAGGTCGAGGGCGGCTCGCATCACGAGTGCATGAAAATCATGCGCCACGAGTGCGGGCATGCCATCCAGCACGGCTACCAGTTGCACCGCCGGCGCGAGTGGCAGCGCCTGTTCGGCAAGTCGAGCGTCAAGTATCCGGAGGCGTATCGCCCGAACCCGGCGAGCAAGAAGTACGTCCAGCACCTGCGCCGCTGGTACGCGCAGAGCCACCCGGACGAGGACTTCGCCGAGACCTTCGCGGTGTGGCTCAAGCCGCGCAGCGATTGGAAGCGCCGCTACGCCGGCTGGCCCGCGTTGCAGAAGCTCGAGTATGTCGATCGCCTCATGGCCGAGATCGCCGGCACGGTGCCCAAGGCCCGCAATCGCGAGGTGGTCGATCCGCTGCGGTCGATCAAGACCACGCTCTTCGAGCATTACACCTACCGCCGCGCGATATATTCGGTCGAGTATCCCCCGCACTACGACGAAGACCTGCTGCGGCTGTTCTCCAGCGACCCTCGTCACCGCCACAAGCCCACCGCCGCCGGTTTCCTGCGGACGCATCGCGCGGACATCCGCCGCATCGTCTCGCGCTGGACCGGTGAATACCAGTTCTCGCTCGACCAAGTGCTCACGGACATGATCGGCCGCGCTCGCGAACTCAAGCTCCGCGTCGTCGGCCCCGAACGCCAGCTCCTCACCGACTTCATGGTACTGCTCACCGCGCGTACCATGAGTTTCCTCGTCGGACAGGGCCGGCGGGACTGGATCGCCGTATGAGGAAGCTGCGCATCCTCGTGCTCACGCACCCGGATCTCGCGCCGCCCGACGTGCTGAGCTCGCTCACCCCGAAGGAAGCGTTCGAGATCAAGACCGAGATCGACGTCATCTCGACGCTCCGCAAGCTCGGCCACGACGTCCACGTCCTGGGCGTGCAGTGGGAGCTGCGTCCCATCCGCGAGGCGGTGGACGTCCTCAAGCCCGACATCGTCTTCAACCTGCTCGAGGAGTTCCACGGCGAGACCACCAACGACCACAACGTCGTCGGCTTCCTCGAGCTCATGAAGGTGCCCTACACCGGCTGCAATCCGCGCGGCCTGATGCTCTCGCGCGGCAAGGCGCTCTCGAAGAAGCTGCTGCACTACCACCGCATCCGGACGCCGGAGTTCGCCGTCTTCCCGATCGGTCGCAAGGTGCGTCGCCCCCGACACCTTGCCTTCCCGCTCATCGTGAAGTCGCTCATCGAGCATTCCTCGACGGGCATCTCGCAGGCCTCGATCGTCGATTCCGACGAGAAGCTGGCGGAGCGCGTGCGCTTCATCCACGAGCGCGTCGGCACGGACGCCATTGCCGAGCAGTTCATCGACGGCCGTGAGCTGTACGTGAGCGTCCTCGGCAACGACCGCCTCAGGGCCTTCACACCCTGGGAGTTGGTCGCCGAGAAGGGCGAGCCGGGTGAACCGCTCATCGCCACCGCGAAGGCCAAGCACGACCCCGAGTACCAGACCAAGAAGGGCATCGTGATCCGCGCCGCGCAGGAGCTGCATCCCGGCGTCGAGGAGCGTCTCCTGCACGACAGCAAGCGCATCTATCGCATCCTCGAGCTCACGGGCTACGCGCGCATCGATTTCCGCCTCGACGCCGACGACCGCCCGTACTTTCTCGAGGCGAACCCGAATCCCGACATCGCCGAACACGAGGAGTTCGCGTCGGCGGCGAACTTCGACGGCGTCGCGTACCCCAACCTGCTCGAGCGCATCATCCGCCTCGGACTCCGCGACGCGGAGTGAGCCGGCGGCGTACGGCCCGGCGACCGTCGGCGCGGCCTGACACGACGCCATCAACGCCGCAGGGCCTGCGCACGTAGACAGGGTACAATGCTCGCACTTCTCCGTCTGATGCGCCTGGCACCTCGTGTGCTGGGCGTTCTGTTTCTCGTCGCCGGCACGGCCGCCGCCCAGGGTGCCTCCGCGCCGCGGCCGGAGCCGGCCTCCGAACCCCGCCTCCGCGTCTTCCTCGACTGCCCGACGGGAGGCTGTGACCGCAATTACTTGGTCACCAACCTGCCGTTCGTCTTGTGGACGCAGGATCGGCTCGACGCCGATGTGCACGCGCTGATCACCGGCCTCGGCACCGCCGCCGGCGGCACCGAGTACACGATCGCGCTGCTCGGACGCGCCGCCTTCGCCGCCCGCAGCGACACCCTGCGCGCGAACATCGCGCCGAACAGCACCGACGAGATGCGCCGCCGGGAGATGGCGCGCGTGCTCACGATCGGACTGCTCCCCTACGCCGTGCGCGTCAGCGACACGGGCCCGTTCTCGGTGCGCTATGACGCCCCTTCCGTTCCGGATGGCGGTATCGGCAGCGTCATTCGCGATCCCTGGAACTTCTGGGTCTACCGCCTGCGCGCCAACGGCAGCGGCAACGCCGAGACCTTGAACTCGTCGTACAACCTCAACGGCAGCGTCAACCTCAGCCGCACCACGGAGCTCTGGAAGCTCTCGCTGAACCTGTACGAGGAGTATCGCGCGAACACGTTCACGCTGTCTGATGGCACGGAGCCCACCTACATCCTCCGCTCCTCGGATGTGTCGGCGCGCGTCGTCCGCAGCGTCACCGAGCATTGGTCGGTCGGCACGCGCGGCACCGGCGGCCGCTCGGATTTCCGCAACCAGGACGCCTTCGCCGGCATCGACGTCTCCGCGGAGTACAACGTGTATCCGTGGAAGGAGGCGACCTCGCGGCAGTTGATCGCTGCGCTGGCCCTCGGCGCGCGCCACTTCGACTACCGCGACACGACGATCTTCGACGAGGTCGCCGAGACGCGTCCCATCGCCCGCGCCATCCTCTCGGGGGAGTCGCGGCAGCAGTGGGGCACGCTCGACGCGGCGCTGCGCTACACGCACTTCCTGCACGACGCCGCGCTCTTCAACGTGAGCTTCAATGGCCGGGCGCAGGTGCGTCTCACGCGCGGCCTCGCCATCGAGCTGCGCGGCGAAGCCGCCAAGGTCAACGACCAGCTCTACCTGCGGCGCGGCGGCGCCAGCGACGAGGAAGTGCTCACGCGCCAGCGCGCCCTGGCCACCAACTTCCGCATCGGCGGTTCGGTCGGCGTCAGCTTCACCTTCGGCTCGATCTACAACACCATCGTGAACCCGCGCCTCGACGAGCTCGGGACCTGACGCTCAGCTGCTGACGGCCATCGCGAAGGTCACGACGTTCCCGCCGGGCTCACGCACGCAGATCTCTTCCATGCCGTAGAACGTCTTGCGGCGCGGAAAGACGATCGGAGCGCCCGCGATCGCGTCAATCGTCGCCTCGAGGTCCATCACCTCGAGAAACAGGAACGTCCCCCCACCCGGCGCATCCGACAACGCCGGGATGTCCGCGGCTACGCTCGCGCGCGTCTGGTACATGATCTCCAGGCCGCTCTTCTCGAGAATCACGAACCCTAGGCGTCCCTCGTGCGGCACCTCCGCGCTCTTGTCAAAGCCGAGGGCGTCCCAGAAAGCGAGGCAGGGTTCGATCTCGTCAACCAGCAGGATGGGCGTGATGCGCTTCAACCAGTTGGCCATGGTCAGTTCCCCGCGCGGCTCGCCGCGTGCTTGCGCCGGATGCGGTCCAGTCCCTCGGCGATCTCGGTGGCCGAGACCCAGCGGCCGCGCACCATGACGCCATGCCGCTGCGTGAGGTTGGCGAGGTCCGCCGTCGGATCCGCGTCGAGCAGCACGAGGTCGGCCCACTGCCCCACGGCAACGGTACCGAAGT
>Ga0268299_1002062_pt1 | contig 27153 bp, 17 predicted proteins | sample NOBtaG_FD_193484 | JGI IMG/M metagenome (GOLD analysis project Ga0268299, IMG submission 193484) | Activated sludge microbial communities from bioreactor in Nijmegen, Gelderland, Netherland - NOB reactor | ecosystem: Engineered > Bioreactor > Aerobic > Activated sludge | place: Netherlands...
CGAGACCGGACGGCCCGGTATTCATCACGGGCTGCGCGCCGACGGCCACGCCGGGAAACCCACCAAGCCCTCCACCGTAGGCTCCCTCGGCGTCCGCAACCACGTTCGTCCGTCCATCGCCCGGAGCTCCGTCGTGCCCGCTCGGATCGTGCGCAGTGCCGTCCTCGTTGCGACACTCCTGGCGATCGCCGCCTGGCGCACCCGCCCCCAGCCCTTCGAGCCTGCCCCATTCCTCGACGACCTCCGCGCCCTCGAGGACTCGCTCGCGCGCGGGTACGCCAATCTCGAGTGGCAGGTCGCGCAGGGAGTGGTCGATCCCGTGGCCCTGCACGCGCGAACCGACTCGCTGCTGCGACAGGCGAGCAATGAACGTGAGGCTCGCGCGGCGCTGACGGCGTTCGGCGCGGCGTTCCGTGATGGGCACCTGCGCATCACCGCCCCTCCATCGCCCCTCCTTGCCGGGCTGCGCGCCATGGGCGCCTCATCCGACGACACGCCGCCGGCCGTCACGGTCAGCGCATCGAAGGGCTGCGGCGCGCTCGGCTACCGCAGCGAGCGGTCGTCGTCGCCACTCGCGCGGCACCCGCGCTACCGGGCGCTCGGGCCCGCCGACGGGCCGTTCCGCACGGGGCGGATCGACGTCCCGGGCGGTCCGCTCGGTGTCATCCGCATCGGCGCCCTCGGCTACGATCGGTTCGTCGCACAATGCGAGGCGGCGTGGCCCGCCGTCGCCGCACTCGATTCGGCGGGGTACTGCGCGACACGCTGCGCGCGCGCGCTGAGCCGCGCGGTGTCCAATGCGTTGCTCGCCGACGTGCGCGCGGCGATCGGCCGGGTGCGCGAGGCCGGTGCGACGGCCCTGGTGGTGGACCTCACCGGGAACGGCGGAGGCACCAACTGGACGGCCGCCGTGGCACGGCAGTTCAGCGCACGTCCGCTGCGCGCGTACACGGCGGCGATGGTGCGCCACCCGCATCACGAGCGGCAGTTCATCGATCGACGCGATGCGCTGCTGCGCCTGCGGGACAGCCTTCGGCAGGGCGATGCACCGGGCACCGCGCTCGACGCGGACGCCGCGGCGTGGCGCGCCCTGCTGGACTCGGCGATCCTCCGCACCGACGTGCAGCTCGCGATGACGCGCGAGCCCTGCGACCGGCGCGCATACTTCACGGCGGGCGCCGCGGCGGTGCACTGCACGCAGCTCACGAGCGGTGGATTCACCTCAGGTGTGCTCGAGTACCTTCCCACCGCGATGCACACGCGCCCCGGGGCGTCGCTGCTCTTCGGTCCGGCATCTTTCGCCTACACGGAAGGCGTGTGGAGCGGGCCGTTGTTCCTGCTGGTCGATCGCAACACGGCCTCCGCCAGTGAGGAGTTCGTGGCACTGCTCAAGGACGAAGGCGGCGCCACCGTGCTGGGCCAGCGGACCTACGGCGCCGGCTGCGGATTCACCAACGGTGGCATCGGCTTCACGCTCGCCAACAGCGGCATGCGGGTCACCATGCCCGACTGCGCGCGCATCCGCCGCAACGGGCGCAACGAGGTGAGCGGCATCGAGGTGGACGCGACGCTGCCCATCGCCGCCGACACGGTGGTGGCGCACGTGTTGGCGTCGCTGGTCCAGGCGGGCAGCGCACCCGACCCCATCGCCGTGTTCGAGCGGGCCGTCGAGCGCGGACGCGCGGGAGACCGCACGGGGGCGCTGTTGCGGCTCGATTCGCTCACGCGGTTGCCGGGCGGACTCGATCCGTCCTTCCATCGCCTGTTCCTCGAGTGGCGCGACGACAGCAGCTACCAACGCATCGTCGCGCGCATCCGCGCCGACAACCCGCCGATCGTGCGTAGCAGCATCGCACATCGCGTCGCCGAGCGCGACCTGCATCCGGAGGGGATCGCGTACGACCCAACGTCACGCGCGCTGTTCCTCGGCAGCTTCAAGGGGAAGATCGTGCGCGTCGATCGCGACGGGGCCGTGCGGGATTTCGCGCAGGTCGCCAGCCCTGGTGCGGCACGCGTTGTGGTGGGGATCCGGGTGGACACGGTGCACCACACCCTGTGGGCCGCGGTGGACGATCCGCGCGCGTTCAGCGACCCCACGGTCGCGGGCGGAGCACTGCACCGCTACGATCTGGCCACGGGGCGGCTCAGCGGGCGGTTCACCATGTCCGCGCCGGGAGCGTTCAACGACCTGGTGGTCACCACCGCGGGCGACGCCTACGCGACCAACACCGTGGATGGGTCGGTGTGGCGCACGGTGACCGGCAGCGAGCAGATGCGGCCGTTCCTGCCGGCGGGCAGCGCACCAGGGGCCAACGGCATCGCCCTCGACGCCGCCGGCGGCACCTTGTTCGTGGCGGCGTCACAGGCCATCGTGAGGGTGGACCTGGCGACGGGACGCAGCGCTCGGCTCGGCAACCGCAGCGCGCATCCGCTGGGCAGCTTCGACGGCCTCTACTGGTGGGAGGGCGGCCTCGTGGGCGTGCAGAATGGCGTGCATCCCGGACGGATCGTCCGGCTCGATCTCGACGCGTCCGCGACCACGGTCCTGCGCGCCGACATCCTCGAGCGCTACCATCCGCAGGCCAACGGCATCACGACGGCTGCGCTCGACGGCGACGCGCTCTACTACATCGTCAACACCCAATCGCGGGCGTTCCGCCCCGATGGCACGCCGATCGATACGCGGGCACTCAGCGACGTGCTGATCGCACGCCTGCCGCTGCGCTGACGATGCTGCTCGCGGCCTACGTCTTCCTGTATGCCGCAATGGCGTACGCGTTCGCACTGGACGACGAGACGGGCCGCTGGCAGACCTTCCTGGCCCTCCCGCTGTGGGCACTGCTGCTCGGCGTCTCGATTGCGATGCTCTACACCCGGACGCTCGCACCGGTGTTCGGACTCACCCTGCTGGGGCTCGCGGTCATCGCGCCCCTGGCCGCGCGGCAACTGAGTCCGTTGCTGCGCCCGCTCGCGTCCGCCCGCGCGGCCGCCGCTGGCGCGCGCCAGCGCGAGGCGTCCGAGGACCTGCGTCGTGAACACCTGCAGCGACTCAAGCAAGTGCTGACCGCGCGGCAGCGTGTACTGCGTGCAAGTCATGGCTACCTGCTGCTCGAGGGTGGCTTCGCCGTACACCTCCACGCCGCGTCGGTGGCCGACGCGGACGCCCTCCAGCACCTCGTGGGCAAGTGCGTCGCTGTGCGTCTGCCCGACGATTTCCTGTCGCGGTATGCACCCAGCATGCAGTCGGGCGTCACGAGCGGATGGCCCGGGGTTCGCGCTCGCGGCTTCGGGCTCATCCCGGCGCTCGTCTTCGACGGGACGACGCTCGTCAACTTGCAGTCCGCGGCACCCGGTGGTGCGCCGGCGCTCGAGGCGCTGCAGGCGCGCTACCGCTCGGAGATGCTGGCGCTGCCTGGCCAGTGTTAGGGGTGGGGGGCGGGGCGCCGCCACACACGCAGCGCTGCGGCGCCGCGCGATCTCCGTGCCTACGGGTGTACAACGCAACCCCAACCCAGTGACGTCGGTGGCGCTTCGCAGCGTGAGTTTGATGGCACCTTCGTCGGTCCGCGATCCGTCGTAGCTTGTGGCGTGGCCAGCCACTGATGCGATGAATGCCTGACTGCTCCCGACGCGCTCGATCCATGGCGATCACCCGCGTGTCCCGCCTCGCTGCGATCGCTGCCTCCACACTGCTCGGCTGCACGCCCGATGCCGGTCGCGAACGGCCGTGGGGCGGCGCGGTCGACACGCTCGCGAACGGTGCCGTGCACGTGACGAATCCGGCGGCGGGCATCTGGGACGCGCAGAGTGCCTGGCGGCTCCAACGGACCCTTGAGATCGGCGACGCGGACGGTGACGGCCCCGCGGGGTTCAGTGAGATCACCGACTTCGTCGTCGACGGGTCCGGTCGGATCTACGTTCTCGACGGTCAGGCCCAGGAGATCCGGGTGTTCGATTCCACCGGCGCCTTCGTGCGCACCATCGGCCGACGCGGCGGTGGTCCGGGCGAGTTCCAGCGCGCGGTCGCGCTGCGATGGGGCCCGGATGGCGGACTCTGGGTCGTCGATTTCAACGCTCATCGCTACGCGATCTTCGACACCGCTGGCACCTATCTCGGCATGCGGCGCCGCGCGACCGTGGTCCGCGTCAGGCCGTGGCCCGGATCGATCGATGCGCAGGGCAACGTGACCGAGCTCAGTGTGGACCCGCGCACGGCCGCCGACCTGACGCCGGCACTTCTCCTCGTCACGCACCGGTTCGACGCGGAGCTGCCGGTTCCCGTCGATACCACCCGCATCCCGCGGGACAGCGCGTCGTACTTCGAACACGCGAACGCCGTCTCGGGGCTGGTGCGCGCACGGATCCCGTACACGCCCGAGACCGTCTGGAGGCACGATGCACGGGGCTTCCTGCTCTCGGGATTCACCGATCGCTACCGGATCGTGCGGCAGCGACCCTCCGGCGACACGACCCTGATCATCGACCTCCCCGATCGCGCAGTGCAGGTGTCGGCGGCGGAGCGCGCCGAGGCCATCAAGGGGCTCGACTGGTTCGTGCAGGAGGGTGGGCGGTTCGATGCATCCCGGATCCCGGACACCAAGCCCGCCTTCAGGGCGCTGTACGCGGACCCCGAGCACTATCTCTGGGTCACGCCGTGGGCTCCTTCCGAGCGGGCGAACGTCGCGTTCGACGTCTTCGATCCCATGGGGCGATATCTCGGTGCCGCCACTGCTGATTTCGCCGGCGCGCCCGCGAGCATCGTCGTCCACGGACGCGACCTGTACCTGGCGCTCCGGAACGAGGTCGATGTTCCGACGCTGGTGCGTGCGCGGATCGTTGGGCGACACTAGCGTCCCTCCGGCGCCTGCACCGCGCTTGACTCCCAGGTCCGTTCCGCGGTAGACTCAGACACGGCTCCGAGGGGAGCCACCGGGTCCGCGGGAAGAGCCGAGCTCACCCTCAGCGAGCAGCGCAGGTTTCCGACACGATGTCCTCTCTCGTGCGACCTGTTGCGGACCTGGGTGCGTACGGAGACATCATGTCCAGCAAGCGCCCCTCGCCAGCCACGCGCCGCGACAGCAAGCGCAACGCGCTCCCCGCGCGGCCCGACCTCGATCAGCTCCGGGTCCAGTCAAAGCAACTGCTCGCGCGATTGCGCGCCAAGGATTCGGAGGCGGTGCGCGAGTTCATCGCACACCTGCCCGAGGCTCAGGCCCTCTCCCCCGCGCGAGTGGCCACGGCAGGCTTCCGCCTCGCCGACGCGCAGAGCGTCGTCGCACGTCGCTCGGGCTTCGCGAGTTGGCCGGCCCTCGCGCGCCACGTCTCCACGCTGCACGCGCTGGAAGGCGAATGGGCATTTCGTTCACTCGAGGTCGAGGGCAGTGCACTGCCGCAGGCGATGCTTGGCGCCGCCCGGATCCTCATCGATGGCGACCGCTTTCGCACCGAGTCGGCCGAGGCGGACTATGACGGGGAGTTCATCATCGACGTCGAGGCGGAACCCTGCACGATCGACATCCAGTTCGTCGAGGGCCCGGAAGCAGGGAACCGGTCGCTGGGGATCTTCACGATTGCCGACGATCACCTGACGATCTGCCTTGGACTCACCGGCGCGCCGCGACCGCGCGGGTTTCGCACCACGGCGGGAAGTGGTCACGCGCTGGAGACGTTGCGTCGCGTGAGTCCTGCGCGCCCAGCGGGTGTGACCGGCGGCCACGCGCCGACCGCTGCAGAGCCGGCGCCCCGTGCGTCGACGGAACGCGACGCTGCCCTCGACACGTCGACCGCGTCATTCACGATCGAGCCGAGCGCACTCGACGTTTCGCTGGCCGGGAGCTGGTCGCCGCTCGAACTGGTGCGCGACGGAACAGCGCTACCGGAGACTTGGCTCCCCTCCGGCCGCCGGGTGCTGCGCGGGGTCGTGGTCCAAGTGACCTTCGGCGGCCAGTTGATGGTGCACGCACGCGTGCGTCACGACGGCCGTCAGAGTCCAGCGCATGTGGACTACCTGCATCTCTCGGGAGCGGCGCGCGGGCTCGTGACCCACGGCATCTGCGAGTTGCGCGGGGAGGAGCTCTGGGTGAACATGTCGGCGCCGGGCGCGGCGCGACCCACGGGATGGGACTGCGAGGTGGGGAGTGGACGGGTGTTCAGTCGTTGGCGTCGGAGCGACGTGCCCGAGTGAAAATGGCCCTGAGAAGGTGTAGATGGCGTCGCTGCGGTTCGTTTCGTCACGGGGACCTCGCCGCGCGGCGCACCCAAGGTCATGCTAGGTGAACTCGCGAACCCCCTGAGGTCCGTTCGATGATTTCTCCGTACATCCGCCAGTTGCGAGCTCATGTCGGCTCGATGCGCCTCTTGCTGCCGTCGGTCAGTGTCCACGTGTTCGACTCGGCGGACCGTCTCCTATTGGTGCGACAGCGAGGTGGGGGGATCTGGTCGACACCAGGAGGACTGATTGAGCCCGACGAGCGCCCCGCCGACGCCGCGGCTCGAGAGTTCCGTGAAGAAACCGGGCTCGAGCTGCGACCGGAGCGCGTGCTTGGTGTCTACGGCGGCCCAGAGTGCCTCGTGCGCTACCCCAACGGCGACGAGGTTCAGTATGTGATTGCCGCAATCGGTGGCCGTGTGATCGGAGGGCGCGAGCAGCCGGATGGCGAGGAGACGGACGCTGTGGCGTACTGGGCCGAGGCCGAGGCGGGTGAACTCCCGCTCGCGCCTTGGCTTCGCGCGATGCTGCGCGAGGTTTACGCGACTGCTCGTGGATCCGCGTTGATGTGATGGCTGCGCAGCCGCGGCTGCAGGTGACGTCGCCCGCGCCGAGCTGGAGCTCGGAGCGGGCGATTCACGCGACCGTGATGCAACCGTCCGTGCCCACAGCCACTCCTACGCGTGATGCCCGGAGGACGAACAGCCTCGGACGACATCGAGGTGGACGTCGCGATCGCGCGCGATGGCGCACTGCGCGATGACGAGGCGCTCGGTGTGTACCTGCGGGCACGGATTGTTTGAGTGTCCAGCGACAGTCTGCGGCCCCCCTCGCGATCCCAAGCGAGAACCCGAGCAGTCTCGGGCGCGCAGGGTCGCGATTCCAGCGCGGAGGCGGGCGCGAGCAAGCGGAGGAGGCGGTGGTTGGGCGGTTGCACGACCAAGCGCATGGGCAGTGGGTCAAGAGAACGAAGCTGCGTACCCTGATCGCACGCGTTCTTGGTGAATCCGAGGCGCGGTTCCGCGATCCACATCAATCGCCGCTGAGCGTGACCCTCAACGCCTCCGCGCGATTGCCGGTGCCCGCCTGCACCTTTCCAGCGATGTCGATCGACCGCTGGCTTCACGTATCACGAACCTGTGGCGCTCGAACCCGCGGCCGCGTCCCTCGGCGCGAAGGGGAATCGGGTCGTGGACATCCATCGTTCGGACGAAGGGCAGCCGGAGGACGCCGAGCACTGGTGACTGCAAGCCAAGCGAGTCGAGGTGCACACCGGTGGAACCACCCTACCGCCCGAACCCGCGCGTGACCTTCACCACCAGCCCGCTCCGCGCCACCCGCGGCAGCGCCGGCGCCGCCCGATGTACGTCGAGGTTCTCGACGTGCCCGTACACGATCCACACGTCGTCGCCTTCCGCCGTGTTGTAGCGCAGTCGCAGGTTCGCCGTCGCTACCCGGGCGAGTGATGCCGATTGCAGCACCGCGGTCAGCGTCAGCCGTGGGCTCGCCGCCGCCAGCACGCGAAGCCGCGCGAGCTGCGACCACTGCGACTCGCCCCGCGCCCCGAACTCGACACGGTCCACTTGCAGGTCGCCGCCCATCCGGAAGTACCGCGAGGCGCGCCACTCGGGCGACACCAGCAACGACGTCAGCGTGCCGTCGAAGAACTGACCGCTGCGCAGCGAGCCGCCCACCGCGAACACGCTGCCGGTGGTCGGTGCGAGCGCCAGTTGCAGCGACGTCGCGGCGTACCGCCCGGCGGGCACGGTCGTCGCCGGCGTGGGTGCGAAGCCGGCCAAGAGGTCGTCCTCCTGCCGCGCCGCAGTCAACGTCCACGACTCGCCGTTGGGGCGCTCCATCGACAGCACGGCAGAAGTGAGCGACTGCTCGAAGGCGCCCGCGGCGTTGCGATACTGCCCCGAGGAGTTGAGGACGGCGCGCAGCACGTGGCCCGCGGCAGTGACCTGGCGGCCGTAGCCCACCTCGAGCATGGGGCGCAGTGCATCCCGACGCTCCACGTAGCCGAGCGCAGGCGCATAGCGCGCGCCCGTCGTCGAGAGTCCCGCACGATACCAGAGATCGCGATTCCGCCGCCGCTCGGCCAGGAGTCGCAGCGCACCACGCGGCAGCACGCCACGCGCGTCGCCGAGCGCACTGCCGTCGGCAGCATCCCCGGCCAGGACCGAGGCCCCGAAGCTCAGGTAGTCGTCGCCGCCGAGGTAGAGGTCGCCGTCCGCGGCGATCGCCTGCTGGCTGGAGTCGTCGGCGATGCGGGATGTCAGCATCACGCCGACCCAGCTCCGCGCATTCAACACGCGATGCCGGACGCGCAGTACGCCGAGGTTCTCGCGCGCTGCGCTCGCGGACCCGTCGGTCTGTGCATCGAAGAACCCGACATCCCAGCCGCGGATCTGCCCGACGAGTCGGGCACCGCCCAAGAGCCGGACCGGACTCCCGTCGGCCGTGAGTCCCACCCGGCGGCTGTTGAACAGCAGGTCCGTCTCGCCGGTGCGGACCTCGAAGGTCCCGGCACGCTCCACGAAGAACGGCCGACGCTCGGGAAACAGCAGCGGGAAGCGCGTGAGGTTCACGCGCTGGTCATCCACCTCGGTCTCCGCGAAGTCCGTGTTGGCCGTGAGGTCCAGCGTGAGGTTGGGCGTCACCGCCACCTTGAGGTCCGCCCCCGCCTCGCGCGTGTCGTGCCGCAGCCACGGCGACAGCGCCGGGTCCGGGGAGCGCGCGCCCTGCGTGCCGGCCACGGCGTAGGGGACGAAGCGGATGTTGCGCACGGGATTGATCCCCTCGACCGACACCCGCTGGAACCGCGACGGCTTCCACACCGCGAGTGGTGCCGCCGGATCGATGCGCGGGAACGTCACGCGCTCGTTGGAGTGCGACGTGAGGCGGTTCACGCTCATGCCGAACTCCACGCGGCCCTCGTCCGCCGTGAAGCGCAGTGTCGAGAACGGGATCCGGTACTCGGCGTGCCAGCCCGCCGCGTCACGCGTGACGGCGAGGTCCCACACCGCGTTCCAGCCCGGATTGAAGCTGCCGACGTTCTGTGCGTCGTTGCTGATGGACCAGTCGTTCCGCTGGCCGCCGGGGGTCGTGGAGAAGTTCACGGCGTTCTGCCGGTCGCCGAAGGTGTCGAGCAGCACATTGATGAAGTCGCCCGGCGCGTCGTCGTCGCGGAGCATGGAGCTCGCGCGGACCCCCGCCGGATGCGCCTCGAGCGCGTCGATCATGACGTAGAGCGCATCGGCATCGTATGCGACGCGCGTGATGGTGCGCTCGGACGGTGCTGCGCCGAAGTTCGGCAGGTGCACGGCCATCTCGAACGGTGGCACCACCTGCCAGGCGGCATCGTCCGCGCGTCCGTCGACGCGGACGCTGCCGCTCAGGCGCGTGAGCGCGATGGGGGCGACGGGGGCGACACCCTGAGCGCCGGCCCCCACCGGGGCGAGCGCGAGCAGCAGCACGAGCGCCGCGGCGCGCGCCATTGCCGTCGCGGCGCGTGGGACGGCCGGCGCGTTCGCGCGGCGCATCACCCAGGCCCCCGTGACGCAGAGTGCGCCACCGAGCACCGCCAGCGGCGCCACCCGCTCCCCGCGCACGAGCACCCCGAGCAGCAACGCGACCGGCGGGATCAGGAACGCCGCCGCCGATGCCTTGGTCGCACCCAGGCGTCCCGATGCCGTGGCCATGACCACGTGGGCGACGCCGGTGCCCAGTGCGCCGAGGGCGAGCAGGGAGAGCGCCGGCACCCACGACCACTCGGCCTGCACCACGTCGCGTGCGCCGAACGGCAGCGTCAACACCAAGGCGACCGCCTGTGCGCGCCAGATGACGGGCAACGCACCGTACTTCTGCTGCAGCGGTCGTGCGATGTTGGGTGCGAATCCGTACGAGACACAGGCGATCGTCACCATCGCGATGCCCGCCGCGCTGCTGGCGTCGCCGAGGTCCGGCACGGCCATCAACACCACCCCCACCAGACCGACTCCGAGCCCCGCGAGCACGCCGCGGGCGGGCAGTCGCCGTGCGATCACCGACGCGATGATCGCCGTCGAGAGCGGCACCGCACCATTCAGCATCCCGGCGATCGCCGACGAGATGCGCTGCTCGGCGAACGGGAACATCGAGAGCGGGAACGCCATCCAGAGCAGGCCGAGCCAGGCGACCGCGATCCAATCGCGACGCGCGATCCCCTTCCACGCCGCTGGGAAGCAGCCCAGCGCGACGAAACCCACCGCGATCCGCAGCAGTGTGAGTCCCATCGGCTGCACCGCCTGCAAGCCTTCGGCGATGAACAGGAAGCTCGCCCCCCAGATGACACCGGGCACGGCGATGAGTGACCAGTCGGCGAGGGCGGATGTGCGAGCGGGGGGGAGATCGACTTCGCGCGACACAGACAGCTCCTTCTATAGGGATGCGATGCGGGCGGCGCGCGGACAGCGCGCGGACGGCGCTGGTGCCGCGCTTGACGCCCACGGAATCTGCGCGCAGACTGGTAAGGCAAGAAGTTCCAGTTAGCGAGGAGAAAAGTTGACCAGTACGCCGCTCGACCTGCTCCTGCCCGTGAGCCGCGGGAGCGGACGCACCCTCGGCCGGCAACTCGAGGACCAACTGCGCGCGCGCATCCGCGACGGGTCGTTGCGTCCCGGGGCCCGCTTGCCGTCCACCCGCGACCTGGCCGGCGAACTCGGCATCTCGCGGCCCGTGGTCGTCGATGCGTACGCCCAGCTCGCGTCCGAAGGCTACATCGTCGTGCGGCAGGGATCGCGCCCGCACGTGTGTGACTGCGTGTGGCCCTCCGCCAAGCCGACACGGGCGCTGGAGACCAGCACGCCGGAACCCCGCATCGACTTCCGGCCGGGGGTCCCCGACCTCGCCGCGTTCCCGCGCGGCGCGTGGTTGCGCGCCACGCGCGATGCATTGCGCCGCATGCCCGACGCCGCGCTGGGCTACGTCGATCCGCACGGCGCGCTCGTGCTGCGGCAGGCGCTCGGGGACTACCTCGCGCGCGTGCGCGGCGTGGACGTGGATCCGTCGCGCGTGATCATCACGAGCGGCTGGGCGCAGGGGCGCACGCTGCTCCTGCGCGCGTTGCAGTCGATGGGGGCGCGGCGCATCGCCATCGAGGACCCCTGTTTCGTCGACGCGTGGCGCGCGATCGAACGCCTTGGCCTGGAGCGCGTGGCCGTGCCGGTGGATGACGACGGCCTCAACGTGGACGCGCTCGAGCGGATCCGCCCCGACGTGGTGATCGTCACGCCGGCGCATCAGTACCCGAGCGGTGCGGTGCTCTCGGGCGAGCGGCGTACGGCGTTGCTCGACTGGGTACGCCGCCACGACGCGACGGTGGTGGAGGACGACTACGACGCCGAGTTCCGCTACGACCGGGCGCCGGTGGGTGCGCTGCAGTCGCTGGACCCCGCGCGCATCGTCTACGCCGGCACGGCGAGCAAGACGCTCGCACCCGCACTGCGCCTGGGCTGGCTCGTGCTGCCCACGCGCCTGCTGCCTCGGGTGCAGGAGGAGCAGGTGCTGTCGGACTTCGGGTCTCCGCGCATCGAGCAATACGCGTTCGCGGAGTTCCTGGGGCGCGGGGAACTCGATCGGCACCTGCGCCGGATGCGCGTGCGTTACCGGGCGCGGCGCGACGCCCTGGTCGCGGCGGTGGCGCGGCACCTTCCCGACGCGACGGTCTGCGGGGTCGCGGCGGGCCTGCATGCGGTGTTGCGGCTGCCGGCCGGTCATGACGAGCGGGCGATCATGGAGGCCGCGCAGCGCGAGGGCATCGCACTCAACTACCTCGGGGCGTACGAGTCCCGGAGGTCGCGGCGGCCGGCGACGCTGATCCTTGGCTACGCGCGCAGCGGCGAGGCGGTGATCGGGGCAGGGATCCGCGAGCTCGCCCGCGTGGTCTCGCGTGTGCTCTTGCGCGTGGACTCGCGCGAGGACTCGCACGTGGTCAGGCGCAACGCCCGGAGCGTGCGCTGACGCCGACGGGGCGCGCGTCGCCTCAGGGCGCCGCGTCGGCCCTCGGCAGCCGCTCCACCGCCCGGCGCGTCGCGTCGTCGACGGGGAAAAAGCTCTCGATGCGCAGTCCCTGCAGCGCGACGTCGCGCGGGGTGCCGAGCGACGTCACCATGGAGAAGAACGCGAACTGCCGACCGTGCTTGGCGAACCGGATGGGCAACAGCGGCCACGCGCCGTCGGGTGCCGGCGGTCGCATCACGGCGCGCGCCTCAGGGAACTGCTCGAGGCTGCGGAGCAGGGCTTCGCTGCGTGCATCGAGGATGCCCCCGACGGCCTCGTCATGTACGCGCCGGATGAGCGCCGACGCGACGTCGGTCCAGTTGGTCACCCACGGACGCAGCGCCTCGGGATCGAACATCAAGCGGAGGATGTTGGGTGCCGCGACGGTCCTCCCGTCGAGCAGGAACGCGAAGAAGCGGCTCGCGCCCGGATTGGAGTCGATGAGGTTCCAGTGACGGTCCATCACCACGGCCGGCAAGGGGTCGTGGTGCTCGAGCAGCATGGTGATGGCGCGTCGTGCCGGCGCCAGGGCCGCCGCGTCGAGGTCGGTCTCGCGCACCTGCCGTGCGTAGCCGGCCACCTCGAGCAAGTCCCCGTGTTCGCGCAGCGGCAGGCGCAGCGCCGTGGCGAGCTGCGTGATCATCTCGCGGCTGGGCCGCGTGCGCCCGCTCTCGATGAAGCTGACGTGGCGCGCCGAGACGCCGGCTTCGAGTGCGAGGCCGAGCTGGCTGAGGCCTCGGCGCCCGCGCCAGTGCTTGAGCGCGAGTCCCAGGGGCGGCGGATGGGGCGCGGAGGCGGCCGACGGGCGAGACATGGCGTGGAATCTACGGTCGTGGTGCCGCACGGCACTTACCTCGCAGGTAGTTGGCGCGCACACGGACGCCGGTGAGGTTGCGCCTGTGCCGCGACCCTCGCGGCGACATGTGACCCACTCCATCCCGAGGCACCGATGACCGTCAGCAGCAGCACGTTCGCCATCCACTCCCTGGCCGACGCCCCGGACCGTGGCCGTCCCGCGCTCGCGCGGCTCAAGCAGAACGTCGGCATGGTGCCGAACCTCGCCGGCGCGATGGCCGGTTCACCCACGCTCATCGAGGCGTTCGTGACGTTGCGCGAGATCAACATGGCCGGCAGCTTCGCGCCACTCGAGCGTGAGGTGCTCGCGCTCGCCAACGCGGTGACCAACGGCTGCGGCTACTGCCAGGCGATCCACGCGACGTTCGCGCTCGCGGCCGGGCTCGACGCGGCCTCGGTGCAGGCGATCCGCGCCGGCGGCACGCCGGCGGACGCACGACTCGCCGCCCTCACCGCATTCACGCGCGCCGTACTGCGCGAGCGCGGCCGCGTGAGTGCGGCGGAACTGGACACATTCCGTGGCGCCGGCTTCTCGCAGGCGCAGGCGCTCGAGGTGATCGTCTCGGCCGCCGTGTCCACGCTGGCCAACTTCGCGGGGCGGATGACGGCCGCGCCGCCGGACGAGGCGATCCGGGCGCAGTACCGCACGGAGTGACGCGCAGCGCACGGGCCGGCAGTATCTTGCGTCGTCGGCGGGCGTGTCTCGTGCGTCCCGCCGCGACCACTCCTCGGGACCCAGATGATCCTCGTCACCGTCCAGGACGTCCCATGCGCTCCGTGCGTGCGCGGTGATGCCGCCGAGGGCGCCGCGGTGCACGCGTGACGCACGTGTCCGACGGTCCGCCGCGGATCCTCGTCTTCGGTCGCTCAGGGCAGGTTGCGCAGTCGCTGGCCGCACTGGAGCCTGCTCTCGGCGAGGTGCGGCACCTCGGGCGCGCGGAAGCCGACCTCGAGTCACCGTCGGCACTGCGCACGGCGATCGAGTCGTGGCGTCCCGGCATCGTCATCATCGCGGCGGCGTACACGGCGGTCGATCGCGCGGAGTCCGAGCCGGCGGTCGCGGAGCGCGTCAACGCGCAGGCCCCAGGCATCATCGCCGAAGCGGCCGACCGGCTGGGCGCGATCGTCGTCCATTACTCCACGGACTACGTGTTCGATGGCAGCGGCACGCGCCCGTGGCACGAGGCGGACACGCCGCGACCGCTCTCCGTATACGGTCGCACCAAGCTCGCCGGCGAATCGGGGGTCCGGATGGCGCGTCGGCATCTGATCTTCCGCACCAGCTGGGTGGTGAGTCCCGTCGGCCGCAATTTCGTTCGCACGATCCTTCGCCTGGCAGCCGAGCGGCCGACGCTGGAGGTCGTGGACGACCAGCACGGCGCGCCCACGACGGCGGCCCGCATCGCGACGATCACCGCCCACGTCCTGCGTACGATGGCATCGGCGTCGCCGGACGATCCACGCTGGGGCACGTACCACCTGACCTCTGCCGGCGAGACCACGTGGCACGGCGTCGCGCGGTCCGTCGTCGCACGCGCGGCTGCGCGTGGGGTCCTGCTCCGTGCGTCACCGGAGTCCGTGCGCCCCATCCGCACCGCCGACCATCCCACTCCGGCGATCCGTCCGCTAGACTCCCGGTTGTCCACGCACGCGCTGCGACAGACCTTCGGGGTGGAGTTGCCCGACTGGTCGGCCGAGGTCGCGGCCACCGTCGATCTCCTTTGTCCGAGTCCAGCGCCGTGAATCCGTCCCTGCGTCGTGGCGACACCCTGCATCGCTGCGCCGGGACGCGACAGCTCGCGGCCACGCCGGCGGCGGAGTAGGAATGTCCTTTCGTTGTATCCCGACGGGACTGCCGGACGTCCTGATCCTCGAGCCGACCGTCTTCGTGGACGCGCGGGGCAGCTTCCACGAGAGCTACACGGATCACGGATTCACGGCCGCGACCGGACTGGTACGCCGATTCGTGCAGGACAATCACAGCTATTCGGCGCCGCGCGTCCTTCGCGGGCTGCACTACCAACTCGGGCGGCCGCAGGGAAAGCTGATCCGGGTGACGCGCGGCAGCATCTGGGACGTCGCGGTCGACCTGCGCCGCTCCTCCGCGACCTTCGGTCGCTGGGTCGGAGTCGCGTTGCGCGCCGAGGACCACCGGCAACTGTGGATCCCGGAGGGGTTCGCCCATGGCTACTACGTGACGTCCGATGGTGCCGAGGTGTTGTACAAGACCACGGAGTACTGGCACAAGGACCTCGAGCGCGAGATCCGCTGGAACGATACCACACTCGGCATCACGTGGCCGGCCACGGAGACGCCGCTGCTCTCCGCCCGCGACGCGAGCGCGCCGGACTTCGCGGACGCGGAGGTGTTCGATGCGTCCATGCTCGCAGCGGCGCGTGACCGTCGTGCGGCGTCGCGTCCGGCCGATCGCCGGGAGCGGACATGACGCGCACGTTGTTGCGCGCCGTCTGGCAGGTCTCGCGCCTGCTGCACCGGACGGTGGCCGACACTTCACGGGGCCAGCGCCACATCCGCGACGACTCGCAGTCCATCGGGTTCGCGGTGGACGTGTGCCGGGTGTTGCAGGAGGAGCTGGCGAGTCCGGCGCAGCAGTCGCTCACGCTGCTCGACGTCGGCGCCCGGACCGCGGCGGGATCGGACCTCATCGCGCGGGTCTTCCATCCGCGCTCGTGGAGCCGCTTGCACTTCGCCGTCACGGCCATCGACGTGGAGCCGAGCTGGTACCCACGGGCCGCGTTGTCGCTGCCGCGCGTGGACTATCGGGTCGGTGATGTGTTCGACCTCGAGGAGCAGTACGACGTCGTCGTGTGCTCGCACACCATCGAGCACACGGAGGACCCGGGGCGCCTGCTCGAGAAGTTGCTCGGGCTGGCGCGGCGCCTGGTGGTGATCGCCGCGCCGTGGAAGGAACCGGAGGCCACGCGGCTGCCGTACCACCTCCACAGCTTCGACGAGCGGTTCCTCGAGCGCTACCCGCCCGTGCGCTTCGCCTCGTACGTGAGCCCGCACTGGTCGGGCGGCGAGTGCTTCATCGCGGCCTACGACCCCCGCGTGCCGCTGCGGCGGTGAACGCGGTCGACGCTGATTGCTGGTCGTGGCTGCGACCCGATAGCTTTCGCCGCGCGGCCGCTCCCGGCGGCGCCCGCCGTGACCTCGTGCACCTCCCCCCGTGAATCCGTCGACCATCGCGGCCGTTGTCCTGGCCCTCGTGCTGGGCATCTGGCTGCTGCTCAACTGCTGGATCAACTACAACACCTGGCTGATCTGGCTGGCATGGCGGCTGCGGGGCAGGGTGCCCACGCGCCCGGCGCTGCCGGCGGTCCTGCCACGCGTCACCGTGCAGCTCCCGGTCTACAACGAGGAAGCGGTGGTCCAGCGCCTGCTCGAGGCCGTGGGGGCGCTCGACTGGCCGGCGGATCGCCTGCAGATCCAGCTGCTCGACGACTCCACCGACGCCACCCCCGTGCTGGCGGAGGCGACCATCGCGCGCCTTCGCGCCCGTGGACTGGACGTGGCGCACCTGCGGCGCACGGTGCGGACGGGCTACAAGGCCGGTGCGCTGCACGAGGCCGTGACGGCGGCCACCGGCGAGTTCATACTGATCCTCGATGCCGACTTCGTGCCGGCGCCGGACCTGTTGAAGCGGCTCATCCCCTGGTTCACGGACCCGAAGATCGCGATGGTGCAGGGCCGCTGGGGGCCGCTGGCTCCGCCGCGGACGTTGATCGAGCGCGCCGGCGGACACTGGATCGACCGGCACTTCGCCATCGAGCAGGTGGCGCGCAGCCGCTCCGGGCAGTTCTTCCACTTCAACGGTTCGGGTGGCGTGTGGCGTCGCAGCGTGATCGCCGATGCCGGCGGGTGGTCCGCCGACACGCTGGCCGAGGACCTCGACCTCTCGCTGCGGGCCTGGCTCCGCGGCTGGCGGTTCGCGTTCGACCATGACGCCGTGGTGCCGGCGGAGATCCCTGCGACGGCCGCGGCCCTGCGGATCCAGCAGAGCCGGTGGTCGCGCGGCGCCTTCCAGATGGCGCGCAAGGCGCTGCCCGTGCTGGGCAGCGCCGGATGGCGGGACCGCATCACGGTGATGCTGCAGGTCACGGGATACTCGTTCCCCATCCTGCTGCTCGCGCTGGCGCTCACGGCTGGTGCGGCGGCCTGGGCGCGGGTCTATCACCCGCTGCTCGGGTTCTTCGCCGCGGACCTGCCGATGGCCGGCTTCTTCGTCGGGCTCGGCGCGACCGCGCTGCTCAAGGCGTGGACCGACGGATGGCGTCGCGGCTGGCTTGAGATCGAGGCGGCGGCGATCGGGATCGGCATGGCGCCGATGCTGCTGCACGCCGGCCTCACCGGACTGCGCTCGTTCGGCGGCGAGTTCAAGCGCACGCCCAAGTCGGCGCGGGCCCGTGGCCAGGCGCCGCCGATCGTGTTCGTCGAGACCGGGTTGGGCTTGGCCTCACTCGCGAGTGCGACGTGGGCGCTCGCGTCGGGCGCCCCCTGGGTGGCCCTGCTTCCGCTGCTCGCCGGCGTCGGGCTGCTTACGTTCGCGTGGCAGACGGTGCGTCCGTAGGCTCCGACGCCTGCGCGGCGTGCAGGCGCTGCAGGAGGCCGCCGCGCTGCAGGAGGGACTCCCAGGAGCCCTGCTCCACGATCCGGCCGTTGTCCATCACGAGGATGGTGTCGGCGTCGCGGATGCTCGAAAGGCGGTGTGCGATCACGATCAGCGTCCGCCCCGCCGCGCGGCGCTGGATGGCCCGCGCGACCCGCTGCTCGATGACGCTGTCGAGTGCGGAGGTCGCCTCGTCGAGGATGAGGATGTCCGGGTCGCGCAGCAGGGCGCGGGCGAGTGCAACGCGCTGCCGCTGGCCGCCCGAGAGGCGCACGCCGCGGTCGCCGATGTTGGTGTCGAAGCCCTCGCTGAGCCCGTCGAAGAACGGTCGCAGTTCCACGTCGCCGAGTGCCTCGAGGAGGTCGTCGTCGGAGACGGCGCGGTCGAGGCCGAACGTGAGGTTGTCCCGCAGCGAGCGGTTGAGCAGCCACACATCCTGACTCACCAGCGCCATGCGTGCGTGCAGCGAGTCGGTCGCGAACTCGCGGATGTCCACGCCGTCCACGCGGATGGTGCCGGCGGGGCAGTCGTAGAGCCGCGCGATGAGGTCGACCAGGCTGGTCTTGCCCGCGCCCGAGTAGCCGACGATCGCCGTCACCTTGCCCGCATCGATGGTCGCCCGCACGTCGTGCAGCACGGGCACCCCCGGCTGGTACGCGAACGTGAGGTCGCGGATCTCGATGCCGCGCGTCGGCGGCGTGAAGGGGCGCGGCCCGGACGGCACGATGCATTTGTCCTCGTCGGAGAACAGCCCCGCCAGCGCCCGGAGCCGCGGCCATTCCTCGGCGATCTGCAGCCGGAACTGGCTCAGGTACCGGAAGTCGGGGAGCGCCTGCTGGACGATGAACAGGAAGGCGGCGAAGCCGACCAGGTCACCGGGCGAGAAGCTGCCGGCCGAGACCATCACGGCCGCCTGCACCAGCAACATGGTGAGGAGGATGAAGATCTCCTCGATCGGATACCGGCTGCTCGTCACGCGGTCGCGCCGGATGGTGATGTCCTTCGCCTCGTGCAGGGCGTCGATGTAGGTGCTGGCGGCCTCGCGTTCCTGCGAGTTCACCTTCACGAGCGGGATCGAGCCCAGGATGTCGAGGATGCGCGAGCGGACCTTGCGGTCGGCTTCCATGCTCTCGACCGCGATGCGACCCACGCGCGCATCGATCCACCGCATGAACCAGCTCACGAACGGCAGCGTGCAGGTGAAGGCGATGGCCAGCGGCAGCGAGATCGCCAGCATCACCACGGCCTTCACCGCCAGGAAGAGCGTGTAGCGGATGCACTCCTCGGCCGCGAGCAGGATCCGGATGACCGAGCTCGACCAGCCGATCTCGGCGTCGATGGTGCCGATCGCCTTGCGGTCGAAGTACTGTCGGCCGAAGCTCAGCACCCGGCGGAACGTCTCGGCGCCGACGTCCACGCGGTAGCGCTCGGTGCGCGAGGCGACGTAGACGGCGCGCGCGTAGTCGAGGAGCAACTTGCCCGATCGCGCGGCGATGATCAGCCCCAGCACGATGAGGATCAACGCGATCACGCGCGACTCGGCGTCGCGGACCTCCTCCGGCAGCGCGCGGGCGATCCACGCGAGCGCGGGGGAGGTCTCCAGCGCCTCGAGCGAGTTCCGACCGATGGACTTGGTGAGCGGGATCAGCAACGCGAACGAGGCGGCCTCGCAGGCGGCCGACAGCACGCTGAGCCCGAGCGGCACGAAGAGCTGGATCGGCTGGACACGCGCCACCCGCCAGTAGTGGCGGAGCACACCGAGTGGAGTCGGGGTCACGACGGAAGGGAGGGGAGGAGTCCGCGCATTGGCATGAACAGGCGCGGCTTTAGATTTACGAAGCTTATGCGACCCGCGCCGTTCCCGCAGTGCCGACTCGCCGCCGCCGTCCGGCGTGTGGCGCTGCTGCTGGCCGCGGGTCTGCCCTCCGCGCTCGGCGCCCAGCGGCTCGACCCCATCGCGCCGGGTGAACGCTGTGACGGGCGCACCATCGCCGCGATCGAGTTCGTCGGCAGCCGACGGGCCCTGCTCGGCCCGCGGCTCGACCCCGTGGCGAGTGCGGTGAACAGCACCATGTTCGCCCTGCAACCGGTCACGCGGACCCGCCTCGTGGAGCGTTTCCTGCTGCTCAAGAAGGGCGACGTCTGCGAGGAGCAACGGCGCGTGGAGTCCGAGCGCGTGCTGCGCGCGCAGCCCTACCTGAGCGACGTCGCGATCCGCGTGCTCCCGCACTCGGCCGAGGACGTGCTGCTCCGCGTGGAGACCATCGACGAATGGGTGCTGTACGCCGAGGCCTGGGGCGTCGAAGGTCTGCCGGCCGGACTGGAGCTGGGCACCGGCAGCCTGGGCGGCACCGGCAAGGGATTCCGCTTGCTCTCCGAGCTGGGACGCGGGGGGGAGATCGGGTCGGGTGTCCGGTTCAAGGACCCCCAGTTCCTCGGGCGGCCCGTCACGCTCGAGGTCGGGTTCGCGTCGCGCCCGTTCGTCGATGAGTGGTCGCTGGGGCTGCAGCGACCGGCGCTCACCAACTTCCAGCGCGACTCGTGGAACTCGCTGCTCGCGTCGCGACGGAAGTTCTACACGTTGTTCGATCCGGTCCTGCGCAGCGTCACCGTGGAGTACGAGCAGCGGACCGCGAGCTTCTCCGGCCACCGGCGCCTCGGGCCGGCCAACGCGCCGTGGCACGTGAGCGGCACGCTCGAGTGGGAGCGAGCGCAGCGGCGGCGCGTCGTGCAGATCCGGGACGACGGACCCGTGGACATCCCGCCGCCGCCCGATGTCGCCGTGCGCTACCCCGTGTTCGACGCCGCGCGCGTGGGGGCCGGCTTCAGCTACCGTCGTCTCCGCTACCAGCCCATCCGCGGCCTCGGCGCCCTCAGCGCGCCCGAGGACGTGACACTGGGGCACGACACCTGGTTCAGTGCGCGGATGGGCATCGCCGCGCTCCAGCAGGACGAGACCGACCAGGTGTACGGTGTCGGGAACACGGGGGCCGTGGGCAACGAACACGCGCTGCTCCGCTGGAACGTGAGTGCGCTCTGGAGCTCCGCGCGTCGCGACATGGAGATCGGCGAGGCTGGCGTGAACGGGCGCGCGGCGCTCTCGCTCAAGCGCCACGAGGGCCACCTCACGGCACTCACCCTCGCGGGAACGGCCCGGCGCAACGCGCGTATCCCGACGCAGGTCACACTGCGCGACCTCGACGCCGGACTGCTGGGCTACCGCAACACGGACTTCGGCGGCGCCGGTCGGATGGTCGTCGGCATCGAGGAGCGGCACCGCCTCCCATTGACGACGCGCCGGGCCGAGGTAGCGTGGGCGTTCCTCTCGCAGGCCGGACGCATCTGGGCCGGGGACGCCCCGTTCGGCGTCTCCTCGCCCTGGTACTCCGCCGTCGGGTTCTCGGTGATGGTCGCCATCCCGGCGGGGGCCAAGCAGATGCTCACGCTCGAGGTCGGCGTGCCGATCAACCCGCCCCCCGGGATCCGCCAGCAGGAGATCCGCCTCTTCTTCGGTGACCGCACGGGTCGCTACTGACCGTCACACACCGCTGTCCTGCGCTGGCACAGACGGTGCCATCCGTGCATTTTTCCGCAGTGCAACTCCGAACCGACGACGCCCTGCAAGCGCGGGTGCAAACCCTGGTCGATGTCCTTGAATACCGCAGCCTGCGCCAGGGCGAGCAGGAGGTGTTCACGTTCCTCGGCGGTGACGGGGAGACCCGCGGCACGCGCAACTTCCACGAGCTGCAGACACGCGCGCGTGCACTCGCCGTCCGGCTGAGCGATCGGACCATCCCGGGCGACCGCGTGGTGTTGCTGGTCCCGCCGGGCCTGGACTATGTGACCGCGTTCTTCGCCTGCCTCTACGCGGGTGTGGTGGCGGTGCCGGCGTATCCGCCCAACCCGCGCCGCGCCGATCCGCGGGTGAGCCGCATCGTCGCCGACTGCGGAGCGCGGGTGGCCGTCGCGTCGTCGGCCCTGATGCTCCGCCTCGAGGGCTGGCTCGCCCTCGCGCCCGAGCTGCGCGCTCTCCAGTGGCTCGAGGTCTCGGACGCACCCGCGGCGGATGCCTCGGTGTGGCAGCCGCCCGACGTGACCGGCGACTCGCTGGCCATGCTGCAGTACACCTCCGGTTCCACCGGCGACCCGCGCGGCGTGATGCTCACGCATCGCCACCTGCTCGCCAACCTCGCCGCCATCCACCGGGTTTCCGCGTTCCGCGCGAGCGACAATGCGGTGTTCTGGCTGCCGCCGTTCCACGACATGGGACTCATCGGCGGCGTGCTCGAGCCCATCTACGCGGCCGTGCCCACCGCACTGCTGACACCCGCCACGTTCCTGCAGCGCCCCGGGGTGTGGCTGCAGGCGCTCTCGGACCGGCGGGCGACGATGGCGGGGGCGCCGAACTCCGCCTTTGACCTGTGCGTCGATCGCACGACACCGGATGAACGCGCGCAGTGGGATCTCTCCGCCCTGCGCGTCTTCTACAACGGCGCCGAGCCGGTGCGGTACGAGACCATGCAGCGCTTCGCCGAGGCCTTCGCGCCGTCGGGCTTCGACCCGCGTGCGATGCTCCCCTGCTACGGCCTGGCCGAGGCGACGCTGCTCGCCTCGGGTGGTCCCGCGGGGCGCGGCGTATCGACGGCGTTCGTCCGCCGCCATGAGCTGCTCGGCGGCACGCTGGTCGCCTGCGCGGCCGATGCGTCCGAGGCCCAGGCCCTCGTGACGGCCGGCGCGCCGGCGCCGGGGACGGACATCGCGATCGTGGACCCCGATACGAGCGAGCTGCTCTCCGACGGACGCGTGGGTGAGATCTGGGTGTCGAGCGCCAGCGTCACCGACGGCTACTGGAACCGCCCGGAACTCGACCCGCTGTTGCACGCGATGGTGCCGGGCCGGCCGGACCGCTACCTGCGCACCGGTGACCTCGGTGCGATGCACGGCGGCGAGCTCATCGTCACGGGCCGCCTGAAGGACATCATCATCCTGCAGGGCCGCAACTACTATCCGCAGGACCTCGAGGTCGCCGTCACCCGCGCGCATGAAGGCCTGCGTCGCGGGCATTGCGCGGCGTTCGCGGTGCCGGCCGCCAACGACAGCGGGGCGCCGGACCGGCTCGTGATCGCGGCCGAAGTGGGACGGCACCACGACAGTGCGACCGACCGCCTCATCTGGCAGGCGATCCGGCGCGAGCTCGGGGCGGGGCCGGGCGTCGCCCCGCACGAGATCGTGCTCGTCCGCGCCAACGGCATCCCGCGGACGTCGAGCGGCAAGCTGCAGCGGCGTGCCTGCCGTGCAGCCTTCCTCGATGGCTCGCTCGACATCGTCGGTCGCTGGCGCAGCCCCGATCGACCGGCCGCGCTGCCGGTCGACGCGACCATCGCGTTCGTGCTCGATTGGATCGCGCAGGAGACGGCCCAGGACGTGACCACGCTCTCCGCCGACGCGGCGCCACGCGACCTTGGCCTCGACTCCCTCGGGATGACGTCGCTGGCCGTGGCGCTCGAGGAGCGGGTGGGCCGACGGCTCGTGGCGACGGAGCTCTGGGAGCAGCCGTCGGTGCGGGCGATCGTCACGTTCGCCCTGCGGGGCGAGCGCGGCGTCCGCCGCGAGGTGGACGGCGCACCGATGCTCTCGCCGGCGGAGACCACCGACATCGCCAAGTGGCCCGAGGTGCGCGCGCTGGCCGAACGCCGCCGCGGCCTGGTCGACGCCGGACTCGACGCGCTGTTCTTCGCCCCGCACGACGGCATGGCGGGACGCGAGAGCGTGGTCGAGGGGCGTGCGCTGCTCAACTACGCGTCCTACAACTACCTCGGCCTGGGCGGGCATCCGGCCGTACTGCAGGCCACGCAGGAGGCGGTGGCGCGCTGGGGCACCTCCGCCTCCGCCAGCCGACTCATCTCGGGCGAGCGTGCGGTGCATCGCGAGCTCGAGGCCGAACTGGCCGCGTTCACCGGCCTGCCGTCGGCGTTGGCGTTCGTGAGCGGGCACGCGACCAATACGACGGTGCTGCCGCATCTGCTCGGCGCCGACGACCTCGTACTCTGTGATGCCCTGTTGCACAACAGCGCGATGCTCGGCGCCGCACAGTCCGGTGCGCGGCAGCTGTTCTTCCCGCACAACGATTGGGAAGCGCTCGATGCGCTGCTGCGGCGCCTGCGGTCCGGACATCGGCGCGCCCTCGTGATCATCGAGGGGGTGTACAGCGCCGACGGTGACATCCCCGACCTCGCGCGCTTCATCGAGGTGAAGACCCGCCATCACGCCCTGCTCATGGTGGATGAGGCACACAGCCTCGGCGTGATCGGCCGCAGCGGTCGGGGCCTCGCGGAACACGCCGGCGTGGACCCGACGGCGGTGGACATCTCGATGGGCACGCTGAGCAAGACGCTGGCGAGTTGTGGCGGGTACATCGCGGGCAGCAGCGCGCTCGTGGACTACCTGCGCTTCAGTGCGCCCGGCTTCGTGTTCAGCGTGGGCATGACACCCGCCAACGCCGCGGCCGCACTGGCGGCCCTGCGTGTGCTGCGCGCCGAGCCGGAACGGGTGGCCGTCGTGCAGGAGCGCACCGCGGAGTTCGTTGCGGCCTGTCGCGCCCGCGGCATCGACATCGGCGGCAGTCACGGCGCCGCGATCGTGCCGGTGATGGTCGGTGATGCCGAGCGCGCGCTGCGGCTGAGCCAGGAGCTGCGCGCACAGGGCATCGAGGCCCCGCCGATGCTGCCACCCTCGGTCCCGGAGGGCCAGGCGCGCGTGCGCTTCTTCGTCTCCTCCGCGCACCGCTCGGGGGACATCGTCCGCACTGTGAACGCCCTCGAGCAGGCGCTAAGTTTGGAGCGTGCGACACTCCACCCCGCCCGTCGTCATCAGTCGCGTTGAGGGCCGGCGCGACCTCGCGCGCTTCATCGACTTCGCGTGGCAGCTGTACCAGCCGTCGCAACATCCCAACTGGGTCCCGCCGCTGCGCATGACCGTCGCCGACGTGCTGCGCCCCGGGCATCCGTTCTACGCCGACGCCGCGCGCGAGCTCTTCCTCGCGCGGCGCGGTGACCGGGTGGTGGGACGCATCGCGGCGATCGAGAACCGCGCGCACAACCGATTCCACGGCGACACAGTCGGGTTCTTCGGCTTCTTCGAGTGCGAGGACGACCAGGAGGCCGCGACGGCGCTGTTCGCCGCGGCGGCCGCGTGGCTCGCGGCGCGTGGACTCACGAGCATGCGCGGGCCGTTCAATCCGAGCACCAACTACGAATGCGGCCTGCTCGTCGACGGGTTCGAACATCGCCCCACGTTCATGACGCCGTGGAACCCACCGTACTACGACCGGCTCTGCGCCGACGCGGGATGCGTGCGCGCGAAGGACCTGCTTGGGTTCCGCTTCGACGTGGGCACCCCGGGCTTCGTGCCGCCGCCGATCCTCGAGCGCCACAGCGCGCGGGCGTTGCGGGCCGGCATCACGCTGCGGGACATCGAGCCGCAGCACTTCGACCGCGAGGTCGCGATCCTCTGGGACATCTACAACGAGGCCTGGGAAGCGAACTGGGGCTTCGTGCCGTTCACCAAGGCCGAGTTCCGGCACCTCGCCGCCGACGTGCGGCACCTCCTCGCGCCGGGCTACTGCTACATCGCCTCGGTGGACGGCGTCCCCGTGGCGTTCCTGCTCTCGGTGTTCGACTTCAACGAGACCCTGCGACACCACCGCAGTGGCCGACTCCTGCCGATGGGGCTGCTGCGGCTGCTCTGGCATCGGCGCCGCGCCCCGTCCATCCGCGTGATGGCCCTCGGCGTGCGCGCGGCATTCCGGGCGCGGCCGATCCTGCCGCTCTTCACCCGCGAGCTCATGCGGCGCGGACTCGCGAGCCCGGTGACCAAGCGCGCCGAGGCGTCGTGGCTGCTCGAGGACAACCACCTGATCGTGAAGTCGATGCGCGCGCTCCAGGCCACGGAGTGCATGCGGTGGCGGCTGTACGAGCGCGCCACCCCGTCCGCGACCGCGCCGCAGTGATGCCGCGCGCATGATCGCCGTCGTCACGGGCGCCTCGGGATTCATCGGCGGGCACCTCGTGCAGTCGTTGGTCGCCGACGGGATCGAGGTGCGCGTCCTGCGGCGCCCGGGTGCGACCGCGGCACCGGCACCCCGCGGCAGCCGCGAACACGTGCTGGAGCTCAGCGCTCCCGACGCACACCGCGCCGCGCTGTGGCAGGGGGTGACCCACGTGTTCCACCTCGCCGCGCGCACGCGGGCGCGGGACCCCCGCGCCTTCGGCGCCGCCAACGTCGCCCCCACCGCTGCACTCGCGCAGTTGCTCATGCGACTCGAGGCGCGACCGCGCCTGCTGTTCGTTTCGTCCCAGGCCGCGGCAGGACCGGCGCAGTCGGCCGATGCGCCGCTGACGGACACGGACGAGGCGCGTCCGGTGGAGCCGTACGGCCGCAGCAAACGCGACGCAGAGATCGCCGTGCTGGCGACGTCGGTGCCCGCGGTCATCGTTCGGCCGGCATCCGTGTTCGGCCCGCGCGACCGGGACTTCCTGCAGGTCTTCCGGCAGCTGGCGCGCCCGCTCGCGCTGCAGGCCTCGCCGGCCTGGCATCGGCTGTCGCTCGTCTCGGTGTTCGACGTGGTGGCGGCCCTGCGCGTGCTCGCCCAGCGCGACGACGCGCTGGGACGGACGTTCTTCGTCGAGGACGGTGCCCCCGCGACCTGGGGTACGGTCTACGACGAAGTCGCCGCGGTGCTGCAGCGTTCGCCGCCGCGCCTCACGGTCCCCGGCGCCGCGCTCCGGCTCGGTGCAACGGCGAGCGAACTCCTCGCCGGTCTGCGCGGGGTGGAGCCGCTGCTCACGCACGCCAAGCTCGAACTCGCGCGACACCCGTACTGGCTCTGTGCCGCCACGGGACTGCGGCAGGCGATGCAATGGCAGCCGAGCATGTCGCGCGAGGAGGCATGGGCGCGGACCTACGCGTGGTATCGGGAGGCGCAGTGGATCCGCGCGTAGTCGCCATGCTGGCCTGTGTAGGCGTCTATCCGCTCGCCGTCGCTGCTCTGGTGCTCGGCATCCACCGGCTCGCGCGTTCACGGCGCGGGGCGGACGTTCACGTGCCGACGGTCTCGGTCATCGTCAGCGCGCGCAACGAGGAACGCGACCTGCCGCGCTGCATCGCCTCGCTGCTGGCGCTGGACTACCCCGCAGGGAAGCTGCAGCTGGTGCTCGTGGACGATCGTTCGACCGACGGCACCGGCGCGTTGATCGATGCGGCAGCACGCGCGGATGCGCACGTGACCGCCCTGCACACGGCGGACCTGCCGGACAACGGACTCGCGGCGAAGGCCCGGGGGATCGCACACGGGTTCGCGCGTGCCACCGGGGACTGGGTGTTGATCACCGATGCCGACGCCGCGGTGCCGCCCACGTGG